>Ga0209636_10006462_pt1 | contig 11980 bp, 10 predicted proteins | sample DeeMarSWOR152_54_FD_187464 | JGI IMG/M metagenome (GOLD analysis project Ga0209636, IMG submission 187464) | Marine sediment microbial communities from White Oak River estuary, North Carolina - WOR-1-52-54 (SPAdes) (version 2) | ecosystem: Environmental > Aquatic > Marine > Intertidal zone >...
TCATGTCAGCTATTCCCAGTCTCAATTGACCCGTAACCGTTCGAACAATGAACTTAGCCTCCATCGAAGCGGCGTTGGCCAACAATCCAGCCAAAAGGTTTATCTTTAGATCCATAGAACCAGCGCCCGTGGCCTTCGCCATCTTGTCAAGGGTTCCATAAACCTTCTCAACGGTCAACGGTTCTCGGAAGAGCTGAACTTGAGCCTTCTCTTCCAAAAACTTCTGAGCTGTCTTGCCGAGGTCTCCGGTTTTCTTTAAATCTTCTTCGATTTCCTTTTCACTATGACCAGTTGCTTTAGCGACGGCACGCAGGGCCAACTTTTCCGCAATGCCTATCTCAATCCCGACAAAGTCTGGATATAATTTTCCCTGCGTCAAGTAAACGACCTTGTCGATTAGGTCCTTAGGAGTTTGCTTAAGAAGCTCCACCAGATGGTCCGTCATCTCCAGTCTTTTAGTGGTGGCTTCTATTTTTTCATAAGCATCAGCAATGAGAGCGTATCTCAAGGTGAATGTCTCCACATTTAATGGAAGCGTGGAAGATATTAAAGTTAAATCTCTCTCTCCCCACCGCTCGCTCGCTCTCGCTCGCCCGCTCGCTCTCGCACTCAGTCACGTGGAAAACAAACACACACAAAAAACAAAAACAAAAGAAAAAACACACACGCACGTGTTATCGAGGACTTAGCGAGCTGTATTTCACTATATCCATCAAGGCTCCTAACGTGCGTTCTTGATAGGGATCACGTGAATCTATTGCTTTTTCTTCCCTCTTTATGATTTCTCTCACAATTTTCCTAAAGGTCACATGGTCATTCACCGAATACGTTTTGACTTTTTTATGAAACAAGGGGTAAAGGTTATCGCGGTCGATTATATCTTCACAAAACAGTAGAAGTCGATGCAACCACTTCAATCCAACCAGCATACCATACTCTACCAATACCCCAGAATTTGTGATCCAACGGAGTATTTGAGTTCCTGAAACTTCCGAAACCATTCTTTCGAGTGTTACATCCATCAAAAACAAGTTGGACTCAATCATCTTACCAAAGATTTCGTCCAACAATGTGGGAGCTTCTACCCTTAGAGTTTCTCCGAATCCGAATAAAGATAAGCCTTCTCCTAGGCTTGTTTACAGGCTTGGCTGTCAAGACCATGCTGCTAAGGATTTCTTGAAGTATAGGCGACTTATCAAGCGAATTTATAGTTCATTACACTGAAATGCGCGCGTAATGTGTTCTGAAAATATGCTTGCATTCAAGTGGAGCAAGAATATAGATTTTCTTTTCATAATTGTTAACATTTAACCTTCGTAATTCTTGTTAGGAGCAGAATCTATGGCTGATTATTTAGATAGAGGATTGAAAACGAGGCTTGTTCTGCCTTTTGCCATTTCTGCGAAAGATCGAATCAAAGATTTTACAAAGGACATGGAGATGGCGGCTATATTCTACCTAGCGGAGTCGCGTAGGGAAAAGGGTGAAGGCCACATTTTGAAGAAGCCAGATGAGAAGCTGGTTTTCATAGCTGAAGCTTGCTATCCCATATGGTTGGTTCCGTGGAGGGGAAGAACCCTGTTATTTGACGGACTCGGTATCACGTCACACACGCTGTCTTATGACACAGTGCCCGATATCAAGGCCTTCAACAAGGACATGCAAGGAAGCGCAAAAACATGTGAAGCCTATTCCGTGGCTCTCTCCAGAAATGTCAATTACTTCAAAAACTTCGTTGGCAAAGAGGAAAAAACAATAAAAGGCCTCATTGTATCTCCCGACTTCATACGGGATTTTTTGGTCTATCTTTCAGAGGTAAAGGAAACTGAAAAACCATTAAAAACTAAAACGGTTTTGTCTCCCATCATTAACGAATCCGAAATCTCAGCTTCTATCGAAGAGCTTTCAGATCTAAGGGCAAAAATCGACTACGATGTAGAAAATCTAGACGCAGGTATGAAACTGCTCAACACAACAACTATGGAAAAAGCAAAAACAATTCGAAAAGAAATCAAGGAAATTCGAAAAAAGTTTGCTAGGAAAATTGAGAAGGTTAAGCCTAGAGTAACAAGAAAAACACGGCAAATTCAGAAGAAGTATGATAAAAAAATCACTAGGGCATCTAGACGATTCGAAAGGCGACTTCGGTGCCTTCACAAAGACCAGATCAAACTTAAAAAAATGCAGAGACGTCTAAGAGCTGAAATCAATCGTTGCAAGGCTAAAATAACATCTTGCAGGCGTCGCAAGAACAAACGAAGGGAGAGCCAATTGACCCTGAAGCTTAAAAGAATCAGGAAGAGACTTCCAGCTTTTGAGAGAAATATCAGAGATACTGTAAGAAAAATAGAGAACCTTGAGACTGTTAAGAAACTTCAGACATCCCAACAGAGGATGGAGTGCGACACGCGCATCGAACGAGCCACGAAAATTCTTAGAGAGCTCGAGGCTTCGCGGGAAGCCGGAATCAGAATGAAGCGACAGGAAATAACGTCGCTGGAGGAAGCCACTTCCTCGATAATAGATCAAATGAATGAAATGGCAAAGTCAAAAAAAACAGCCTTAAATGAGCTTTACAGAACAAGTATGGCGAGAAGAAAAAAAGCATACGCACTGGTACACTTGCCCTTCTACCTTGCTCGTTACGAAAAGGAACCGAAGAAAAGATATGTCGTATATCCTCCATCCATTGTGGGTGACATGGGAATCCTAACAAAAATGAAAGGAGCTTTGGGCGCCACAAAAATGAAAGCTTTTCTTCAGCCTCGCTCAAAAACCATGACAGCGTTCCTTAATCAGCTTGTAACACTAATCCAAAAAAATTCCATGTTTGAAAAAGAGGTAACCGAGGCTGGAATCCAGGATAGCGTCTTACGAAAAAAAGAGTTACGAATGGGCGTTAAGAGAGGATTGAAAAAGTTAGAAAATGAAAAATGGATATCAAAAAACGAGCTTCAAATTCTTAGCAAGCTCCTATACATCTACGCCTAGTTTCAATTGTGGCGTGTGTTTTCTATTGAGAACATGTCTATCGTTTTCTAGCGCGCGGATCAGAAAGATTATTTACTCTTACGAAAGTAGTCAGCTATAATTTCCCTTACTGCTTCTCCTATTGAAACTTGCCCTTTCTTTTTTCTTTCACCCTCAATTCTTTCAAAACGTTTCGTTGTGAATGATCTCGGTTATTGACTTTTTCCGCCTAGGGCTCGGTTTCTCAGCTGGATGCCCAACTGGAACGATGGCGACGGGTCTCACTTCTTTGGGAACATTCACCACTTTTCTAACCTCCTCCTCATAAAATGCTCCCACCCAGCACGCTCCAAGTCCTAAGGTGCAAGCGGCCAACAAAATGTTCTGTGTCGCCGCAGCAGTGTCTTGTAGACAGTAGAGGGCGGCACCCCGGGCACCGTACCCCAAACCAGATTGTGCCTCATTTGCACAAACAACGATTACGACAGGAGCCTCCTCAATGAACGTTTCATTTAGTGCGGCTACCGCCAGCCTATGCTTTCTCTGAGGGTCCCTCACGATGACGAACTCCCATGGTTGAATGTTTCCAGCTGAAGGAGCATGTCTGGCGGCGTCTATCAACTTCCGTACTTCTTCCTCTGAAACTTCTTCGTTCGTGAAAGCTCGTATGCTTCTTCTGGTTTTGATTGCCTTAAATACTTCCAAGGTCTTCGTCTTCCATGCTCAAGTCATTTTCATCAGCTTCATAAGCTTCCCAGCTTTAACACGTTATGCCGTTCCAACGATATTACCTTTTTTCCGACACCTCCCTTCCCCACTTCAATCAAGCTTTCTTTTCACTAAAAGTTAGGTTAAGTCTCATTTCGTGTGGGGTCTAAAGCCTTTTGGGAAAGTTTGTTGAATCGCATGTTGGGACTCAACTGCGCGCGCTGCTGGATCGCTATTATTAAATATTTTTGGGCCGACTTAGCTTGAACTACGGGTGGAAGAGGTCATGGGAGCAGTTATCTTTGCAAATGGGAATGTAATTACTCTGGATCCATCTAAACCAAGATCTGGAGCAATAGCGATTAGAGACAGTAGAATCATAGGCGTTGGCACCGACGAGGAAATGTTATCAGTTGCTGGAAAAAATGCAAAAGTCATAGACCTTGACGGAAGAACCGTCCTTCCGGGATTCGCGGACTCCCATGTACATCTGATAGAGTATGGGCTCATGCTTTCATCTACAATCTTGGATATCCGAGAGGCGCGGTCTATTGAAGAGATCAAGGAGATAGTTCGAAGGAGGGCAAGAGAAAAGCCTAAGGGAAGCTGGATCACTGGGCATGGATGGAGTACTACTGATCTTGCCGAAAAGAGACCTCCAAATCGATGGGACTTGGATGAGGTCGCTCCAAACAATCCGGTAATGATTACTGACTCGGGCTGGCACGTCTGCAGCGTCAACAGCCTAGCATTAAGACTGGCAGGTATAGGAAAAGATACGGAATCACCACTAGGCGGAAAAATAGACAAAGACCCGGATACAGGAGAGCCTACTGGCGTATTGCGCGAGACAGCTGCCACGAGAATTGAGCAATTGATCACGCATAGCGATGAGGAGTTAATTACGGCTCTCAACTATGCGCTCGATGAGGCGGTTAGGCTTGGACTTACTTCAGTTCATTGCGCGTGGGAGGGCGCGCAACACATTAGGGTCTTTCAGAAGCTACTCATGCGAGACGAACTCTCACTACGAGTATACCTCATGATACCTGCATCCTTACTACCCCATCTTTTAGACTTGGGTTTGTATACGGGCTTTGGAGATCCGAAGCTGAAAATTGGAGCGATTAAGGTCTTGCTTGATGGAACTATCGAGAGACGTACAGCCGCTTTAACACAGCCCTACGAAGGGGAGCCTGACAATTTGGGAATACTTACGCTTAGTGAGGAAGAGCTCTACGATATAGTTAGCAAAGCTCATAAAGCAGGTTTCCAGCTGGCCATACATGCCATCGGTGACAGAGCGATTCACGTGGCCCTAGATTCTATAGAGAGGGTTCTTAAGGAAAAGCCAAAGGTGGATCATCGCCATCGCATCGAGCATGCGTCTATGCTTGATGATGAGTTGATAAGTCGTATGAGGAATTTAGGAGTGATGGCGTCGGTTCAGCCGGTCTTCATAGGCTCCAACATTGACTGGATGCTTGAGCCCTTAGGTTGTAAAAGGGCTACCGAGCTTTGCGAGCGATACAGAACTTTGTTAGACGTAGGTGTCAAAGTTACAGCCGGCTCAGACCTTCCAGCAGACTCAACTATGAATCCCCTCTTAGGCATACAATCTGCAGTGACAAGGCACGGCTTTGCTCTAAAGGAGAGGATCACGGTAGAGCAAGCTCTGCCTATGTACACAATCAACTCAGCTTATGCTTCTTTTGAGGAAGAATTGAGGGGGTCAATTGAGGTTGGGAAACTCGCAGACCTTGTAGTGTTGTCGGATGACCCGCTGGCTGTCCCCACCGACAAGATAGGGGACATAAGGGTGGACATTACCATTGTGGATGGAGAAGTTGTCTATAGCCGCGAACACTTCCAGCAGCCCAGACGCTGAGGAAGTTAAGCCAACCGTTTACGCCATAGGCGTCTCCATTTTTTGTACATTGTTGTGTCGCACGTTTGTGCGACCAATTAAACGCCTTGTTCACTTCACTGTGTGAAAGAGCTTTAAGCAAACGATCCTCTAATTGCGTTGTTAGAGGCGATTGAACTTGTTGTTTTTAACTTTAATGGAGGGTTTCCCAAGCAGAGCCGGAGATCAACCTGGCACCCTAAAAAGAATCAGATCTGTAACCCAGCCCGCAGGCATCAAAATCCACGGGGTTTACCTCCTGTTTGGACGTTACGACGGAGCCATCCTCTTTGAAGCACCCGATCTACGAGCAGCCAAAGACTTCATCCTTAGAGCGGCAACGTCTATCTATAAAACCGAGACCTTGGCAGCGCTTCCGGCCGAAGAACTATAACAGTTCTGAAGAAGAGGTCTAGGGTAGAGGTATAATGAGAATCGAGTTTTCGGCAAAAGTCTTAAGTTGTAGCGTAGCTCAACGCGGTTTGAATGATGAGTGCAAGAGTCGTTAGAGCTTAGGAAGCGCTATGATAGGACTAAAGCGTATATTCTAACAATTTCACATTTTTGCGTCTATTTTTGCAGAAAAGTTAATAAGAAATGACATATAACTGTTAAAATGAGGAAACAACATGCCCTGCACTGTTGTAATTTGTGGTTTCTTTGGAGACACTGGTAAAGGCAAGGTCAACTCATATTTATCACTGAAAGACAGAACTGCAGTGTCTGTAAGAGCAGGCGTAGGTCCTAATGCAGGTCATACTGTAATCTACGAGAGCAAAAAGTATAAGATGCGGATGCTGCCGAGTGCCTTTGTCTACGATAAATGCCGCTTGTTAATAGGTCCCGGTGTTGTGATTAATCCAGAGGTTCTCCTTCAAGAGATACAGTTAATCAAATCCGAAGATAGGGTCGGTGTTGATCCTCAATGTGCAATTATTGAATCTAAGCACATTGAAGCCGACAAGGCGGGGCATCTCGCCGAAAAAATAAAAACAACAGGCACAGGCACCGGACCATGCAACGCTGAAAGAGCATTGCGACTGGTCAAAGTCGCGCGTGATATTCCTGAGCTTCAGAAATTTTTGACAGATGTTCCCCTTGAGGTAAATCTAGCGATCAATGAGGGAAAGAACGTTTTGATCGAAGAAACCCAGGGAACCTATCTTTCCCTCTATCACGGAACCTATCCCTACTGCACCTCTAAGGACGTGACGGCCTCAGCTGCGTGCTCAGATGTTGGTATTGGACCCACAAAAGTCAGTGATGTCATCATTGTATTCAAATCTTACATAACCCGAGTTGGCGCAGGCCCACTCCCAAACGAATTGTCGTGGGAGGAAGCTGAGAAGAGGGGTTGGTCTGAAATCGCCACCGTGACTGGGAGGAGAAGGAGGGCAGCGCCATTCAATTATGAACTGGCAAGGAGGTCGATCATGTTAAACGCAGCTACACAAGCAGCAGTAACGAAGATCGATGTGTTGTTTCCAGAGTGCAAGGGAGTCAAGTCTTACGAAGGGCTCTCGCAAAGAGCAAAGGGGTTCATTGAAAAGGTTGAGAAGGAAATCAAACTGCCGGTGACGCTTATCGGAACTGGTCCGGACGCGTGGGAAATTGTGGATAGGAGAGAGGAGTTGAGAAAGGTTTGAACCGGCGGAAAAGGCTTTGCGTGCCCTCTCTCAGAGGTGGATTAAGAGGGGCCATGATAAGATCTAGACGGGTGATCTGGCACCTTGACAAATTTGACACTGCTGTAACGACAAAATTTAAGAACAAAAACGGGTCACCTTGAAGGAGCTGTGGGATACATTATGTCATGCACGATAGTTTGTGGCGGTTTCTGGGGTGACGAGGGAAAAGGGAAGGTTGTCTCGTACCTGAGTTCTACCGACAAACCTGACGCCGCCGCTAGGACCGGAGTTGGACCTAACGCTGAGCATGGCTTCATCTTTCAAGGCAAAAAATACGATCTCAGACAAATCACCTGCGCATTTGTATGCGAAACCGCGAAACTGTTCATTGGAGCGGGTGTACTAGTCAACCCTGAAATATTTCTTAAAGAAGTCGAGGAGACAAAAACGCAGAACAGAATTTGGATCGACAGACAATGCGGCATAATCGAAAAGAAGCACATAAAAGCTGAGCATTCATCCGAGTACTTTACAGGCAAGTTGAAGACTATGGGGATGGGTTGTGGGCCGGCTAATGCGGAGAGAGCGAATAGGATTCTTAAGATCGCGGAGGAGATCGACGAACTTAAGCCATTCTTAACAAATGTTTCAGATGAATTAAACGATGTCTTGGACAGGGGTGAAAGTGTTCTGATTGAGGGATCACAAGGCTGCAGTCTATCACTGTTCCATGGCACGTACCCCTACGTGACATCGAAGGACACAACAGCTAGCACCCTTGCTGCCGACGCGGGAATAGGACCATTGAAGGTCAACGATGTCGTCGTTGCCTTTAAATCCTATGTAACGAGAGCCAGCCCAGGACCATTAGCAAACGAGTACTCGTTTGAGGAGATTAAGCAACTCGGCTTACAAGAAGCTGAGACGGCCATTGTGTACGAGCGACCAGGTGGAATAAGGAGGGTTGGGCGCTTCGACTTTCAAATAGCAAAAAGAGCTCTGAGACTGAACAGCGCAACCCAGATCGCGTTAACGTGCATAGATAAACTTTATCCAGAGTGCCGTGGCGTTAAACGTTATGAAGAGTTGAGCGCCAAAGCCAAGGATTTCATCTCGAATATCGAGACAAAGCTCAAGGTTCCAGTTACATTAATCTCAACAGGACCAGCAACTCATGAAACCATAGACTTGAGAGAAACAAAGCTCTAAGCCATAAACTACCTTAACCAGAAGTAGAATGGTAATCCCCCGTCAATTATGAGCTGACGAGAAGAGCGGTCATGTTGAAAGAAGCCACACAAGCTCCCTTAACCAAAATCGGCATGCTAGTTGAAGAGCTAACTCTAGGAGGCTAGATGAACATGTCAACCTTCGTGATCAAAATCTCTGAATTTCGCGGCAACAATGATGAAAACGTAAATGACCTTGCAGAATTTCTACAAGGCAAGATGGACGCAAAAATAAACGTTGCGAGTAGCGAGATCACCTTAAACTATGAGAACAGAGGAGAGGTGCCCCCGAAAACCTATCTGCGGGTGCTTCTTCGAAAGTTCCTACACAAGGCAGAGCTAAAAGAAGAGTTTCGCGTGATCTCTGGAAAAGAAAACGTTTTCATCATTAAGGAAAGAAAGAAATAGTGTTGCTTCTAGCACAATCAAGACTAACCTTGAAGGATACGCCACCTTCGGCTCTCTTATGCAGATTTTAAGGAGAGAGAGGCCTCGTGGGCGATCAGTCGTTGGTCTCCAGCTATTTGGTTAACTATACTCTTCACAAGTTCCTCATCACGCGCCGCTCTTCCAACCACATGTAGCCTGCCCTTTGTCATTGAGGCGATAAACTCGGTTACGGTGAATCCATAGGTTTCTCGTCCAAAGAAGTGGGGGTTTGTGTTCACGACAATAGTGTGAACTCTCTCCTTTTTGATCATTTTGGAAACAGACATAACGTCTTTCACGGCCAGATCTTCATATTGTCTGGTAGCGATACTAACCTCGTCAAACTTGCGGATTTCGCTTGTTTCTATGCTCCTTGAAAGCGGCACGTTGGCACTTCCATCAGTTATGATCACCATGACCGGTATCGTTGACGAGTCCCTTCGCTTGGCCTCCTTCAGAACCTCTAATGCTTTTAGCATTCCTGCTGCCAAGGGAGTGCCGCCGCTGATCCGCAATCCCAAGAGCCTCTTTGCCACAACCCGAAGATTTGTTATCGGGTGCTGAACAACAACTGCTCCGGTTTCTTTGAGTCCCACGATTCCCACCCGGTCTCTGTATCTGTAGGCGTCTCTGTGGAGTTTTAACAAGGCTTCCTTCACGCTCTCAATGCTAAACAACATTGATCCGCTTAGGTCCAAAACTAGGACAATGGTCATTGGGGCCTTGTAGAGCCTCACCTTCTCACGCACATCTTTCAAGCATATCTTGAGCGCCATCTCAAAGGGTTTCTCCCTGTTTCTCTGGCTCCTCGCCGCAACCCTTATCGTGGCTGGAAGATGGATATCCCTCGGTTTGTCTTGGGGGAGTCTCCATCCAAAGGGTCTGCCACGGTGAAGGGTGGTCACCGTTTCAGCCCTTTTCCCAGCGTAACTGCTAAGTGTCCTAGGAAGAGGTTTCCCCACGCTGAAAAAGAGCTTGAAGGGCGCGAGAACGCTTCCCTTGATCTTAGTGAGCACGGAAAAGCCCTTATTAACTTCCGGTGATTTTGACGCACGACCAACCGAGGGAATTCTCTTATCCCGACCCAAGCCGATTCCTTCTTTCTCCGGTGACTCGTCTGAGATAACAGTTGCGCCTCTGACAACCCCCTTTACGGATGGAGCACGCTTTATAGCTTTCTTCAGTCTTTTTGCAGCGCGATGTGCGCGCGCGAAGGTCACCATGCCGAGCACCCTGTTGAGGGCGGCGAAAACTTGGGAAATCTTTGACATGAGACCCTGAAGCCTTTCATGTTCCCAGGGGAATCTTTCCTTCTTCGAGCTCTTCTTTCCTTTGTACCAGAGTATTGCCCGTCCCTTAGCCTCTTTATCGCCTTTATCGCCTTTTGTCCCCTTTACTTTCTCTTTGTAGCCAGTCTCTTTGATCGCTGTTTTCAGGATTTTCTTAATCTCTTCGGGTGGAGCTGGATCCAAAAAGCCTCCTTCTCTGGTTCTGTGACTTAAAGCGAGTTCGGAGGCCACTAAAATGTCGTCTGGGGTGACCTCTGTTCTTCCTTCAAACGCCGCGAGGGTACATGCAGCCTTGCTTATCACGATGTCAGGTCTTACGCCGTCGACTTTCAGATCTAAGCAAGCTTTACACACCGCTTCAAGGAGATTCTCAGGCATCTGCACCTTCGGTAGGACGTTTCTCGCTTGAATGATCTTGTTTTCTAATTCTTCTTGTGTAGTTCGATATTTTTCGCGAAACTTTTCAGGGTCACTCTCAAACTCGACGTTTCTTCTGACAATCCGCATCCTATCCTTCACTGAAGAGATTTTCTCAACGCCGATGGACAGGGGGAAACGATCGAGGAGTTGAGGTCGGAGTTCGCCTTCTTCGGGATTCATGGTTCCTACAAAGATGAAGTGGGAGGGGTGGCTTACGGATATTCCCTCCCTCTCGACGACATTCCATCCAGTTGCTGCGGCGTCTAGGAGGTCGTCTGCTATGTGGTCTGGCAACAAGTTGATTTCATCGACGTAAAGGATATTTTGATTAGCCCCGGCTAGGATGCCGGGTTGCAAGGCTTCCACTCCCAGCTTGATGGCTTTTTCCACATTTAGGCTTCCTACAACCCTGTCTTCAGTGGCTCCGAGGGGAAGGTTAACAATTGTCATCCCCCTATCCTTCACCGGGAGCTTTTCACCCCTCAGATAGCGTTCACTGCAATTGGGACACATGTTGGATGAATCATGGGGGTTACAGTTGAACGGACAGCCTTCCACAACCTCAATTTTTGGCAGAACATCGATTAAGCCGCGCACCACAGTGGTTTTCCCCGACCCCTTTGGTCCTCGGACGAGCAAACCGCCAATCTTCGGGTTGATGGCGTTAATGAGGATGGCCAATTTCAGTTTATCCAGCGCGACTATGGCTGAAAAAGGGAAAACTACCCTCCGTTGCATGCACCGCAGCACCGATTATGTGAAGGGCGAACGGGTAATATAAATAAATCTAAATTGATGGCCCCGAGACTTTTACGCGCGCAACCTTTGTGACCCATTTGCGCCTGGGACATGTCTTCTTGTAGTCATATATCGGTTTCAGTAATATTTTATGGAAGATAATAAGATATATTAAGATATATTAAGATATAAGATACTCTTTGTTGTTCAGGTGCCTCATTTGGCTGAACTATACGCAGGAGAGTTTGACGGGCTCATAGAGGGCGTTAGAGAGTTCGATGATCTTGTAAGAAAAGTCAAACATATCGACGGCATCTTGACATTCATGGCATGTGGAGCAGATAAGACATCCTCTAAGGCAATTGCAAAGCTTCAGAGACAAAGGACTTCAGCGATGACCAAAATGGAAAGTATCTTGCAAAAAATTTAGATTATGTGTACGTTGCGAGCGCATAAAAACAACGAAGAGAAGCAAGAAAAAATCCGACGAGCGGTCTCAATTCTGATGTTTATTTTCATAAAACTCCAGCGTATCTAATGCGCGCGCATTAGGGTGCAAGACTAGACTTTTCGCCTTTCTTTCGTCTCTTTTCCAAAATCTCTTGAATCTTTAAGAGGTAGCCTCGTGCCATCCAAGTTTGTTTATAGGCTTCATGAAGTTCG
>Ga0209636_10006466_pt1 | contig 11973 bp, 10 predicted proteins | sample DeeMarSWOR152_54_FD_187464 | JGI IMG/M metagenome (GOLD analysis project Ga0209636, IMG submission 187464) | Marine sediment microbial communities from White Oak River estuary, North Carolina - WOR-1-52-54 (SPAdes) (version 2) | ecosystem: Environmental > Aquatic > Marine > Intertidal zone >...
TTAGACATGCCCGATACTCGACTTTTGAAGAATTTAAGACCTCTATTGAGTCATGACCGTAAAAGGTGTAACTATCATATTGTAGAGAAGAAGAAAGGTTTACGAACTAAGAAAGTTATCATTGAAGGTTTCATGACTTTTCTGTTCGCCACGGCTTATACGGATTTACAGAAGCAAGATGCAAGTCGTAATTTCCAGTTAAGTCCTACGGATAACCCAATGAAGATTAAGAAGGCTATTGATTTGCTTGCACAGAAGAAAACTGACTCTTCATATGAAGAATGGTATAGAACTGATGTTGACCGTATGGGCTTGAAAATGCGAATAGGTAACATTCAAAGTCTGGGTATTAAGAACATATTCTTTGAAAAGGAAGATATGGAAGACCTTAAAGACTGGTTTAATGAGAAAACTGAGAATCTCAGTCCGAAAGTTATGAGAGATTTTCCTCGGTTGTATGCTCTTGCTGAAGCATGGGCTTTATTGAATTGGAAGCATCGTAAAATCGTTGACGACAACATCTATTGTAATAAGACTGACATTGAAGTTGCGAAGAGCCTTTATGAACCTATTCTGACTTGTAATGAACTTGGTTTAAGTCCAGATGAATATGAAGTATTCAAAATACTTGAGCCTCAATGTGATGTGACAATTGGCTTGTCAATTCAAGAGATTCATAATTTATACTATCAAGAGAAGAAGCGAACTTGCTCTGATTATAGGTTGCGGGGTATGTTGAAGAACTTTTGTCGTGCTGGCTTACTACGGGAAGAGAAGGAGAAAGGCAAGTTGAAGTATTATTCAATTAAAAGCGAAGAAGAGCCACAACCAGACTCTAAATCGGAAGTTCAGCAAAAGTTAGGTGAAAAGCAATGAGTCCAAAGTCTGATGAAGAAAAGAAGCGAAGGCATCGTGAGGCTCAAGTAAAATATAGGGCTAAATTAAAGTCTCAGAAAGAACAGTTAGAAGAAGAAATTGAAAGGCTTGACAAAGAACGAATCCGAGAAAATGCCAGAGTTACATTTTCTACACCTATATCAAAATCAAATGAGAAAACCGAAAGCAACATTGATAGTTCAGAAATTATTACCAGATGTGAATGGTGTGGAATCTTAAAGGGATTAGACCACAACCGACTTTGTGAATTTTGCCGTCAATTTGAAAGTAAAGAAGAAATGCTGCTTGAACGAGAATGGAGTCGTATTGCTTCTGGACTTAGACGAACTGGCGATTCTGACTTGATTCCTAAGTATCGAAAAGAGTTTGAGAAAACTCATAGTTTGAAGGGTCGTAATAAGCATCGTGGACATTTGAAGGGAGTTTATGAAGGAGACTGATTAAAATGTGTCATAGACAAAATCAATTCTATATTAATAGACTTTTGGGCACTATTTCTGAGGCGATAATGATTATCATATACTGTGTGGGGGGGTGAATGTTAAATGGAAGAAAACGAAGAGAAGAAAAGGCAAATAGAATGGTCAAGAGCATTTGATGAAGGTGTAGCTAAGAGGCAGAGGGAAGACCTGTTGAGGAGAGAGAAGGAAGCTGAAGAGAGGAAGTTAGAGTTGGCTAAAAGAAAGAAAGAAAGGCTTGAGCGAAGAGAGAAATTAAGGCAACAACAACTAAAAGAAGATATTGAAACTCGTGAATATGAAGAGAGGAAAAGAGCAGTTGAGGAGAAGAGGCAACTTGAAATCATAGAGGATTGGAAGAGACCTTTAATGGAACAGATTGAAGAGGCGATTGCACGGGGAGTTCATCCAGCTAAAAGAACTAAAGAAGAATGGGTGTCTAGTCCAATTAGTCTTACTCCAACTCGTAAAGTGGAAGAGATGAATATTCCAAAGAAGCAATGGTGGATTGAAGCACGAAGAGAACTTGAGTTTAAGAGGATGATTCGTTATGAAAGTGAAGACGGCTACCTTTTAATTAGACGGTTGTCAAATGGCAGTTTTATGGTTTCTGGTTTACATAAGGACACTCCAATTCGAGGCGACATATTAGTTGATGAGTTTGGCGAACCAAAGTATTTCTTGGATGACCCAAGCGGTTGGGCTGTGCCACGGAAAAGATTTGTTCATCCTATCAAGTTGACTGGTGAACTATTTACGAAGAGTCAGAAGAACCAATTCAAATCAGAAGTGCGAAGCAAGAAGATTGCAGAGTTACAAGCTGAAGTTGAACAGTTAAAGAAGCAGATAGATGCAAATGAACACGATTTGAAAGTGCAAGAACAAACCATTGAAGATTTAAAGCGGGAATTAGCCAGTTGTAAATCATCGAAACTGAAGAGTAAACTGAAGAAGCTTGTAGGCAAATATGAAGAATAGTCACGGTTGCTTTATGTCTGGCTTCCATAGGGCAACTTGACAACTGATAGGAAGTAAGGAGTTAAAGCTTGGCTTGAAATAGAAATAGCCCGCAACTCCAAAGTTCCCAAGAGTCTGACAAGGCTCTTTCAATTGGGACAGAGTGAATCGAATGGCATTCTGTCCCGCTTCCTATCAACTTATAAAAGATTCTTCCGCTTGGTTTCGGATTTTATTTCCATTTTGAAAGTTTGTCCAATGTCTGCTTTAACTCTTTTACTTCATTTTCAAGATTAGTGATTCTTTTCAATGTGCTAATCATAAACTTCATGAAGCCAATTCGGAACTCAGTAACTTCAATGAAATACCACAAGAAATCTTTCTCTCCAGCCACTATTAGTTCAATAATGTCGATGATTATTTTGTCCATTTCGTCAAGTTTTCCCAACTGCACTCCTTCTATCATTCCTTCAATTTTGGCAAATCCTATGTCTCTCTGCTTCTTGGTCTTTTGTAACCTTGAAGATAATTCCTTAATTTCCTCTTCAAGTTCTTCTTCGGTCATTTTCATCCCTTTAACCATAAATCACTACTGTTGATTTATAAGGTTTAAGTATAAGTTTATTCTGTAAGTTTCTTCTATCTCTCTTTAAATACTGGTTTCTTCTTGGTTTATACTGTGAATTGAAAATGAAGCGAGGTCGTGGGTTCAAATCTCTCCCAGCCCACTTCATGCACACGCCTACTATCTTAATATTTGGCTCCTGCAAACTGCTACTAGACAACCTGCGGGTTCTTGAGTGTTTCAGGTATTGCTAACCAAAGAATGATCATTTTTGATGTCTCGATTAGAATCATGAAGAAGAAGACATAATTGGGGCCTATTGTTGTCCAAATGAGACCGCCGATTATTGGAGCTGTAACACTTGCCAATCCTCTAAGAAGGTTTAGTATTCCGTACCATCTTCCCAGAAGAGAAATCGGCACCAATTCGGCTGTAATCGCTCCTTGGGTTACGGCTGATAACAGGTAGAATCCCTGTAACACTCCTGAAATTAGAAGCGTTGTTACATCTGGGGCGTAGATTAGCAGCAAAATCGATGTGCAGTATAAGGGGACGGTTATGTACAGCACTCTCTTCCTTCCAAATGTGTCTGCTGCTCTTCCTAGCAAAAGAGAAATCAGCAAAGGCAGCACCATCGACGCCGCAGTCATACCTCCCACAACAAATTCGTCTCCAAGTTTCACCTCGGTGATAAAGGCGGAAAGATACGTCATACTCGTGTAAAACGTAGTAGACGATAGAAAGATGTATAGTATCCAAGGTCTTGTCGCAACGCCCATCTTGAAGACTTGTCCTATACCGCGAGTGAATCCTGAAAAAACAGAAGATGCCTTTGTTCCTAGAGTATCAAAATAAAACTTGTATGTGAAACCGAGAACCAACGCAAATCCCAAGGCTTGCAAGAAGAAAAGGGGACGAATTCCTTCCGCATTTAACCCACCAAACTTCGTTATTAGAATCGCTGCTACGATTGGAGCAATTAGAGTGGGAATTGCTGAAATAGTGTCGCACATCTGCTTTCCTGTAGCTCTTTCCTCATTCTTTAGATAGCTACCACACACCATAGGACACGCTGTTCCTAACAGTTGGAACCCCAACATAGCAAGGAGCATGGCAGGAATTGTGGCTACCCAATCGAGAGCTACGGCGAAAAGTACTGAGCTGAGAATCATGAGGGGGGTTGCGATAAGAAACATTTTCCTAATTCCATGTTTGTCTGCTAACCATCCGGTCGGCAAGGCTATAGCCGTTCCTGAGATTCCAGCTATGCTCGTCACTGTACCCAACTGAAAAGGTGTCGCGCCTAATCTGAGAATGTATACAGAGCGAAATTGCCCAGTCAGATTGTCAAGGAAAGCACCAGCGGCCGCTCTGATCATGTTGACCCTGAATGGCTTCGGCTGTCTCTTAATGAACTTGACCAGATTCTCAAGTACCTCCTTTATCAAGGCTATCACAAATATTTGTGCTGTGGAATTCATCTGACAATAGACTACGCCTTTAGAATTGGATGTTTTTATATCATTTGGTATGTATTCGCGCGAAAGATCAAGATTCCTTATGCAGGAATTTCGCCCACAGTTGAGAAAGCGAGCTAATTGATGCCCCCAAAATACTAGAGTTCAAGGAAAAAATGGAATTTTGCGGGAGATGTCTTCATCAACTTATTTAAAACCTATTTATTATATGCAGCGTTCGCTTTATTTGTTAGACATACCCTTTTAATATCGGCATAAACTTGAGGTTCAGTCGTGTCAGAAAAGCGCAAGGGCGTAATATTCTGCAGCTATACGGGGAAATGGAAAGATGAACTTGACGAACGGTTGGAGACAGATGAAAATGTCACGCTTACAGCTATCGGTAGAATAAGGTATGAAGTCCTTGCACATCTGCAGAAACGGGAAGACAAGGAAATAATCAAGCTCGAAACGCGATTCATGAAGAACAGGGACAAAGGTATAGGAATGAAAGTCACAGTTGCAAGACTCAATACCAAATAGAAGATTTCTCCATAAATGTTATTTGCCGATTACACAATACACGGTTGATAGAAAGGAAAACGAAAAGAGAGAAGGGAGAAAAATGACACACAATCGCGCTAAAGGTTGCACAATAAGTATTCTGGTTGCACTACTTCTGGGAACCGTCGTTGCCAGCGTCTTTATGGTGCCAAATGCGAGTGCTGCCGCTGTATACCACGGAGAACCTCCGATAGTCTGGGGGAAGGGCAACCCGTATACAGATACTGCTCCACGGTATTGGGGAATACTTGTCGGAGTTAATAATTCCTCGCCGCTTGCTAGTCCTTGGCTCGACGCGATTGCCATGGAGAAGAAGCTGGATACGAAAGACGGTTACACCGAAAGCCGCAAGTACCTACATCTTGATGGAAACCGCACCCTCCATCCGACCATAGGCAACGCAACCTGGAATGAAATCAACGCAACCATCAGAGACGTGCACCTGAAAGTTGGGAAGTGTGACATTGTAGTTTTCTATTTCTCGGGCCACGGCTACAATACCACAGTAGACAACTCTGGTGAGGAACCTGATAAGAGGGATGAAGGAATCTGGGTCGGCAAGGATGGAAATGAAAAGGTATCGGATGATAAGCTCTACACTGCATTTAAAATATTCGAGGACGACCTAACCGTCGGTTTGATACTGATCTTCGATTGTTGCCATTCTGGAGGAATGGTAGATGGAACATCTGATCTGCAGAATATCAAAAATCCCTATGGCATTTTAATGGCTTGTAAAAGAGATGAGCGTTCGTTTGAGTGTAAGTTCGATGGAAAGTGGCAGAGTATATATACGCATTACGTTCTCGAAGGTCTTGACAACGCTGGTGGCACCGACAAAATTATCACCCCATCGGAACTTCATGATTACGCGGCGCCCAAAACTACGACCAAGAAGCCTGCGCAACATCCAACGAAGGAGACCAAGGTTTGCTATAGATGGCCGTGCAAGAATGAATCTAGATGTGTCGGTGGACACGTAGAGCTCTTCAGCTACATGGATATTCGTGTCGACGAGCATTCGTTGTCGGTCCCGTGGATAGGTCTAGTTTCGCTGATGATTGCGTCTGTTGCGTCAGTTGTCTATGTCAAGCACAAGAAGAGATCATGAACTCTGTAGCCATCACGGTTGGCGTAAGGAAACGGCGACGTAGAGAAACCAATCTTTGACCCCTCTTTTTACAACTCAAAACATAAACTTTGGAGTCCTTTAATAGGCGATCCAAATGAGATCTGGAAAAACCAGAAGAAACCTGGCATATGCTGCTTTGGTTACTGCGTCTATTATCATCCTTTCCTACTTAGCCCTCCATTTTTCCTCGCAACCTTCGAGTTCTCCAAGTAATCCACCTCTCCAACCTTCCACAGCTCCTCTGAAGGCTGCAATAGTTGACCAACTAGGCATTCACTCTCCAAATCAAAGCTTCACAAGCACAGCCACAAACATTCTAGCGCAAGCAGGATACGCCGTAGACTATTATGAATGGCACGAAGTCACTGTGAACTTCTTTCGGAATCTCCCCTCACACGATTACGCCTTAATAGTTTTGAGGACGCATTCAGCGGTTGTCGGAGCAGAACCAAATTATGTGTGCATATTCACGTCAGAACCCTTCAACGAAGCAAGACACCATAGCGAATGGACTGACGGACGCCTAGGGAAAGCACGATACTTCACTAACGAAACCGAGTATTACTTCGCGATCACACCAAGATTCATCCAGTACAGCATGAAAGGAACATTCAAGAACACAACAATCATAATGATGGGCTGCGACGGATTAACATACACCAACATGGCAGAAGCCTTCATAGGAAGAGGAGCAGAATCTTACATCAGCTGGGACGGGCCTGTCTCAACAAGCCACACCGACACGGCAACGTCCAACTTACTTAAGCATCTGGTTACGGAAGAACAGACCGTGCCAAATGCCGTAGCTGAAACAATCCAAGAGGTAGGGACAGATCCAATATACGTTGCGAATCTAGCATTCTACTCACGCGAGCAGAGCTAGGAAAAAAAGGGATTTTGCGGGAGACCTATTGCCTGTCATTCCATTAACGGAAGTAGGAACACGCCTCAACTGGAAAGACGCCACTCCTCCCTTCTAATTCAATAGAATAAATAAATAGAATATATGTGGAAATGTGGAATTTTAGATACAAATGGTTCCAAACGGGTACGCTGTAGGAAATCTCGGAAAATTAGAAAAATGGGGGTTGTGAGGTTCGGTTGCTCTACAGGTCTGGCGGTGTCCCAAATTTCTGGCCGTATTTGCCGAGTAAAGTTACTGCGTCGTAGATGCCCACGTGGCACAAGTCGTTAGAGTCTATGTCTGCACCTGGATCCCATGCTAGAGCTGGAACACCATCGCCTCTGGCGCAGTAGGCTTTCAGCAGCTTTACAGCGTCATATAGGTTTATTTGATAGTAGCCACTGCGGGGTCTGGTTGTTCCAATCCAATACCACACCCAGTCAATTTCTCCAAGCGGCGGTGCTCCCAGGAAATGCGTTGGATTACAGTTGAAGAGTGCCCAGCCACCGATGCCTGGCACTATCGCTATTGGGTAATAGGCCCCAAGCGTGTACCATGTTAGGCTCCAGTCAAGGTTAGCCAAATAATAGCCGTGTGGGTCAAGCACTGGGGTCCAGTACAAAATCTGTATCATTTCACCCGGTTCCAAAGGTCTCAGCCAGTGAATCTCGTTGTGACAATAATCAGGCGGACCTGTAGCGAAGATTTCAAAGTCTACACCTTCAATCAGAGGAATGCCTTCTGGCAGCTTCCAGACTTCAATAACCTGAATCACCTGGTCTTCTGTGAAGACCATTTTGTCACTTGGCACGATAGGCTGGTCAATGACGAACTCTACCAGTCTCTGTCCGCACAACAATTCTAAATACTCGTATTTCGGGAAGAGCGGTATTTGCTCAATCCAATGCACCGTCCACATGCTCTCTACGTCAAAGTAGACTTCAATGCAGAAGTCATCTATGATGCAGGTATGGTGAACATCCATGACGCTGTGCCACTGCCAACCAACATCAAAAGCATAGATGTACCATATGCTGAATTCGACGTCATGCGCCGTGAACTGCCTAACTAAGTCGCCTGTCTCTGGCGCGTGCCAGAATACATCCTTTCGAATCCAGAAGGTAACCTTTGTCTTTTCTTCGTCGTCTTGCGGGTCGTACCACGTTGTTTCTTCCCAGTCTTGAGCCACCCAAGGAACGTCGATCTCTAGAGCGTGGGGTTGTTTGTTGGTTAGATGTGTGTAAACGGTTTCATCCATTACCTTCCAGTTAGAGTACATGACATCTGTCGCTAACGGATTCACTGGAGAATATATAGGATTCAAGTTGAGGGGAGCGTTAGGTAGTCCAATTATGATCGGTTCTTGCGACTCATCTTCAGGCGTAAATGGATTGTCGACCTTGTAAGCGTTTAGATAGGTGTACTTGTTGACCGGGCCGTATCCATCCATGTTTACTATGCCCACAAGATATTTGCTATATGCATAGTAGCTTACTGGTGAATACAGCCAAACTGAGATACAGTGACCTACTGCAATTTCTTGTGTTATATTGCTCCAGAATCCAGCTTCTGCCATGCTGTCGGCGGAGCGAAGTTCTTCCAGAGCTTCATCTAAGTCTGGATAGTTCGGCAATCCAAACTCGTTCATCCCTGTCACGTAGTTTGATCCGCCTGAGAACCAGAAATTGCTGTGATACATGGAGTAGCCATTAGTGGCTGCATACTGATCTAAGCTCCAGCTGCCCGTGTAAATGTGGTAGTCACGGTTAATCATCACGATTGGGTAAAGAACTTCTTTGGAATCTTCAATCAGGTTGACTGGGATGCCCATCATTCGCAATCCTTCCGCCAAGTATCTTCCCGCCTGTAGCATCGCTTGGTGATCGCTTCTAACGCAGATTATCAGTGGGTGAAGGTCTTGACCCGCCTTCGGGTGCGGCGGCTTCGGCTTAGGCGAAATGTAATACATTTTCTTCACTAGAGTAGGACTACCACTGTAGTTAATGGTGAGAATGGTTGAGTTTAACACCTCGTATTCTTCGTATTTCTTAGGATGATTAAGTTTGTTGTTGCAAATGTTCGACGCTGGGTCAGAGATGTCGATTGTAGGAGTATCCTTTGTGTTGTCGTAGGAGACCCCTGAAACCATGTGGTCTACCTCAGGCAAATCGAGACACAGCAGAACGTCTTCACACTTAAACAACTGATCTTCATAATCGTTCAAACTAGGATACGTCTTGTTCTTCCACTCAAGCCCCGTATTGTTTAAGACCTTCGGCAACACTTTCTTTTCGAAGTCATCATAACTAATGGTTTGACAATACTTTTTGCCACCAGCTTCCGCTATTGCTCTAAGCATCTTTCTATAACCAGTGCCATTACAGTTTGAGTCGTACCAATTCGGGTCAGTTTTGTTCTGGCTATCAGGATCTATCTTCTCGTTACTGGGTCCAACAACAGGTATTGTGTAGCCATTAGGTTTCCCATGCTTGGAAAGCCAATACAACGAGTTGGCTAATGCTGCAACCCAGCACCAGCCCGTCGAGTGCTGACCCAGATCTGGCATACACTTCTTATGAAACTTGTCATAGCGAGGTGGATCGGTCACTGGGTAGACTCTTATGTACTCGGCTGAATAGGGGTTCAGAGGATCATAGTAGGGGTTTGGTGTTGTTCCTTGTATGAAGCCGCCTCCGTCAAGCAGTAGCACCGTCTGGCTTTCATCATACTCCCAGGGATAGTCCGGAAAAGAAAAGTCGTAGTTGACCCATGATTCTTGGTTTGGTCGTGGAATCCACGTGTCTATGCGTTGGCCGAAGCCGCTGACAAGCGTGTTCCGAATGTAATTCTTGTCAATCAGAAACGAAATGGCTTCCCTGAACTCCACGTAATACATAGGACTCGGTATTCCAGGATATGAGGCGATAGTATGGTTATTGTTGAAATCGAACTCGAAAATCCTATTTTCTGCAATTGGAGCCAACTGGATGTCTGGATTGGTAATTGCGTTAAAATACTGAGGAGATGTTGTCGGCCAGTCCATCAGATCAATCTCGCCTGCCATCAAGGCAGCATACGCACTCTCTGAGTCTGCATAGAAGCGCATGTCTAAGCCTTTGCAGTGTCGTGGTGACGGCGCAGTTGCAGGTAATTGGATCGAGGCTAACAGTGAAATCGTCAGAATCACGATTGCTAACATGCCTAGTTTTCTCAAAATTTTTCCCTTCTCCTTTTTTACGCGGCTCTACTCAGAGCTAGTTGTATTTAGAGCTTCTGATATTTATCAGTAACGTTCTCTATTAACTGGGTCGTTAACTATTCCAAAGAGAACAGCCATTGCGCACCTGAAGTAAACTCTGGTTGCACATGCATGGCTAGTGCTGCAACAATTCTTTAGAATGAAGTTTTCTTCCCTTGAGCAAATCTTCAAACCTGCGTCTAAGAATCCTTGCGTTTAATGATAGCGCTATTAAGTCGCCTCTGTTTTTGTGCAGTTCAGTAGTGACGTAGTCGCGGTAAGGCTTCCAAAGCTTGAACGCTCGCCGGTCTCCAGTGAACCAGACTATCCGAGCAAACCTTTTCAGGTCGCTAGGCAAATCTTGAAGCTCGCCCAGTTTAAAGTCGGAAGACTGTTCCAGAATGAGCAAGGCGTAGTTGATAAACTCAACCTCTCGCTCGGTCAGTCGTGGCCTAAGCTGCTTAGCCTCACTCATTTCTCTCACTCATATGAAGTTCTTCTCTAAGCTTCTCTTCTTCTCGTCGTATGACGTCTCCGGCAAAACGCTTGAGATAATTGAAGCCTGTTCTATAATCCTCTAAGTCTAGTCTTCTTTGAACCTTGAAAGCTCCGATTATGCTGGAGTCGCTTTTGACCACGTCACTTGCAACTGTCTCGCGGAAGAGGTGAGGCCAAACCTTTTCCGATAGGTCCCGCACTAAATTGAAAACTTGTCTACCGCCGATATGCGTGTCGGTTAGAATTATGTTGCTGAATCCGAAAACTGACTTAACGCGTGGAAGAAAATATTTTGGCGTAGGCTCCAAACTGGCTAAGTAGTTCAGATATTCTATGATGTGTTTCGTGAGAGGGTCAGAAAGCGGAATAGAATTGGTTGATTGTTTCGTCAGAACTGTGCCTTTCCTTTTCTTTAGAAGCGTGAAAGTGACATGCAGCATTCCTTTCTCGACCTTGAAGCTGTCACGTTCCAGCATGGCTATTTCTGAACGTCGTTTCCCTGTCAAGCGTAAAACACATAATACGGCTAGGCTCGAAGTCTGAGGAACTTATCTTCTATCTGTGCAGCTTGGTCAAGTAATTTTGCAAACTCTTGGTCGCTTATCACTGTCTTTCTTTGTGTCCTTAGCTTGCTGTCTCTTATGAACGTCAAATGAAAGCACACCCTAGACCCTGCGTTTTGGAGGGTTCATAGAAGTTTATGGTCGAATCACAAGACGTGAAAAAGTGGGGGGTGCGGGAGATATTTCCACTTGCGAAACCTAAAGCCTTAGGTTTTAGCTATTCTCTCGGTCTCTGCTCTTTGCTCAACTTCAGCTTTTTCACCTGAGAATAGTGGGACGATAAACTCTACAGTGACCAAAATGACTATGAGAATTACTATTATGAATATTCCAGAAGAGTTGTGCAGGAAAAGTGCGATATGTCCAATCCAAGGAATCCGTAAAACAACTTTGCCAACTAGAAGTTTCTCGGAAATCATACCGTTCCAGGAGTGGTTTTCTCCTCTATAATCATTGTGATGATCAGCCCCACTGTTGGCGTCTCCTTGTGTTCTGAAATAAATCAACCCGTTGTTTGGATTAATCTCGCTATATATTGCTCTGTGAACTATAAGCTCGTCAGGTGAACTCGCACTGGGCTTTGCCTGCTGAAACACTATTATGTCGCCATCAGGGTAGGGACCTGCTTCAATCTCTTTTGGGGCTATTCCTTGGATTACGATTAGGTCTCCTATATGTAGTGTTTGGCTAAACGGGTGTGACCGGCCATCACAATTCATTCCGTATGGTTTGCACATGCT
>Ga0209636_10006467_pt1 | contig 11973 bp, 14 predicted proteins | sample DeeMarSWOR152_54_FD_187464 | JGI IMG/M metagenome (GOLD analysis project Ga0209636, IMG submission 187464) | Marine sediment microbial communities from White Oak River estuary, North Carolina - WOR-1-52-54 (SPAdes) (version 2) | ecosystem: Environmental > Aquatic > Marine > Intertidal zone >...
TAAGGAAATGAATGTGGCCATAACTAAGCTCCTTTCTTCTTGCTCTGATTTAGCATTGAACACCTGACACGATTTGACAAACGCTCTGGTTTTTCAGAAGCTGCACTGCTATTATACTCTGGACCGGGCGAATTGTTATGGAAAAAGTTAAAGAGCTTAAGAACTAATTTTCGCCGCAAAAGCGCAGAAAACAGGCCGAGCTAAACGCGCCCAGCTTGTTTAGTAACACAATTCTTGTCGGTATCAGATACCACCAGCAACTATTTCAAACAGATATTGAGAGTAACTTAAACCACCCTGCATGACCTTGCTGTCACATTCGGCGTAATACTCATTGAACATCGGAAGATGAACCTCTTTCAGTAGCTTTATCAACTGCCTCTGCAAATTCCTTTTCATATCGCCAGCCGTAGTGATAAACGAGAATCTTTTGGCCTGCCGCACCTGTGATTTCAAAAGTATGAGCCCTTTGCGGTCGGCCGCTTATCGCCGAATCAGCACGACCATTTTTCGTTGAGACAGTTACATTTGGATCACTTTTTAGCATTTTTTAGAAAGTCTCTTTCAAGAAATCTAAGATTTCCTCCTAAGGTTCCGAAGGTGGTGAACCGATTGTAAAAAAGACCCCCGTGCGCTTATCCCATACAGGCATCCCTTTAGGAAACTCTATGCGAAACCGGTCAAGATTCATATCTGGAACAAAATGATTAATCTTAAAATTGCTGAATGTATACTTCTGGATACGGATCACTTTCCAGCGCCTAATCTTGGTTGCGCTCTGTGGAACCCACAGGCCATCGTCCGATAGAATATATTCCACATTCGTCGAATCGATAACGTACTCCTTAGAATCACCTGGTCTTTTGACATAACGGTCTATTTGCGTAATTACACCATCCTTCTTAAGGTCTAACACAACCTTCTCCCATTCATTATTATCACTATCATTTAATGCCCTTTTTTCTAAGTAATATACCTCTACAACCCCGTTGCTTTTTTGGATAACCCGAGACTCCTCAACTTCATCCAATACGGTAGTGAGACCTTTTCCCAAATGGAAACCAGGATATAATATGCTCAAACCACTATCATCATAATCACCGATATCCTTAATCACAGGCTCCGAGCCTATTTGTCCGAGACCCCTACTGTAGTCACCCAACTCTGACCCTGTGGGCCTCATGGTCATTTGCATAGAGGTTTCACCATCAAAGCTTTTTATGATGCGTGAGGCCAAAAACACATCTCTAATGCGGGCCCCTTTATTATTGTGTGCCCCGTCTACGCCCTCACGGTCTTTGTATACTCGACCCGTCCCTCTTTCGATCAAAATGTGCGTTTGTGAAAAATAACCCGTGGGCTTAGGGTTCTTGAGATCTGACTCGGAATCAGCAACAAAATGTTCGCACTTGACGTCATATTCCATTACTTGGACTTGTCTCTCAAGGGCCTGTAACACCTCCATGAATTGCCGGACCGAACCATTATTTGACGATAACAAAGAAACCATCAGAATGGATGCAGTGAGGGAAACAACGACCACAAACAGGACCATAACTTTCTTGACCTTTTGTTTACTCATGAGAAAACCCCTTCAAATAGTTTAGATAGGAATGTTTAAAAAGCCCACAACGTTATTTAGTAACACGAAGTGTTATTCATCCTTGTGTATTTTCAGCGTGGGGGGTGAATTGGGCTCTCTTCTCGGGCGGCGGCCACCAGGTATCTCTACCTCTATTTCTCTAACAGTGTACCCTTCTGGTGGGTCGAAAATGAACATCGATTCATCTAATTCCGGGTTCCAAACAAAATCCTTCATAATTATTGTGCCGCCATATTCCAAAGGCCGCCATATTTTTACTTGAACTGGCAGATTGGTTTCAGGGTCAACCCAGAGCGTGATTTCTCTTCTTTTTTGCATCGATTCCAGTCGTTCTGGGACGAAGAATTTGTGTACAATCTTTCCATCGATTTCTTCTTGATCTATGCACTCACCAGTTTTGTTTTGCATATCTTCAAACCATCTAAAATAATTGAGAATCTTTGACGTCCTTGGTCCCCACCCTACACTTTGTATCACTACAGCCATTTTGGTGTCTGGGTATATATCCAAGGTTCTTTGTCTAGTATGGTCCACGAAGCTGATAGGATGAGTGTCATCCGAGGGAACACGCCGTTCATATCCGGGTTTCATTAACGTAACTTCAACCGTGATAACTGACTCCCCGCCGCGATTAAGGAAAATTTCTTTGAATGTAACGCTCCGAACATTTTTCATTTCCTCAAGAACATCCCCCCAGGCTACGTTTGCTCCATCCATTGAACCGCCCAGGTGGTTTATGCCTAAAATCATCGCAATAATTATTAGCGCTGCTGCAGCCAACTTTGTGAGTCTGCTTTTGGTAACCATTCTCCATATATTTGGCTCAGCCGAAACCGATTTTATCCTTTCGGATTTGTCCAATACTGTTAAAGCATCACCGATAATCCTGTCATCGACTTTCAAATCGACCGTAATATTCGATTTAGCAAACAATCTTTTTATCTTTTCTGCAGACCTCATCTTCTTATCTCACTATCCAATATCGACCGCAATTTGCGAATTCCATACCTGTATCGACCCTTAACCGTATTGACAGAGATGCCTAAGGATTTAGCAATAACCCTAAATCGCATTTGGCCGTGTATATGCAACACAATCACCTCTCTTTGCTCATCCGGCAGCCTGGCCAACGCCGAACTTAACAGCCGCAATTCCTCGTTGCAGATAATATTACTACTTGGCTCGCTCAAATCTAAAGGTGCCGAGCAATGCTGCGCCGGACCGAACGCCCTGGCCTGGCTTTGATTTTTCCGCATCAGATCGCGAACGCGATTGGCGACGCACGTAGATAAGTAACTTTTGAGACTGCCTGTAAGTTCAAAATTCCCGAAAGTTTCAGCAAAAGCAACAAAAGCATCATGAACAGCATCCTCTGCAACATTCACATCATGCGAAAGAGCAATAGCTAAAATCAGCAGACTATCTCTGTACTTTTCATAGATACGGCGCAGAACATCCCTGCTTCCTCGTTTACGCCTCATCACAAGCAACCTATCTGCCATTAAGACAACCTCATAGATGAGCAATGGACGTCTACCACTGGTATAACGATTCAAGCGGCTGTTTGGGTATAAAGAAAATTAGAGTTGCAGCAATTTTAGCGCGTTGTCGGCCAAAAAGACATGAAAAAGACCGAGCTAAACGCGCCCGGCCTTTCAACGAAATGTCAAATATTACTCGGATTTATTGTCAAAACACTGCATTAATCCATCGGCGTTTAATATTGTGCGGTGTTACTTTGCCAATATGCACTCTTGGTTGCCACTGGCTTATCCTGCCATTCTCTTCGATTTCAACGATACAGGGATAGTAAGAAGGCAATCCATCTCCAGATTTCACTCTATCACCTATAGATACTAAATCCACAATCTTAATCTCACCAAACCTATCTTTAACTTCATCTGGAGGCATTCCTCCAAAAAGTAAACCGGCCCTGCTATAGTCTTTCGCAATTAAAGCATTAAAGAACTCTGTAATAAGCACATGATCAGCTTCTTCAGGAGAAAGGGAGCCTTCACCAATCCCAACTTTATTACCGTCATCGACATCGTAATGAACTACCCTAATAGTATCATCCGAAGTCTCTTTTTCGATATCAAAGATATTTGGATCGAATGATCGGGTATTGTAATCTTTATAAACACCACATAACTCCACATGGTCTTCATAGACACGATATACCTCTTTACGTATAACAAGTTTTGTAATTGGATCTACTACAAGAACGTCATTCATTGGTGGCAGACTCTTAGCGACAGAATATCCCCCGGCTGGGTATCGTGCTGTTATTCTGATTGGTTCATTCTCGTTTGAACCTTCTTCTATTTCAATTTGACATCTTCCTTTTTCCTGGTTCTCATAGGCATACTCTATGGCTTCTCTGGGATCGATGCTCTTTGCAAAGTCGAGCATCACAGGGGTAAAATCACCCCTTTCATCTATTTCAAGAGTATTTTCGTGTCGCCTCCAAATCAGTGTTATACCTTCGCTCCATACCATTTCCGCATGTTTGTTCTTTCCCCCTTGGTTATACAGATTAGCACGAATCTTCTCAACATCGCCATTTTCATCGTACTGAATCCAGGCTTCTTTTGCCAGGTTAGAAGCTGTCCAGGAATAAAAGTAAACGTAGAGATATCTTATACCATCATATGCCTTAATGGTTTGTTCAATTGCATAAGCAGGAGCACCCGCTTTATCCAAAAAGGTTATTGATAGTAGCACAGCTATTATCACCGCTGCAGCAGCGATTTTTGTTATTCTGCTTTTCATAATCGTATCTCCAATAAATTTTCTTATATGAGTTGTCCTTGCCGGCAAACGGTCGGGCAGTGAGACCATTAAGGATTCGCGAAGACGGTCGTTGTCTTTGTTAAATGCCTCATACACTTTGTTCAAATCGTTATCCAATTGTCTTTTCATTGGATATCCTCCTGTTCTTGAACCAACAATTGTTCCAGTCGTTTTCGGGCCCGGTCAAGGACGCGGTAGAAGCCTGACCTTGACAGTCCCATTATCCCGCGGGCGTTCTCAGCCGAGTTGCCCTGTAGATAGAATATATGCAAAGCTAATCGTTCCTTTTCTGGTAGTATCGTAATCATTTTTCGAAGCAGCTCTATCCGACTGTCATCCAGCGGGTCAGTAACAACGGACTGAGCTTTATTAAGACCGATATTTCTGTCTTGATTTCGTAATCTTTGGCGCCGCCACTCCCGGCAGCGCAGCCGGGTAATCCCGACAAGCCAATTTCCAAAACGTTCCGGATCACGCAGATAACCCAACTTCTCATAAGCCCGCATAAATACATCCTGTGCAAGATCCTGGGCATCAGTAAGATTCAGGGTAGTATCGTAGCAGATAGCCCGAACCAATGGAGCGTAGCGGTCGTACAGCTTCTCGTAGGCTGCGTTCTTACCCGCAAATACAGCCTCTATCAGTTTTCTATCGCTCGGTTTTGTCAATTCGGGATCCTCGAGCCTTGACATACTCTACAAACATAGTGACCGAACAGGGCAGTTTGTCTACTGGAATTTTGAAATTTTCTATATGGCATACGCCAGCAGCCTCCTTATCTCGATAGCAATCCTAATCCCCTGCAAACTATTAAGAAAAAGCCGTAACTACTTTCAGATTGACAAGAGCAAGACAATAAGGTAAAAAGACAAAAGTAAGAAAGTATGAACAGGTACAGATGGCAGCTTCTGAATCGTAAATCGAGACACGGTTCACGAAGCACGCGCCACGAATTATGAACATAATCGCAGTAGATATCGGCAATACAAATATCACAATCGGGCTTTTCCTCGACGGCCAGGAGCAGTTCATTAAATCCATCCCTGGCCGGTGCCGAGCAAAGCTGACAGATTGTATCAAATCGGCCTGGCAAAAAATCCCAATCACCGAAAGCTCAAAAGAGAAAAAACATGATGGCGTCATCGTAATCAGCAGCGTAAAACCCATCTGGACCAAACTCATCCAGGAAATAGCAAAGGACAACCTCGACGAAAAGACATACATTATTGGCAAAGACATACCCCTGCCGATGACTCTCTGGGTGGATGAGCCGGACAAAGTCGGCACTGACAGAGTAGTCTCAGCAGCAGCAGCCTATGCTGTCGTTGAGGATGCGGTGGTAGTAGCGGATTTCGGCACCGCTGTCACCATCGACCTCGTTGACAAAAACGGCATCTTTCTTGGTGGCGTCATCTGCCCGGGCTTTGAAATCAGCGCAAAGGCCCTGAAAGAAAATACCGCCCAACTGCCAAAAGCAAAAATCACTAAACCGAAAGCCCCCTATGGCAAAAGCACCACCGAGGCCATAAACTGCGGGTTGTATTATTCTGCTATCGGAACATTGGAAGAGGTTATCAGGCGCTACGCAGAAAAAATCGACAAATGGCCGCAAACGGTCATTACCGGCTCTGCTGCCAGAACAATAAAGGACGACTGTAATTTCATAGACTCCTTCGTACCCAATCTGGTCACAAAAGGTATCGTCTTGGCCTACCAAAAATATATCGAAGAAAAAGCGGAGTAGGGCCAGGCCCCCATGTCTGCCCTATAACTTATGACTGCTTTCGCTGCAGTAACCACCGGCAAGGGCACCGGTGCAATATCAACCATTCAGGTCTTCGGCGACACAGCCGAGAGCGTCATAAAGAGGATATTCAAGCCTGCGGGGACAAAGCCGGCAATTCTTAAACCCGGCAAAATCCTGCTCGGCACAATCACCGATGGCACCGACATCATCGACCAGGTTACAATCGGCTGCGAGCAACCCAACAGCTTCGCAATAAACTGCCATGGCAATCCGCTTATTGTTGCTGATATAATGCAACTGCTCCAGCAACACGGAGCCAAACTCATAACCGCTGAACAGCTTCTAACCAGAATCCTATCCACACAAAAAACTATAAACACAATCGAGCTCGAAGCCAGACTGACCCAGCTAAAGGCCAAAACCATCCAGGGCACTAAAATAATCGCAAACCAAATTGATTCAGGATTAAACAAGAAACTGCAGAATTGGCTCAAGGACATTAACGAAATTTCTCTCGGCCAAATTAAAGCCGAAGCGACTGAGATACTGCAAAAGAGTCAAACCGCAAAGCTCATCATCTACGGCTGTACGTCTGTTTTGGTCGGCCCGCCGAACACCGGCAAAAGCACACTTCTTAATTATCTGGCCGGCCGACAAAAGGCAATCGTAACCGATATCAAAGGCACAACGCGAGATTGGGTATCAGCCCGATGCCAGATTGCCCCTCTTTCGGTAAAATTAATCGACACAGCGGGACTGGATGAAAAACTCACAACTGCGCCCGAAGATACTATTGAGAAAACCGCTCAGAAAAAAAGTATTGAGATTTTGCAAGAGGCAGATTTGGTCCTACTCGTTCTGGATAATAGCCAGCCGGCAGACCAGCTTGATTACCGATTCGGCGAAAAATTCGCCGACAAAAAAATCCTGACAATACTGAACAAATCCGATTTGCCCGCCAGGTTCGATACCGGCAAGCTACCCGAAAATCTAAGCAGCACAGTGCAAATAAGTGCTAAAATAGGTACTGGAATTGAAAATCTTCTTGAAGAAATCCGGCAAGTTTGCGGCGTAGCCGACTTCGATTTAAAAACTACTGTTTGCTTTACCAGCCGGCAGGAAAACCTCTTAAAGCAATTGAAAAAGGCCAAATCCAAACAGCAGGTGGTTTCAATCATTACAGAGTTGTTAAACGGCCAGGTATAGAGTAGACTGTACCTAACAAAAATGAATGGCTGATGAAAAATGGTAGGCAGATCCCGTCCCAATTGCTAAAATTGTGAAATATCTTCAACATAATGTTATGCAACAGGAATTAAAGGAACTAAACAGTGACACTACAATTTGAATGGGATAGCAAGAAAGCTCAGTCAAACAAGAAGAAACATGGAATAACGTTCCAGGAAGCGTGTACAATTTTTGGTGATACCTTATCGATTACCATCCATGATCCAGCCCATTCAATCCGTGAAGATAGATTTATCACCATCGGCAGATCTATCAATAATAAGCTTATTATCGTGGTACATACGGATCGTGATGATATCATACGTATTATCAGCGCTCGTAAGGCCACCAGAATTGAGAGAACACAATATGAACAAGGATAATCAAAATCTTTTTATCTGGAGACAAATATGAGAAAAGAATATGATTTTAGTAAAGGAGTTAGAGGCAAATATGCCAAAAAATACAAGGAAGGCACTAATCTTGTTTTACTGGACCCGGACGTGGCCCGGGTATTTAAAACGCCAAGGTCGGTGAATCAGGCGTTAAGATCCTTAGCCGAAATTATCAAAACCCAAAAACAAGAAGCATAACGCCAATATCCGCATGAAGTTGTAATGAAATGAGTCAAAAAAAGGCAGCTATCCCTATTTCCTAAAGGGAATTCTTAGTTGACTTCAAATAAACCTCGATGTAATATATCACAATAAAGATCGAAAAAGAAAGTTATTATGGCTATTCCAGAGGATCCTTTTTATACTGGCCGACCAATTTTCTCCATATTTCATTTGGAAAGTGAGAAAGAAGAAACAATAAGAAATGGAGAAGATCCGTTTCCACCTTTGTGGAAGCAAGAATTACATTTGGGGATAGACAGATTAGTTGATGAAAAGCTACAAGATGTAGGATATTTTTCTCTGGAAGAGTATCGTATTAAGCAAATGAAAAAATTTTAAGGCAAAGTAGGGACATCAAATATTTTCGTATCTCAATTGTTTATTTAAATCCAAACAACTTTGTCGAGAACATGTCAAATCTAGGGATTATTCTGCTCTATGAGCCTAAACAAAGTCTTTTAACATCTTGATGATGTGCTTGGCAAGAATGTCTTTTATTTCTTTATGCCTTGGAATTGGTTGTGAAATTTTTGTTCTGGGATTCTGATACCAATCGTGCCTACCTCCATGCCTGATGAGCACACAACCTGTTTTTTCTAATTTCTGTATTAAATCCCTTCTTTTCACGATATTTCCAGCACAGCAACTTTACGAACGCATGGGATAGTACCACTGGTCAATTCATAATATATGTCTCTTAAGTTCTCTTTTAGCTGCTCGATTGTTTCACCCTGTGTCATATAATCTGGATATTCCTCCAGATATCCAATCCACATATTATCTTCTTGCCAATATATATATTTTTTTGTTTCCATTATCCTATCCTTTTTGTTGGCTAACGTTCTTCTTTTGTAACAGCTGCTCAATCTGTACAAGATTGTACATTAAAGGGGATCGTTCGTCAAGATAAATGTGGCCAAAAGCCATCCCTACCGGAATTTCAGACTCAAAGTCGGTTTGGCTTGTTAAATGGCGAGGTTCGTGTATAATCTGCTTCTATGGCTCCCATAACTGAAAAACTGACGCCTGCGATGAAGCAGTTTCACCAGTTCAAGCAAAAATACCCAGACTGCATACTGTTTTTTCGCATGGGCGATTTCTACGAGACCTTCTACGAAGACGCCAAAACCTGCTCAAAGGTCCTCGGCCTGACCCTGACCAGCCGAAGCAAAGGTAGCAATCCTATCCCATTGGCCGGTGTGCCATATCACGCTGTTGAAGGGTATCTCAAAAAAATGTTACAGGCCGGCTATAAGGTCGCGGTCTGCGAGCAGGTCGAAGACCCCAAAACCGCAAAGGGAGTCGTCAAACGCGACATCGTGCGAATCGTTACACCGGGTACGCTCACAGACGATATCCTGCTGGACGCCAAAGAGGACAATTTCCTCTGTGCAGTCAGCCTGGGAACCAAAAACCAGGCCGCTATTAGCTGGGTCGATATTTCCACCGGCCATTTTTTTGCCCAGCAGTTGCCAGAAGAAAAACTGGTCGATGAGCTGGTGCGGCTTTCTCCTGCCGAGTGCCTGCTTGCCGACAGACGCGGCGAACTATTTGAAGCCGAGACAAGAAAGCTCACCAGAGATATCATGCAGCTCACCAAAGCCACTATAACCGAACGTCCTAACTGGTATTTCGATCCTTATCAGGCAAGGCAGCGGCTGCTAAAACACTTCGGCACCACCACCCTCGAAGGCTTCGGTATTAATGACAATGATGATGTTCTCATCCCGCCTGCCGGAGCCATCGTCGAATACCTCAACGAAACGCAAAAAACCACACTCGGCCACATCCAGAGCTTGAAAAAAATCAAGCGCCAAAACTTTCTGCAAATCGACCCAAACTCCTTGCGAAGTCTGGAAATCCTGCGAACCATTCGCACCGAAACCAAAAAGGGCTCGCTGCTGGACTGCCTCGACGAAACACTGACCGGCATGGGAGGCAGAATGTTCAGAAACTGGCTGTGTATGCCGCTCTGCGAGCTCGGTGCCATAGAGCTGCGGCAGGACGCCGTCGAAGAATTAAAAGACACAGATGCCAAACTGTCTGACATTCGCAAATTGCTTTCGAACATATCCGACACCGAGCGAATTGCAGCCCGCATCAGCACATTTCGTGCTACTCCCAGAGACCTGGTTGCCCTCGCAGCAACGCTGCGGCAAGTACCGCTGCTGCGGGCAATTTTGCAGCAATTCCGCGCCGACCTGCTCGTACAGCTCACCGGCCAGTGCGACAGTATGGACGAATTAGCTGACCTGCTCGAATCTGCAATCGAGCCGGAACCGCCCTCACATCTTCGCGATGGCGGCGTGATAAGGCCGGGTTTTTCCGATGAACTCGACCGCCTGCGCTCGATCTCTAAAGACGGCCAAAGCTGGTTAAGAAACTACCAGAGGCAGCAGGCCCAGCGAACCGGCATCGGCAATCTAAAAATCGGTTACAACAAGGTCTTTGGCTACTATATCGAAATAAACCGCTCATCCGCGGATAAGGTCCCCGCCGACTTCGTCCGCAAGCAGACAATCAAAAATGCGGAGCGCTACATCACTGATGAGTTGAAAGAATACGAAACACAGGCACTCAGCGCCGAGGAAAAGGCCCTCGAATTAGAGCAGCAGCTCTTTGACCAGCTCCGCAGTCAATCCGCTCAATACGTAAGCCGGCTGCAACAGCTCGCCGAGACAATTGCTCAATGCGATTGTCTTTCCGCCCTTGCATATCTGGCCAGGCGCCGAAACTACATCCGCCCCAAATTAACTAACGGCACAGAGCTACTCATAAACGAAGGCAAACACCCCGTCCTGGCCGAAACACTCGGCCCGGAGTTTGTACCTAACGACATTGAGCTGGGAGGCCAGGCCGGAGATTATCTAATCGTCACTGGCCCAAATATGAGCGGTAAAAGCACTTATATAAGACAGGTCGCCCTTTTAGTCCTGATGGCGCAGACCGGCTCTTTCATCCCTGCCAAAGACGCCGAGATCGGCCTGGTCGATAGAATCTTCACTCGCGTCGGTGCTTCCGATGAACTTGTTCGCGGCCAATCCACCTTTATGGTCGAAATGACCGAAACAGCAAACATCATCAACAACGCCACCGAAAAATCTCTTGTAATCCTCGACGAGGTCGGCCGCGGCACAAGCACTTACGACGGCCTGGCCCTTGCCTGGGCCGTTACCGAACACATTGCAAACAAAATAAAATGCCGTACGCTTTTTGCCACGCACTATCACGAGCTAACCGAATTAGCTGAGTTATTCGCGAATGTTAAGAATTGCAATGTCGCCGTCCGCGAATGGATGGACGAGGTGGTATTTTTGCACAAGATTCTGCCCGGCGGAACCGACAAAAGTTACGGCATCCACGTCGCCAAACTGGCCGGCGTCCCAAAACCCATTTTGCAGCGCAGCTCCGAAATCCTCGAAGAATTAGAAAGCACCTTCGCAAAGGAAGCGACCGGCGACCGCCTTGCCCGCCATAAAACAAAACAACCAGACAAAGACTCTCTCTTTGTCCAAAAACACAAATCCATCCTCGAGAAGCTGTCATCGACAGATGTAAATAATCTGACGCCTATCGAAGCAATTAATATGCTCGAGGAGATAAGAAAAGAAATCGATAAGCAACAATTGTAATCCAGAAATTCTCCACATATAATAAAACAAAGAAAGCTAATCTATGATAAGTGATGAAATATTACTTAAGGTCAAGGAGCGGCTGGTTGATGGCTTTCATCCTGAGAAGATTATACTTTTCGGCTCACAGGCCAGAGAAACAGCCGACAACCGCAGCGATGTTGATATCCTGGTCGTGTGTTCCTTCGAAGGTAAACGCCGTCATTTAATGCTCGAAATGGATAGAGCCTTGGGCGGCTTGGATTATGCGTTTGATATACTGATTTTGAGGCCAGAAGAATTCCAGATAGATTCTCTTATCGCTGGAACTGTAGGAAGGTATGCCAGCCAGGAAGGTAAGGTCCTCTATGAGCG
>Ga0209636_10006468_pt1 | contig 11973 bp, 9 predicted proteins | sample DeeMarSWOR152_54_FD_187464 | JGI IMG/M metagenome (GOLD analysis project Ga0209636, IMG submission 187464) | Marine sediment microbial communities from White Oak River estuary, North Carolina - WOR-1-52-54 (SPAdes) (version 2) | ecosystem: Environmental > Aquatic > Marine > Intertidal zone >...
GTTTTATGGCATGAACTTCTGCTTTTTTATCCCGGAAATACTCCGTTGCCTCGTCCAGATGGTCCTGCCGAATATCTGCGATAACAACCTTACAGCCGGCTTCCGAAAATACCTTCGCCTGGCCGAATCCGGCACCGGAAGCACCTCCGGTTATGAATAAAATTTTACCAGCAAAATCTTTCATAATGCCCCCCCAATATATTTTGTTATATAACTTAATATAAATAACAGCATTTTTCAAATTTCTCCCATTTACCGGGTTCGACCGTTTAAAAATGACGATAAACTGGGAGAGCTGATATTGATAAGTTAAATTTCCATCTTTCACAAGCGTCCCCTTCTTGTTCAGGGACTTAAATATTACCAGAGAAACTGTTCCCTTGACAGCCCAACCCATATCCAATCATTGTGGGCAAAATAGCCATTTCCCACTTTTTTTCTCGCGGTCTTATTAGCATTCGCATCTGCTATTTCACCTGATAAAATCTATTTAGAAAGCGAAAGGGAGTTTGGGCAACAGCCCCTTGACACACAACCCGGCTCACCTTATACTCTCGCAAAAAAATCTTCTTATCACTTCACCTAATTAGCAAGGGGGCTCAGCGGCGACCCGATAACCCTGCTGGCAAGGAAAACGCAGGAGGCCTTATAAGATGACAACGGAAGAGAAATGGGCGGAATTATCTCCGGATGAAAGACGTGAAGAACGGTTTAAACGGTGGCTCTCGCCGCCAGGGGTCAACTTCTCCAGTTCGGAAGCCGAAAAGGGGTACAAGGAAAGGGTAACCAGGTTCATTAAGGCCATCAAGCTTGAAAAGCCCGACCGCGTGCCGGTCATGCTGCCGGCGGGCTTTTACCCGGCCTATTATGCGGGGGGAACGCTCAAGACGGTCATGTATGATTACGACGAACTCAAGCGGGCGTGGCTGAAGTTCCTCAATGACTTTGAGATGGACACGTTTAATGGCCCCGGCCTCGTCCTACCGGGTAAGATGTTGGACAACATCAACTATAAATTACACCTCTGGCCCGGACATGGCCTTGCCGATGATATTCCATTATATCAGTATCTTGAAGGCGAGTATATGAACCCGGAGGAATACGATGCCCTCATTAAAGACCCTACCGATTTCCTGCTGAGGATTTTTTTCCCTCGCTCCGTGGGGGCATTCGCGGGTTTCCGTAAGCTAGGTCCCATGACACCGTTTATCGGCATACCGGTCTTCTACATAACACAGTTCGGCGATCCGGAAATCAGGGCTTCGGTCCAGGCTCTCCTGGAAGCGGGCCTGGAAGGCGCGAAATGGCAGGTGGCCGTTATGGAGGTTAGTCAGGCGGGGCGAGAAGCAGGGTTTCCCTCTATCTGGGGAGGCCTGTGCGGGGCACCCTATGACCTGATAGGTGATATGATGAGAGGAACTAAGGGAATAATGATGGATATGTATAAGCGGCCAGGCAAACTTATTGAAGCTATGGAAAGAATAGCACCCATCGTTATTGATGAGGCCATAGGCATGGCCAATGCCTCGGGATGCCCGGTGATATTTATGCCACTGCATAAAGGGCCTGGTGGTTTTATGTCCAATAAGCAGTTCGAGACCTTCTACTGGCCTACCTTCAAAAAAGTGATGATGGGCCTGATTGACGAAGGTCTCGTGCCGTTGCCATTTGCCGAGGGAGACTACACGCCACGCCTGGAAATCATTAAGGATATGCCCAGGGGGACGGTGATATGGCATTTTGAGACAATGGATATGGCCAAAGCCAAGAAAGTTCTCGGCGACAACGCCTGCATAGCCGGTAATCTCCCCGTCTCAGTGCTGTGCACCGGCACACCGCAGGAAGTCAAGGAGGGATGTCGTCAGCTCATCGAGACTTGTGCTCGAGGCGGCGGTTATATCCTCACCGCGTCGGCGAGTATGAATCAGGGTAGAGCGGAGAATCTGCGAGCCATGATGGAGGCCGCCAAGGAATACGGGGTGTATGAATAGGGGAAACTGGATGAATAAACCGGGTAATCCCATGATGCAAAAGAAGTGTTTATTCCCTGTGATCAGGCAATGGAATTTTATTGGGATTGCCTGCCAAAAAAACCATTCTCATATTTTGCCTTATCAACTATTAAAGCACTCTTTTAAAATTTCCCGCATGCAACTATATCGCCTGATTGTATATGAACAATCGTATACTATGATAACGAAGAAAAATGGGATATTTAGCTTGACAATGATGTTATCATCTGCTAAAAGATGGCCGATAATTCATCTGGCCGAATAGAAGTATTTTATGTTCCCTCACCGACCCTTTCAAAGTAAGGGACTAAAAATATCAAACTCCACTTCAGTTACTCTATTCCGAAAATTTTCAGCGAAAGGAGGTGAAAATTGTCTCTGAAATGAATTACATGCAGATGTCAGAAATAGTATAGTGAGTGCAATAAGGCTATCATTATTATGAATAATTATATAAGAGAGGAGGAAAGGCGATGAAAAGATTAATTTACATCACATTAATCGTTATGATGGTCTTTGTGCTTGTACCGCCTGTAATGGCGGAAGAAATCAAGGTTATTAACATGATACATGCTGATAATGCCCCGGCACATGCGGGAGGTAATGTCTTCCTGAGGGAAACATGGATTCCGAAAGTAAACGCCGAAATTGCCAAAATCGGATACAAGCTTGATTTCACATTTTATCACTCATCCTCGTTATATAAATACGCAGATCAGGCTAAGGCCTTAGAAGACGGGCTCATTGATGTTACTACCTTTTATCTGAGTTGGGAGAGTGCCCGAGCCCCTCTCCATATGGTGATCAGCAATCCTTTTATGGGATTTAGTGCTCAGTCGGCGAATCGCATATGGTTCGAACTACAAGAGACCATTCCGGAGTTCGCCGCCGAGTTTTCAAAATACAAGGAGATATTCCATTTAACGATGATACCTACTGTATTTAATGCCAATAAGGTATATCGAGTCCCTGATGATTTTAAGGGTCTAAAAGTTTATTCTACCGGTATATTGGCAGACTTGTTTAAATCCATCGGGGCGGTTCCATTACGGCTGGGCCCACCCGACTGGTATAACTCTCTGGAAAGGGGACTGATTGATGTGATGCCCACCGGGATTTACACCATCGTCATGTTTAAACTGCATGAAGTCACTAAGGTTCATATCTTCCCTACTGGAGATAACCTCGGGTGGACAGGATTGGCGTATCTCATGAACCGTAAAAAGTACGAGAGCTTGCCTCCAGGGGTCCAGAAAGTAATCGACGACAATGTTAAGTGGGCGTCAAGGACACAGACCCAAATTGATGAAGGGAATCGTGTCAAATCAGAAGAAATGGTCAAAAAATTAGGGCATACCATGATATACCTCACCCCGGAGGAGATGGAATTATGGTATGCCGCGGCAAAGCCTATTAAGGAGAAATGGGTTGCAGAAATGGAAGCTAAGGGGTTACCCGGGAGAAAGGTCTATGAAGAAGCTACGCGGCTGTCTAAAAAGTATGCAAAGTAAGATAGGGTGAGGCGATGCAGCTGATACCAGTGCTAACTAGGTATATAAAGATAGTATATTCATTTGCCGGTAAATGCGGCTTTTTGGGCGCTTTAATGCTTACCATACTGATGTTGCTTACCGTAGGCGACGTTATCCTACGGTATTTTTTTAACGCCCCCATACTGGGCAGTTATGAGCTTACTGAGTTCATATTAGTAGCAATGGTTTTCTTCGCTATACCCTGGGCTACGGCAAAGAAAGCCAATGTTAGGGTAGATTTGTTTGTCGGCAGGTTGCCGTTAAAAGTGCGGTCTATATTTAATATCGTTACCTGTTCCCTGAGCGTATTTGTTACCGCTCTATTCGCATGGTACACCGTGCCGCAGGCAATCTATATTTGGCGATTATATACCGTATCAGATATGCTTGAGATACCGTTTTACCCTTTCTATTTTATCGTTGCTTTTGGGTTTTTCGTATTATTCTTTGTGTTAGTAGCTAATCTCATTGAATTTATAAAGGATATGGTTAAGGGATGGGTGTCGAATTAATCGGGTTAATCGGCGTCATCGTACTTATTATCTTCCTGTTCTGTGGGATGTGGCTGGGATTCGCCATGGGCTTTATCGGTTTCCTCGGCCTGGTCTATATATCTGGATTTAATGGAGCTGTTAAGGTTTTAGCTACTATCCCCTACACCTATACGGCCTTCTATCCGATTTCCGCACTCCCTCTTTTCGTACTCATGGGCGTCGTTGTTGGAGCCGCGGGGTTAAGCAGCGATCTTTACGGTACCGCGCATAAGTGGTTCGGACGATTTCCCGGAGGGCTGGCAATATCGACGGTTTTTGCATCAGGCGGATTCGCCGCTATAACCGGCTCCAGTTCGGCTGCGGTGGTTACTTTAGGCACCGTGGCTCTTCCGGAGATGAAGAAGTTTCACTATAGCGAGAAACTTGCCGCAGGGACTATAGCAGCCGGCGGAACTCTGGGTATCCTTATACCTCCCAGCCTTGGGTTCATCCTGTACGCCATTCTTACCGAGGAGTCTATTGGTAGATTATTTATGGCGGGTATCATTCCAGGAATTCTGGAAGTTCTTTTCTATACAATTACCATCTTACTAGTTTGCTGGATAAATCCTTCAATGGGTCCTCGAGGGGCAAAGACAGGGTTACGGGAAAAGATCTATTCACTAAAGAATACCTGGCCGGTAATTATACTTTTTGTGTTAATCATTGGCGGCATCTACGGTGGCGTCTTTACACCCACGGAAGCTGGCGCCATTGGGGCTTTTGGTAGCATGCTGATTGTTGTTGTCATGGGGCGGATAAAAGCACTTGGTTTATTTGATAGTATCATGGAAGCTCTTAAGCTAACCGGCATGATTTTTATTCTCGTGCTCGGGGCCTTTACTTTTGGGCACTTTCTGGCACTGAGCAAGTTACCGTTTCTTCTATCCGACTTTGTCACCAGCATTGCTATATCCAGATACGCAGCGCTTCTGGCAATCTTAATTCTTTATATTATTCTCGGGATGTTCCTGGAGATTTTCTCTTCAATAGTTCTGACCGTACCGATCCTTTTTCCTACCGTTGTAGCCCTGGGGTTTGATCCGATATGGTTTGGTGTGTTAATGGTAAGGGTTATGGAAATTGGCCTCATCACGCCGCCCATTGGAATGAATGTTTTTATGCTGGCGGGGGTTTCTGATACGCCTTTGAGCACCATTTTCCGGGGAATAGTACCCTTTCTTATAGCTGATTTTTGCCACGTTGCCTTATTAGTAGCTATTCCACAACTATCACTCTTTTTACCCAATACGATGTTTTGATAAATCTCGTGCCATGATTCTCACCTATGTATCTAAACATCATATATGGATAAACTGTCACCGTCAGAGGCGGAGGTAGTTGACCCATTCGGCGGCACACCCTCGGCCTGAGCTCGGGTCGAAAGCAAGTCCTGCCTTTTAAGGCGGGGTAAAGAAGTGCCGCTCAGAGTCAACCCTGAGCCGCTCGGCCTGAGCAGTTCGGCCTTGAGACATGTCGACGAGCAGTTCAGCCTTGAGACATTTCGACGAGCTCATATCGAGTCGCTCACTGCCGAAAGGCTCGGGTTGAAGGCAAGCCCAGGCCTTCAGGCCGGGGAGTCGAAGGGTTGACTAAGACGTTCATTCCTCCACATCCAGCCCCCACATCTTAAATAACTCCTTGTAGAACTCGGGCTGCGGGAAATTGGGCCTCATCTCCATGGTATGCTGTGTATAGCCGTGATTCATCTCCTCAAAATGCCTGAGTCCCAATATTATGGTTTCCAATTTATCTTTTGGCACGGAAAAGATAATTTCATCTTCTCCAGCCAGTGCCCTCTGGTAGTCGCCCGGATCGGGAAGAGTAATCCGGTATTGCCCAGTTAGTAGTACGGGCACGGTGGAGTAAATGCAAGAGTCAATAGGGTCAAATTGGGACTCTACCAGGCGTCCCTCTTTATACTTCACCGCAAGGAGCAGAGTTCTCAATTGAGCGGTATTGGAATAGATGAGAACCAGATCCGGCTTAAAACTGGCGGTCTTCAAGGGCGCGGATACAATACCGACATACTTCCCGAATTCAAGGCAGGGGAACGTCTCCGCCAGTTCCTTGGCTGCCTCCTGATTGGCAACCATATAAGGGAAAGAAGTCTTTCCTTCCAGAAAAATGTCAGGCGGTTTCACCAGTCCAAAGGCTATTAACGGTGCCCAGCACCAATTATCTTCTTTTAGAATGGCTACCGTTACTCTCTGTCGACGTGACATGGCAAAGGCCTGACATTGGGCAAGGTGATAACCGTGGTCTCTTTTCGGTCGAATCGCCCCTTCCGGGATATCTTCTTCCTTTTCCAGCATCTTTACGGCTATTGGAGATGTCCTCAATAACAGCAGCCTCTCAAGTTCCTCGCCATAGTTGTTATATTCGTCCAATGTAGTCATGTGATGTAACCTCCCCACTATCCCGTTATTCCAATGCTCCAACATTCCATATGGTCTATCCCGTTATTCCCCGTGCGAGATTAATCTCAGGCCGCGACAAATATTCCTAACTTTAATACGTTGGAGAATTTCCGAGACGGTTAATTAAACCCTGATACAGGCTACCTCGTGCCCCTCACCAATATGGCGGAGCGGTGGTATCGCTTTGCTGCACTCCCCAATGGCCTGGAAGCAGCGAGGGTGGAAGCTACAGCCGGGCGGGGGGTTCAAGGGGCTGGGTACTTCTCCCTTCAGGATGATCCGTTCACGCGTTTCTTCAATAAATGGGTCGGCTATTGGCACGGCGGAAAGGAGCGCCCTGGTATAGGGGTGTAGGGGGTTTTTATAGAGCGTTTGCGAATCGGTAATCTCCACGACGCGGCCCAGATACATCACCGCCACCCTATCGCTTATATGCCGAACAACCGAAAGATCGTGGGCGATGAAGAGATAGGACAACCCTTTCAGCCCTTCCTGCAATTCCCCTAAGAGGTTGATGACCTGTGCCTGTATGGAAACATCCAGAGCGGAAACGGGCTCATCGCAAATTATCAAGGAAGGTTCACAAGCAAGGGCGCGGGCCACGCCAATGCGTTGCCTTTGGCCGCCACTGAACTCATGAGGGAAGCGATCTTTCATGCTGGGGTCAAGGCCGACCAGGCGGAATAGTTCCTCCACCCTGTCCGTGTATTCAGACTGGCTGTTGACCACCTGATGAATCTTGAGCGGCTCGCCTACGATACTGCCCGCGCTCTGGCGTGGATCCAACGAAGAGTAGGGGTCCTGAAAGATGAGCGCTATTTTGCGGCGGATTTCTCTCACCGTTTGCTCTGCAATGTGTAAGATATCCTCTCCTTCAAAGAAAATCTGTCCATCGGTGGGTTGATAGAGTCTCAGAATGCAGCGGCCAACGGTCGTTTTACCGCAGCCACTCTCTCCCACGAGGCCAAGCGTTTCACCTTTCATCAATTTGAATGTGACGCCGTCAACGGCTTTGACATCGGCAACCTTTTTCCGTAAAAGGCCCCGGTAAACCGGGAAGTACATTTTCAGGTCTCTGATGTCTAAAATATGATCATCTAATGGTCTGTTCACCCATCCTCTCCTTGTCAATCATTTGAGAAACAACCCACATAGTGTTGATTGCCCATATGCCTGAGTGGAGGCCAGGGTTCCTGAAGACACCTTTCGGATTTATATGCACATCGAGGAACAAACGCGCAGGTGGACGGCATGTTAATCAAATTAGGCGGTAAACCATCAATAGGGACGAGCTTCCTGCCCTCCTCTTCATCGAGCCTGGGAATACACTTGAGCAGTCCTATGGTATAGGGATGGAGCGGTTTGGCGAATATATCCTTGGTCGTGCCTGCCTCGACGATTCGACCGGCATACATAATATAGATCCTCTGCGCATACCGGGCCACGACGCCGAGATTATGGGTTACGATAACCAGCGAGGCGTGAAATCGCTCAACCATATCCTTCATCATCTCTAATAGCTGTGCCTGGGTGGTTACATCCAGGGCCGTCGTCGGTTCATCCGCGATGAGTATCTTCGGGTTGCACGAAAGTCCCATGGCAATCATCACCCTCTGACGCATGCCGCCGCTGAAATGGTGGGGATAATCCTCAAGACGATCTCCCGCGCTCGGTATTCCCACCAGTCTGAGAAGCTCGATGCCCCTTTTTCGAGCAGCTTCTTGGTTCATCCCCAGGTGGAGCTCTAGTGTTTCCGTCAACTGGCGGCCGATGGTTAAGACAGGGTTGAGCGATGTCATCGGCTCCTGGAATATCATAGCGATCTTGGCGCCGCGAATGGACCGCATTTCCGGGCCGTTAGCCTCAAACTGGAGCAGGTTCTGACCCTCGAAGATAATCTCACCGCCAACAATTCTACCCGGTGAGGATATTAATTGCATCACCGATAGCTGGCTAACCGACTTGCCGCACCCACTCTCTCCTACCAAGCCAATAATTTCTTGCTCGTCTAAGTGATAGGAGATGCCATCGACAGCCTTAACCACACCACCCTCGGTATTAAACTGTGTTGCCAGATTTTTCACTTCCAATAGGGTCGACATTCTCCATTCCTCATCGTTAGAGTAAACCTCTCAGCCTGGGGTCAAGCGCATCCCTCAGTCCATCGCCCACCATGTTAAAGGCAAAGACAACTACCATAATGGTCAGTCCAGGCGCAAAGGAAAGTACTGGATTCATGAGAAGGTACTGGTAGCCATCAGCAACCATGGAGCCCCAGGCAGCGCCCGGGGGTTTAATGCCAATGCCGAGAAAACTGAGACCAGCTTCGGCCAGTATGAGATTCCCTAACATCAACGTTATGAGTACGATCATCGGCGGAAAGACATTCGGGAGAATATGTCTAAGCATAGTGCGTGCTCTACTGGCGCCCATAGCTTCTTCGGCCAGGATATAATCATTCTCCCTGACGCTAAGGGTCAGCCCGTGTATAAACCTGGTGTATCCGGGCAGCGTGGCGAAGCTCAGGGCAATGATGACGTTTTGGATGCCACTGCCAAGTACAGAAGCAAGGAGAAGGGCAAGTAAGAGCATCGGAAAGCCCATAAGCGCGTCCATGACCCTCATGATAATCGTATTGATGAAACCACCAAAGTATCCGGCAACGATGCCCAGCGCCATACCAAATATGCCAGCAAGCCCTACGGATAAAAAGCCTACCATCAGCGCAGTTCTTGAGCCATAGATGAGCCGGCTTAACGTGTCTCTCCCTTGAATATCAGTGCCCAAGAGATACTTATTACCCGGTTGAGACAAGGAATCAGCCATCTTTCCTCGATATGGGTTGTGGGGTGCCAGCCAGGGGGCAAAGATGGCGGTAAATACCAAGAGAATCAATACCACGAGCCCGAACATAACGAGCTTCCGCTGAAAGAATACCCGCTGAAAGCGCCGCCACTCGCTGACGATAGGGGGTGCTTCCGAAGCGCCTGTAACAGTGCTTTGTTTCTCTGGCATTCTCTACAGGCTCCTATCCATACCGTATCCTGGGGTCAAGCCAACCATAAGAGATGTCAACAATTAAATTGGTTAATATGATTATGGTGGCAATGACAAGCGTACCCGATTGAACAACAACATAATCCTGGGCAAAGACACTGGTCACCAGCAACCTGCCGATTCCAGGGATAGCAAATACGGTCTCAACAAGTATAGAACCACCAAAAACCAAGCCGATACCGATGCCCAGCAGCGTAATGACCGGTATGAGGCCGTTTTTGACGGCATGTCTAAGGATTACCGTACGCTCCCTCAAGCCTTTGGACCAGGCGGTGCGAACATAGTCCTGTTTGATAACCTCAAGCATACTTGACCGCGTCTGTCGCGCTATGAACCCCAGACCCGTAATGGCAAGACAAATGACTGGCATGATGACCTGTTTTGTGCTCAACCAAAAATTGTCCAATGGAGAGGTGTAGCCAGCGATCGGAAGCAACTCGAGCTTGAGGCCAAGAGCATACATCAGTAATAGCCCCAGCCAAGGGACGAAAATGGTTATGCCAATATTTGCAAAAGTAGTCGCTGCTGTATCTACCCATGTCCCGCGCCTTATAGCAGCGAGCATCCCCAGCAAGATGCCCAAAGCATTTCCGATCACGAATGCCATGAGACCCAGGTGCAGGGTTACGGGGAAGCGCTCACGCATGAGCATGCTCACCTTTTCGTGATAGTGTATTGAGGTCCCGAGGTTCCCCCGGAGGATGCCATAGGCCCAGTTAGCATACTGCACCAGGATGGGCTTATCCAGCCCGTACTCGTGCCGGAGGGTTTCCAGGTGCTCCTGTGTTATCGTGCCTTGCGAAGCTTGCTGACCGAGAAAAATAATCAGTGGGTCACCGGGCAGTAGGCGCATGGCAAAGAAAACAACTAGGGTAACCAGGAAAATAATAACCAGCGCCATGAGAAGTCGCCGGATAATGTATGCCGTCATCCCACACCTTAATTGCTATTTGGGAACCTCATCATACAAGCACGATCCTGAAGACCGCCCCAGACTTTGAAGCTTCCATCGGGCCATGCTATATCTCCCCTTACAAATAATTATATCCTTATGCCTTCCATTTCGCAAAGCTCATCGTCGGGTTATGGAGACAGGCCACAAGGAGTTGGTCGAACAGCTGATATTCCCAAAAGCGGCGATATACCGATAGTACCGTTCGACGAGGTAACGACTAAGATGTCTGGAACTGACGCTATGATAAACACCTTGGATAGTGTCTTTGCCCCCTGCCATACAACCTCGCTTGCCGGGCTTGGATGAACCGAAGGAGGCATCGTCAATCTCGATCAAACCGGTCAGCGAAGGCGAAACCGGTGTTTTCGCCAGATTTCTCAGTGTAAAATTTCCCTCGGGATTCCATGAAACATATCGGCTTCTATTGCCTTGCTTAAGCTCTATTTATCTAATGTTTTCAATATATTATAGGACATTCCAGGATTCAAAACAATAAGTATATACCCGGAGTTTTTGGAGAACACCGTTGTTCCTGAGCGCAAATTCCTGGAGAGGTAGGGCCCCCATCGAGGGTGAGCAGGAAGGGGTAAGTATTCCCCGCCTGCGAACCCCGAAAGGGTCACCTCGGAAGGACTGAAGCGAAGGAACAATGGTGTTCATTTATCAGAAACAAAAAATACAATAAATTCAATAGATGGAAAAATATTGTAAAGCTCCCCGCCCACAGGGCGGGGCTTCGTAGGTGGTTCACCCTCCGGCAATCATCCTGAAGTGAGGGCGAACTACCCTTCTGTGTACATGCTCCTTAATGTTTGTCCATCCAGAACATTGCAAAGTAAAAGGTAAATGATGTTTGCTCGAGATACGTGGTATGGACATAGGGCTGTATGATGTACGCAGCTGGAGACACGAAAAGCGGGATAATCAGGGCTTGGTCGGCTACCCATCTGATTATTTTCCTGGTTGCCGCCTCCTGGCCCGCCTTGTCAGGATACGTGCGTGAATCTTTGCACAGAGCTTCCAGTTCGGGCGGTATCACCCAGCTGGCGCTGGCCATCCTCGTCAGCGGCTGGTCCCCGTAGTTGATCTGCATAGTCGCCAGCATGTCCCCCAGAACAATCGCGTTCCCTAATATCAGGTCCTCCCAGCCCTTCACCCAGAGGCTGCCAAAGAATCGGCCCGGGTCGGCGATGTCTATTTCAACGGTCATGCCTACGGCATCGAGGTAGCTTTTAATCGCTGTGGCGGCGTCATTGCTACCGATCATAGCCAATAATTTGACCTTGAAGCCCTGCGGACAACCGGCCTCGGCCAGCAGCTGTTTGGCCTTTTCTGGATTATACGGGTGGCCCTCATAAGCCGGGTCGTAACCCCACTCACCTTCTGGTGCTAGCATTTTCATTGGTGAGTAGTAGCCAAACCCGAGCGCCTTGGCAATTGCCGGTTTATCCAGTGCATACTCTA
>Ga0209636_10006469_pt1 | contig 11972 bp, 7 predicted proteins | sample DeeMarSWOR152_54_FD_187464 | JGI IMG/M metagenome (GOLD analysis project Ga0209636, IMG submission 187464) | Marine sediment microbial communities from White Oak River estuary, North Carolina - WOR-1-52-54 (SPAdes) (version 2) | ecosystem: Environmental > Aquatic > Marine > Intertidal zone >...
TACAATTTCCGGTTCCGCTGGAGTGGACGGTGTAGTAATGAATGGTCTGCCGGGTAATCCGACTACCGGCGTGAACGGCATTTACAGCGCCACGGTTGAATACGGCTGGAGCGGCACGGTCAGGCCGACAAAGGATGGTTATACCTTTGAGCCGCCTGAAATGCCATACAGTGACCTTATCGGCGCTATGGCCAATCAGGATTACGTTGCGAATGTGATGACCTTTACGATATCCGGCACGGCTGGTATGGACGGGGTGGAAATGCAGGGTCTGCCGGGCGCTGCTGTTTTTACCGATGTGAGCGGATATTACAGCACCAGCATTGACTACGGCTGGAGCGGGACGGTCAAGCCGGTAAAGGAAGGTTATACTTTTGAACCGGCTACAATGAACTACACTAAACTTACCAGTGAACGGACCAATCAGGATTACAGTCCGAAAGTGATTACATTAACCATTTCCGGTTCCGTTGGTATGGACGGCGTAACAATGGATGGCCTGCCCGGTAATCCGGTTACCAGTGGGGGCGGATTGTACAGTATCACTATTGACTATGGCTGGAGCGGTACGGTTACGCCAATAAAAGAAGGTTACGAGTTCACCCCGCCCAGTAACGTATACAGTCTCATTAGCAACGACCAGAAGAGCCAGAACTACACTTCGAAAGAGATTACCTTTACAATTAGCGGTTCTGTTGGAACGGGCTCTGCAATAATGAAAGGTTTTCCGGGTAAAGCCGTTATTAGTAATGAGGACGGCACTTACAACGCCGTTGTTAAGTACGGCTGGAGCGGCACGGTCACACCGACAAAGGCAGGTTATAACTTTGACCCGTCTGAGATACAATACCCTGAACTGTTTGGCCCTGAGTTTGACCAGAACTACATCCCAATGTTGTTGAAGCAAACCATCTCTGGTACGATGCGCTCTGACAAGGACGAACCTGTCGAAGATGTATTTGTGTTAGCAGACAGTGGCGGAGGTTCCGCGACAACTAATGCTAATGGCGAGTACGAATTGACGGTGGATTATGGCTGGCGCGGCACAATAACACCGACAAAGGTAGGTTATACCTTCAGGCCGACTAATAAACCGTACCCTGTTGTTACCAAGGACCAGACGAATCAGGACTATTCTGCAATACTGCGGACGTTCACCATCTCCAATGCGGTGATGGTCGGCGGAACACCTATCGAAGATGTAAAGGTCTCAGCAAATAATGGTGGAGGCACCGCTACCACCGACATCAGGGGGAGATTCAGTGTTGAAGTGCCGTATGATTGGAGCGGTGAGATTACGCTGTCAAGAGAAGGTTTCGAGTTCCCGAGTAAGTCATACACTAACGTTACGGAGAACTACAGGGATGATTTACCGGAATCGGCAAGGCGTCCTGCACCAACACCGACTGCACCGACACCTACCGTGCCGACACCTACTGAACCGACACCTCTTGCGCCCACGGCCATTGTCCCGGAAGCACCTGAGTGGAAAATGCCGCCTGGGACGGAGGCCGTCATTGCGCCTACGCCAGCTCCTGTGGTTGAGGAGGAGCCGAAAACACCTTTAGAGAGGGATATTGCCAAGATTCGAGCACAATTGGAAAACCTTCTGCTCAAGCAGGTAGCTCCGGTAGAGCCAAACCTGCTTGCTCCCCAAGTACCGCTTATCAGCAATGTCTTTGTTGATGCGGATATCGCCATGGCGCTTCAGGACATTGCTTCAACGGCGGGCGTTACTATTATCCCCGATGAGACCGTCATAGGGATAGTAACCTGCACTCTTGATAACGTGCCGCTTGACAGGGCCCTCCAGATTGTCCTGGCCGGCACTCCTTATGTTGTCAAGAAGACACCGTATTATTATCTGGTTTGTTCAGGGGACCCGACAAGTGCGTTGTTCCCCGTTGTGAGCGAAACACGCCGGATAAAGCTGAACTACATCACGGCTGGGGCAGCAGTGGGACTTTTATCCACTCCTTTCAAGGCCTACGTTCAGGCCGAAATTGGCCAGCCCGGGACCGACACCTACACAGTGGTTGTTACAGCACCGCCGCTTTTGATGGAGCGTATCGTCTCGGACCTGAAGCAAATCGACCGACATCGACCCCAGGTTCTCCTGGATGCGCGTGTTGTGGTGATGGAACGCGGCGACCTGCTGAACTTGGGTGTCGAGTGGGGTTGGCCCACGATTAACGCCGGTCTTTTTACCAATGATCTCCTTGGGAAGGGGACCACGGGGATGCTTGACTTCGGCGGCGACATAGCGTCGGGTCTCCAAATCGGCTATACACCCGACGCAACATTCACCAATTCGCTGACGTTAGCGCTTAACCTGCTCGCTCAGAATGACGAGGTGACTATTCTGGCTAAACCTCAGGTGTTGGCTCAAGACGGCAAGGTGGCGGAAATCAATGTCATGACTGAAGAGTACTATATGATGACCTCGCCGATGACCGCTTACTACTACACCCGTTCTGAGCTGGAGAAAATTGATTCCGGCACCAGGTTAAGTATCACGCCCCACATCGGGGACAATAACGATATTACACTTGAGTTGGCCATCGAGGTCAGTGACAGCATACCTCGCGGCAGAGGAAGTGACCTTCCGGTTGTTACACGGCGAACATCCAAAAACACGGTACGCATTCAAAACGGCGGAACAGTTGCACTGGCCGGCCTGACGGAGAACCGAACGCGTTTGGAGAAGAGACGTACCCCGGGCCTCAGCAACATTCCGATATTGGGGAACCTGTTTAAGAGTACAAACGACATTGAGTCCAGCAGGGAAATCGCTGTCTTCGTCACAGCAAACATAATACCGGAGTCAAGCCGTCCCCTCGATTTCGCCCAACCTCAGACGCCTGCAATTCAGCCTTCGATCAGATCAGTGGGTGGAGATTTTAAGACGAGTCTTCGGGAAAGTTTATCGCGTCCGATCAGATGAAAAACGTATTAAAAGGAGATAAAAGAGCTGTGAAGCCGATGAGCCGCGAAACAAGAATTATTGGCAGTGGCGTGTTTATTGTGTCATTGTTGCTGGCGCTTCTGGCTTTTGGTGTGGTTAGTTGTGCACAAAGAGGCTTTGAGGTCATTCCCTTGAACCACCAGGAGGTACTTACCCTGAGCTCCGATGACATTGTACGAGTAATGCGCCGAGCGGGCTTTTCCGATAATCAGATTCTGGAATATGGAACAGACCTGCACGACGCGCTGGCACATTCAGGAGCCGCACAAATCAAGATAGACAAAAGACTGCAAGCTGTTTTTGCCATCAATGGTGATAGTGTGTACATCAGTACTCGCCTGAGAGGCAACTTCATTTATAATGTGAAAACAGGTTGGGTTGGTATTGAGTAAGCCCTCACTGCACTGTCGCAATTGAGCCGAGCACTTTCGCCAAACGCCGTCTGGTAACATTCCAGTCCGTCTTCGCGGACCATCCGTGATAAGAAATCCCAAATCGCAAGTATGCACTTCACCATATGAAATATTTGCCCCCTGCTATATGCTGAAATAGCCGGGGTTTACGAAAAACCGCTCTGGGGAGGTTGTAGAAATCCGCTGTTTTATCCAGATGCGCTCCAGGTGCGCCGGAACAAACGATTAGACCTGCCAAATTGGCACACACGCAGAAGAACAAGAAAGCTGTAATTGCTTATTATAACGGCAATTACAATTTTGGTTTGTTCGGGCACGCTATTTGCTTGGTTTATTTAAAGTTGGAGTCTGTATATAATGGGAACTCAGTTTGCGATAAAAAGGTTTAGAAATGAAATTTGATAAATTCACACTAAAAGCCCAGGAGGCATTGGCAACTGCTCAGCAGCTCGCGATGGCCAAGTCGCATACTGTTACGTCACCATTACATCTATTAGGCGCGGTTTGTGGCGAGGACAGCGGCATTGCGGTTGAGATTTTGAAAAAGATAGGCGCCAATGTCCCGCGAATTAGAGAGATGACCGAGAGCGAGCTTGGGCGGCTGCCGCAGGGCAGCAGTGGTAATCAGCTTATGCCTGACCCGGCTTTCAGCCAGGTCGTTCTCGATGCCCAAAACAGGGCTGATGCGATGGGCGATGAATATTTAAGTGTGGAGCATCTGCTCATTGCGCTTGCCTCGGTACAAAGTGACGCGAAAGAGATTCTTCGGCTCAACTCCATTACGCCCGAACAGGTTGAGAGCGCCATAAAAGAAATTCGTGGGCCGGAAAAGGTAACCGACCAAAATCCCGAGGACAAATACAAAGCTCTGGAGCGTTACGGGATTGACCTTTTGGAGATGGCTCGCAAGGGAAAGCTCGACCCCGTCATCGGCAGAGATGAAGAGATTCGGCGATGTATGCAGGTACTCAACCGCCGAACGAAAAATAATCCTGTACTAATAGGCGAGCCGGGTGTCGGCAAAACCGCAATTGTCGAAGGCCTTGCTCAACGGATAATTGCGGGCGATGTCCCTGCTGGTTTGAAAAATAAAAGGATTATCGCTCTGGATATGGGAGCGCTGATAGCGGGAACAAAATTCAGGGGCGAATTCGAGAACCGGCTAAAAGCCGTCCTTAAAGAAGTCATCACTGCCGAAGGGCAAATAATCCTCTTCATCGACGAATTACACACCGTCGTAGGCGCGGGCAAAGCTGAAGGTGCGGTCGATGCCGGTAATTTGCTGAAGCCATCCCTTGCCCGGGGAGAATTACGCTGTATCGGTGCGACTACCATCGACGAATACCGAAAATACGTGGAGAAAGACGCGGCGTTGGAAAGACGCTTTCAGCCGATTCTTATCGACCCACCCACCGTCGAAGAAACCATAGCCATCCTTCGAGGCCTAAAAGGCCGGTACGACACTCATCATGGCGTGCGGATAACCGATGCTGCCCTCGTATCGGCTGCGACTTTGTCAAACCGCTATATTACAGACCGCTGGCTGCCGGACAAAGCGATAGATTTGATTGACGAGTCGGCCTCGAAACTGCGTATTGAAAACGACTCGCTGCCGGCCGGGCTCGACGGTATTCGCAGAAAAATTATTCAGCTTCAAATCGAACGTGAAGCCCTGAGAAAGGAAAACGACGATGCCAGTAAAGAACGATTAAAAAATACTGAAAAGCAACTGGCCGAATTGCAAAAAAAGGACAAAGAGCTCACAACGCAGTGGGAAAGCGAAAAAGGCGATATCGACCAGATAAAACAACTGAAAGAAAAAATTGAAGAGGCGAAAAACCAGTTTGAAGATGCACAGCGCAAAGGTGACCTGGAAACCGCCGCCCGTCTAAAATATGATACTATTGCGAATCTGAAAAAAGAGCTGACAGAAAAAGAGGCTCAATTTGCCAAATCCGATAGAAGCAAAATAATCCGAAACGAAGTGACCGAAGAGCACATCGCCGGAGTTGTATCCAAATGGACGGGAATACCGGTAGCGCGATTGCTGAGCGGCGAGCGCGAGCGCCTGCTCAGAATGGAAGAGTCAATTCGCCGGCGTGTAGTCGGACAGGATGAAGCTGTCGCGGCACTTTGCAATGCGGTTCGCAGGAGCCGCTCGGGACTGGGGGACCCCAATCGGCCCATAGGGACATTGTTATTCCTCGGGCCGACAGGCGTCGGCAAGACAGAGCTTTCCAAAGCGCTTGCAGACTTTCTCTTTAACGACCCGCACTCTATGGTTCGAATAGATATGAGCGAGTTTATGGAGCAGCATTCAGTCGCCCGGCTTATCGGCTCGCCGCCGGGCTATGTCGGCTACGAAGAAGGTGGACGATTAACCGAAGCCATCCGGCGTAAGCCATATTCGGTTATTTTGCTGGATGAGATTGAAAAAGCCCATCCGGACGTCTTTAACGTGCTGCTGCAGGTCTTCGATGACGGCCGATTGACCGATGGAAAAGGCCGAACCGTTGATTTCAAGAACACCGTTATCATTATGACCAGCAACATCGCCAGCCATCAGATTCAGCAGTTGACCGAGGAATCCGGCGCCGACTGGGAAATTGAGGCCCACGTCAAAGATGCGCTCAAGCAGCTCTTTAAGCCGGAGTTTTTGAACCGCGTCGATGAGATAATAGTTTTCCACATGCTCGGCAAAGACGATTTGCGAAAGATTGTCAATATCCAACTAAATTACCTCGCCGAGCGTCTGAACAGCCGTAACATAAAGCTCGAATTCACCGACAGCGCCCGCGATTTGATTATGGATGAGGGTTACGACCCCGTCTTTGGCGCAAGGCCATTGAAGCGAACAATTCAGCAGCGTCTGGAGAACCCGTTAGCCGCCGAGCTTTTAGCAGGAAAATTCACCGACGGCGACAGTATAAAAATCAACGCCGACTCCCATAAATTCTCTTTTGAGAAAGTGTAAACGTGGATTAAAAAAATTTGACTTTGTTTCACTATGTTGGTAAGATTAATTTTATGGGACATTCGTGGGTTGATATCGAAATCAGTGACTTAGAAAGGAAACACTCTAAGGAAGTCCAAGCTCTGGTTGATACCGGAGCAAGCTTAACCGCCCTGCCCAAAAAAATTGCAGATGAGCTTGGAATCAAACCAACCAGTCAAGAGCAGGTTTCCACAGGAGCAGGAATTATCAAGGTCTCAAGAGGCCAAGCTTGGATAAAGGTTAATGGAAAAGAAGGTCCCTTCAGTATCTGGATTTCTGAGATAATAGATAAGGTCCTACTCGGAGTCGTCGTTCTGGAGTCGCTGGGCTTTAAAGTGGACCCAACAACCGGAACACTGGAAGAAAAACCATTGTTATTATATTGACTGATTGCACCAAGCGTCTGGATCTTTTGAGTTTTTAGGGCGGTCTCTTATACCGAAGCAGACCATTCAGTAATGGCTTGAGAATTCGCTCGTCTCCGAGCTTTTAGCAGGAAAATTCACCGATGGTGACGGCCACAAATTTATGTTTGAAAAAGTGTAATTTCAATCTACGCTATTGAAAAAATGCGAAATTGGTTGTTTCACCTCCCTTTCATTAAAACTCTTGTACTAAATCAAGTCAAGGGTTTGCCAAAGCAGAAGAATTGTCGTAGAATTTTGGGCCAGTTGACAAGATAGAGTGAATATAAGTTGCATTTAATACATATTCGTAGACACTTATGAATATAGGGCTATTTTTAAAGGGTTTGGTTGTCGGCTTTCTGATTTCGACTCCCGTAGGACCAATCGGGGTGCTATGCATACAGCGGACTCTGAATAAGGGCAAGCTTCACGGCATAGTCTCAGGGTTGGGAGCGGCTACTGCGGATGCTATTTACGGCTTCGTTGCCGCTTTCGGGCTAACGTTTATTTCAAACTTTCTGGTCAAGGAACAAATGTGGCTTCGTCTCGTTGGGGGCATCTTTATTTGTTATATGGGTGTAAGGGTTTTCCTGTTCAAATCGGAACAGCGAACAGCCCCGGGAGATAGTACCAGTTATGTTAGAGATTATGTGTCAGTGTTCTTTCTTACACTCACAAATCCAATAACATTTTTAGCTTTCGCAGCAACGTTTGCCGGCTTGGGATTAGTAAACCTGATTGAGCATCACATTGCCGCTTTATTATTGGTTGCCGGCGTATTTGTCGGCGCCGGACTTTGGTGGTTGATATTGAGCGGCGTAACCGCCACATTCCTGGGGAAACTACTTTATAGCAGACCAGCCTGGCTGAACAAAATCTCCGGCATAGTAATCATAGTTTTCGGCCTATTTGTACTTTTAACTCTAATTACATAAAATCGAATACGAAAATGTGTGTTTCAGAAACAGCACTATCGATTTCAGTATTGTAGCGGAGACTTTGCGAGCAGCTATCAGCGGCGATTGGAGAATCACCTTGTCACCGGGTTCTTAGTCGGCAAATTCGCCGCCGGTGGCAAAATAAAAATCACCGCCAACGCTCACAAATTTATATTTGAGAAAATAGGAGCTGCATAAACAAATTTCTTTACGAAGGTATAGCCTTAAAATATTCTTAACTACAGCCGGCAAATTGTTTATCCTATATGGAAAACCAAAGGCGCTTAACAAAATCTTATATGTCACCCCAAGCGCAGCCGAGGGGTCTGTTAAAAAGATTATTTTGTCAGATTCCTCGACTCCACGATGCTGCGCATCGGTTCGCTCGGAATGACGTTAAAGTAGTAATTGAGGATATTCGATAATGAACCCCGTTAGAAATTTCAATGGAGGTAAAAATGTGAGACAAAAAGAAAATTTTTCTAACAGGGTGAATCGGAGGCAATTTCTCAAATCAACAGCCGTTGGAGCGACAGCATTTACCCTGTCCGGATGTTCGGCCTGGACATCGGATATCGGTTCAGAACTTTCGAAGGAAAGTAAATATAATAAAATAAAGCCCAATTTTCTTTTTATCCTCGCCGATGATTTTGGCTGGTCCCAATTGGGCTGCTATGGCAGCAGCTTCTACGAGACTCCAAACATCGACCGGCTGGCAACGGAGGGTATGAGATTTACCGATGCCTATGCCGCCTGTCCGGTTTGCTCGCCTACCCGTGCCAGCATTATGACCGGAAAGTATCCCGCCCGCCTGCACCTGACCGATTTTATTGCAGGCGGCTCCTTTCCTTGCGAGAAATACAAACAGCCCCAATGGCAAAAATACCTGCCGTTGGAAGAAATAACCATCGCAGAGATCCTCAAGACGGCGGGCTACACCACCGCCAGCTTCGGAAAGTGGCATCTCAGCATCGACAAAAAACCGCCGGAGTCCCTGCCATACAATCCCGACAAGCAGGGCTTCGATGAATATATAGTTACCTACAAACCGGCCTCCAATCACGACCCCGAAGGCGATGCCCACAACGTGAAAACAATTACAGAAAAATCTCTGGAATTTTTGGAAAAGAATAAAGACGAACCCTTTTTCCTTTACGTACCCCACAACACAATACACTCGCCGATTTTAGGAAAGAAAAAGCTGATTGAAAAATATAGAAACAAACACGGCGCCGAACTGCCCCAGAACAACCCGATAGTCGCAGCGATGATCGAGGAACTGGATAACAGCCTCGGCAGACTGCTGCAAAAACTCGATGAATTAAAGATTGCCGAAGAAACCGTTGTCGTCTTTTTTGGTGACAACGGCGGGTTGGAAAGCTCGGCCAAACAGACTCCCCTGCGCAGCGGCAAAGCGAATCTATACGAAGGCGGCATCAGAGAACCTTTAATCGTTCGCTGGCCCGCAGTAGTGCAACCAGGCAGCACCTGTAGCGAGCCTGTAATCAGTGTGGACTTTTTCCCGACCTTTACGGAAATCCTCGGCCTAAAGAACAAAGCCCCAAAGCCAATCGATGGTGTAAGCCTATTGCCGCTTCTGACTCAAAGTGGAACACTTAACCGCCGGGCTATTTACTGGCACTATCCACATTATCATTCCAGCAGCATCGGCCCCTGCGGAGCCATCCGCATGGGTGATTATAAGCTGCTCGAATGGTTCGACGAAACCATCTGCGGGACCGGCAACGAATTCGAGCTTTACAATCTAAAGCAGGACATCGGCGAGCAGAATAATTTAGCTAAAGAAATGCCGGAAAAAACCAGAGAGCTAAGAGAGATGTTGGCAGACTGGCGAAACAAGGTAAACGCCCAGATGCTGACCCCGAACCCAAACTATGAACCAGAAAAGGCCAAAAAATCAAAAAAGCAATGATGGCTTGTTGGAAATATGGTCACCATCTGTTCTGATAAGAGTTGATTGAAAGGAGTCTTCAAATGTCAAAGGTAAAGCGATTAAAGCGAAAACGAGCAATGCAAAAAAAGAGCAATATTCGGCAGATGGATTCGCAAAAAAAGTTAGGTGCAACACTGAAACCCCGAAAGTCAATAAAACACATGGCCAGACACCACCTCGATGTGCTCCAAAACATCGAATTCACCATAATATCGAGATATCGCAGCGACCGAAGTATCGACGACCGCATTGTTGCCGACGCCTTGAGAGCAGTCATTCTTGATACCGAACCGGAGGATACCCGCGCTCAATTGTTGAGTGAGAGCTTGGAGGGTATCCGCGAGCTCCGTGCCGATATTTCGGATGATATATGGCGGGAAGGGCTGCGAACCGTGTTACAGTCCGTCCACCGGCACTCCAGTTTGAAACCCGGCAACAAATGGTATCTCGACTTTGTCTCTGATTTCGTCCTGTAATTACGGCCTAAGAAATCGAATTTTTGAAATTTATCTTGCAGTTTTCTCCACAAAGACCAGAATAATCCCATACTAAATACGATAAATACAATTCAACGTATAAAAGAGGGAACTTTATGGAAATTCAGAAGGTTTTGGAGCAGACGAAAAAAGACGATATAAAATTTATCACCCTGCAATTCACAGACCTGTTAGGAGTTATAAAGGAGCTCATCTTACCGGTCGAAGAATTAGAGGATGCATCACGTGACGGTGTCTGGTTTGACGGCTCTTCGGTCGAAGGCTTTGCCCGAATACAGGAAAGCGACCTGTTTTTGAAGCCTGATATGGCAACTTACGCCGTCGTGCCCTGGCTTACCGAAGACGGCAGAACCGCAAGGCTGATATGTGATATCTACCGCGCAGACGGCAAACCCTTTGAGGGAGACCCAAGGTATATTCTCAAACAGACTGCGGCCGAAGCTGCAAAAGAAGGCTTTGAATACAACGTCGGGCCTGAGCCGGAATTCTATTTGTTCAGGACCGACAGCCAAAACAGAACCACCCCTATAGATTACGGCCGATATTTCGACCTCACCTCTCACGAAGGATACAGGGCCGTAAAAAAGATAATAGCGGCACTGGAGAGTTTTGGGATTAACGTCGAAACGTCTCATCATGAGGTCGGCTTCGGTCAATATGAAATAGACTTCAATTACGGACAATGTCTGGATGTAGCCGACAAGGTGCTCACATTAAAATACACGGCCAAGAGAATCGCCCAAATGCACGATTTGCATGCGACCTTTATGCCGAAACCGAGGATGGGCAGGGCCGGCTCCGGAATGCACGTCCATCAAAGCCTGTTTGACACCAAGTCAAAAACAAATGCCTTTTACGACAAGGACCATAAGTACAATTTGTCGAAAATCGCTTTTAATTTCATTGCCGGCCAAATAAAACACATAAACGCAATGTGCGCTGTTCTCTGTCCTACTGTCAACTCCTATAAGAGACTGGTTTCCGGATTCGAGGCACCTGTTTATATTACCTGGGCCGCTATGAACCGCTCGGCACTTTTGAGAGTGCCGAAATGGTTCAAGGCCAAAAGCGAAGCCGCTCGCATCGAGCTGCGATGTCCCGACCCTGCTTGCAATCCATATCTGGCATTTGCTGTTATGCTAAGAGCGGGGCTGGACGGAATTAAAAATGACCTGACACCACCCGATCCGGTCGAAGAAGATATATACAGTCTCGATGTTGAAAGCCTGGTCCAGAAAAATATCGATATTCTGCCGACGTCGTTGGCCGAGGCCCTGGACGCCCTGAAAAAAGACAAAGTCTTGCAGAATGTCCTCGGAGAGCACTTGTTTGAAAGATACATCGACGTAAAAACAAAAGAGTGGGACGAGTTTAAAAAACAGGTTACTAACTGGGAAATAGATACATATTTAGATATTTTCTAAGCTTTCTACCGTAGCAATATGGAGGAGCGGATAGTTATCAACAGATAATAGGCTCTCCATTATGGTTAAAATTCGCAAAGGAAAGCTGAGTGACTCAAAACATATTGTCGAGCTTCAGCTACAAATGGCATGGGAGACGGAGGGCCTGGAACTGGATAAAAAGGTGGTAAGCAGGGGGGTGCGCGGCGTTTTTCAGGAACCGGCACGAGGGACCTATTGGGTGGCAGAGGAAAAAGGCAATATCCTGGGAGTGCTTTTGGCAATACCGGAATGGAGTGACTGGCGGAACGCCACGGTGCTGTGGATACATTCGCTTTATGTCATTCCCGAAGCCCGCGGACAAGGGGTGTTCAAAAAGCTATATTTGAATTTGAAAAAG
>Ga0209636_10006470_pt1 | contig 11971 bp, 13 predicted proteins | sample DeeMarSWOR152_54_FD_187464 | JGI IMG/M metagenome (GOLD analysis project Ga0209636, IMG submission 187464) | Marine sediment microbial communities from White Oak River estuary, North Carolina - WOR-1-52-54 (SPAdes) (version 2) | ecosystem: Environmental > Aquatic > Marine > Intertidal zone >...
TGGCGGCATATGAATAAATTTAAAATTCAAAATTCAAAACTCAAAATGAAGGTCATATTAATTATGATGGTTTCCTTGCTAGCCGTTACTATTGCAGAAGCTGGAACCTCGCTGGATCTAGGGGTGGCCGGAGTGGGCGCCAGACCCTTGGGCATGGGAAAAGCTTATGTGGCAGTGGCGGACGATGCTAATGCGGTCTTCGCTAATCCCGCCGGACTGGGTCTTCAGAAAACCTGGTCCTTAACTTCCATGTCTACTAAACTTTTAAATACGGCAAATTACACCTTGGCAGGAAGTGTTATCCCCCTTGACGCTGGAACCATTGGCATCGGTTATATTGGCTTGAATTCTCCTGCTGGCTACCTGGTAGATGAGAATAATAAAATAGATGATTCACTCAGTTATAATTCATCTGAGATAATTCTTTCTTATGCTCGTAATCTGAAAGATATTATGCATGGCTCCAATTTAGGGAATTTATCGGTAGGGGCCAGTTATAAATTTATAAATCATAAGTTCGATGGATTTGATGGAAGCGCTCAGGGAACCAGCCTGGATTTAGGGGTTATTTATAAGCCCAATGAGAATCTCTCCCTAGGGGCAAACATAGTTAATATCGCTGGAAAGATAAAGTGGGATAGCGGCAAGGAAGAAGAAGTGGAGAGCACAAACAAGCTCGGCGGTGCGCTCAAACTTATGGAGGGCAAGCTCCTAGCCAGTGCGGGGTTAGATTTTTCAATAAATTCTGAGCGGCCACTGCTCCTGCACGGAGGTCTTGAATACCGCCCGCTTAATTTTCTAAGCATCCGCGGTGGAATAGACCAGGATCCCATAGAGAAATATGAAACCCAGACAAATTTTACCATGGGTATCGGATTAAATTTTGATGGGGTGAGTTTTGATTACGCCTATCATCAAGATAAAAATATCGAGAGCAATGCGCGGCACTACTTTTCTATCTCAATTCAGGCTCCAACATCAAAGGTGATGGCAAGAGAAAGTAGAGATAGCCTGGTTGCCGATGCCAGCGCACAGCCTAAGAAAGATAACCAATTCACAACGGCTTCAGAGACAAAAGAAGACGATGAGAGTGTCCTGGAATACAATAGAAAGATCCTAAGTTATTATGAATAATTAAGGGGGCCTTTTGCAGATGGGAGGTCCCCTTTTTTCTTAATTTCCCCGAATTAGATTTTCTAACTTAAACTTCCCTTCATAGAGCGCCTTTCCCACAATACACCCTTCAGCTCTGGTCTCTTTAAGCTTCTTAATATCTTCTTCGGAGGAGATTCCACCCGAAGCAATTACCGGAACCCTGATTTGTGAAACAAAATTCTTAATTCCTTCAAAATTGGGCCCTTCCAGCATACCGTCCCGGCTGATATCCGTATAAATGAATCTTTTAACCCCGAGCTCGATGGCCTCCTTGGCCAAGGTCAGGGTGTCTTTCTTGGAGACTTGAGTCCAGCCCTCAGTGGCAACTTTGCCTTGTTTGGTATCGATTGAGACTGCGATTCGATCCCCAAATTTTTCGCAGGCCTGGGCCAGGAGATTTGGGTTCTTAACTGCGGTGGTCCCAAGGATAACCCGATCGATTCCTATATTAAGCAGTTCTTGGATAACATCTAAATTTCTAATCCCACCGCCTACCTGAACCGGAATATTTACTTCCTTAGCAATGGCTTTAATAATTTCAATGTTTTTCGGGATACCGGTCTTGGCCCCATCCAGATCCACGAGATGGAGTCTTTTGGCACCCTCGGATTCCCATTTCTTGGCCATTTCCACCGGGTCTTTGGAATAGACGGTCTCCGCGTCGTAGCGCCCCTGTTTGAGGCGGACGCACTTGCCGTTCAGAATATCGATGGCGGGTATTACTTCGAACATTTAATCCTTGTCACCAGCCCTCATCCAGATTTTCCTTTAATCAAAAAGCTTTTCTTTACATCCTTCTCCCAGAGGGAGAAGGAGTGAGTGGTTATCGCTTATCTTTTATTTATACTAGCTATTACCACCCAATTCCCTCTCCCTTTGGGAGAGGGTTGTTTACCACAAACTAATCATTCACGATAACTTGGGTGAGGGCTATTTGCACAACCCTCCGAAATTCCTTAGCATTTTGAGTCCGGTCGCTCCGCTCTTCTCGGGATGGAACTGGATCCCAAAGAGATTATCCTTCCAGATCGAGGAAACAAATTCGATCCCATAGTCAGTTCGGGTAGCAACAATCATTTCATCCTTGGGTGCTGGATGATAAGAATGGGCAAAATAGACCATGCTTCCTTCTTCGATCCCATCGAGGAGAGGGGAGCGGTGCTTGATGAGCAGTCGGTTCCAGCCCATGTGCGGCACACTCAGGTTTTCCCATGGGGTTCCGGAAAAGTTGAATTTTTTGACATCTCCCTGGAGGATTCCCAACCCCCTTTGTTTCCCTTCTTCCGAGGTTTCAAAAAGGTGCTGGAGGCCCAGGCAAATACCGAGAAATGGTTTTCCCAGGGCAATGGCTTCCTCGATCGCGCCTTCCAGGCTGAACTCTCTCAGCTCATTCAAGGCTGCGTCAAAAGATCCGACTCCGGGAAGAACAACCCCTTTGGCGCCCCGGATAGTAGTTTTGTCCTTGGTGATTTCCGCTGAAAAACCAAGCTTCTGGAAGGCCTTCTGAACGCTTCGCAGATTTCCCGAACCATAGTCAATGATGGCTATAGACATTTTTTTAAATCCCAATGACCAATGACCAAATCCCAACAATGTATCGCCTTCGGCGATTTATTATTTTTAAATGTTTTTTGGTCATTTCTTTTTGATAATACTTGATAAAATTTTGATGATCTCTGTGCTTTCTTCGATTAGTTTTTTAGCTTCTTCAATGTTTGAGGCATGATTTAGAATTTCCGATCCTATAACTACTTTTAGCCAATATCTTGTTTCTCTTGCTTCTTTTCTGGCAATACTTACTTTATTGAAGAAGTCTTTTCTAGTTGAGGCGCCATCTGCTTCCTCCATATTTGCTCCTACTGAGGTTCCTGCTCGAATCAATTGTCTACTTAATACCAATCCTGCAGAATCTTTAGGGAATTTCTTTATTAGTTTTGCCAGTCTTATCGCAAAATCTAAGGTTCTATCTTTTATATCAAATTTTTGCATTTTTTAAATATAATGTGCGAAGCACACCTTGTTGGTCATTGGTCATTATTAATTGGTCATTATAAGCAAAGCGCTACAGCTCCAAGCACGCCCGCTTTCGTTCCAAGCTTGGCCCTTACGATCCTCACCGACTTGGCCGGGAGTGTCAAAGCGTATTTCTTAAAATCCTTCTTGATGGGGGCAAAGAGCAATTCTTTCATGTTGGAAAGACCGCCGCCAATAATAACCCTTTCCGGGTTGAAAGCATTAACCAAATTAGCAATGCCGATCGCCAGATAATGGCCGATTTCCTGGATGGCTTTTTGAGCCTTTTTGTCACCTTGTCTAGCCGCCAGCTCGAGTGAGATGGCATCCATGCCGGTTTTCCTTCTTAAGGCGCTTCCAGAAGCCAAGGCTTCCAGGCAGCCGAAGTTCCCGCAGCCGCATTTGGGGCCATTTGGATCGACGATCATGTGCCCGAATTCTCCGGCGGATCCAATTGCTCCCCGATAAATCCTTTTATTGATGATAATACCGCCGCCGATGCCGGTGGAGACGGTCATGTATATGAAATGTTTGACAAATTTCCCTGCTCCAAACCAGGACTCAGCCAGGGCTGCGCAGTTGGCGTCATTATCCACAAAAACCGGCACCTTAAACTCCTTTTTAAGGATCTTTCTTAGATTAACTCTTTTCCAGCCCGGCAGGTTAGGGGCCTCGATCACAATTCCCTTTTCATAAAGGATAGGTCCCGGCGCTCCAATACCAATGGCTTTGATCTTTACCTTATGACTTCGGATGAGCATGCGGATGGCTTTCTTGATGTTTTCAATAACCTGCTTTTTGCCCTTTCCAGCTTCGGTAGGAATATGAACGTCCATGAGGACTTTTCCAGAGGGGGTAGCAAGTACTCCGCCGATTTTTGTTCCACCCAGGTCAATGCCGATTATCATGATTGTGAAGTATAACATACTATATAGAGGGTGTTCAATTATGTATATTTTGAGGGTTATGAAGGCTCATAATCTATTCGAAGTTGGAAATTGGGTTTTGGGAATGGATGCCAGTTTGGGAGCCAGAGGCTGGAAGGGGATGTCGGATCCATTTTCCAGCGTCTACATCCAACTTCCATACCGGCTTCTATACCCTTAACCCAACTTCTCACTTCTTTTTAATGCAACCCCTTGACAAGCTCACAACCCCCATAGTATAATGTTAGCACTCTCTTTTGGCGAGTGCTAATAGAATTAACAATTAACAATGACTCAATTAACAACAAGGAATTTATTATTATAATGATGTCGCGAAGCGACACCTAGTTGTTAATTGTTAATTAGGAAATTGTTAATTAATAGCGAGGAGGTGAAGAAAGGTATGGCAGGGAAGAAATTAAATCCCATTGGCGATCGGGTGGTGGTCAAGCCCGAGCCAGAGGAGCAAAAGACCAAGTCTGGGATCGTGCTTCCGGATTCTGCTAAGGAAAAGCCCCAAGAAGGGACTGTGGTCGCGATTGGTACCGGCAGAATTCTGGATAACGGTCAAAAGGTTCCGTTAGAGGTCAAGGTCGGAGACAAGATCATCTACAGCAAATACGGCGGAACTGAGGTCAAGATAGATAATGAGGAATACATTATTCTATCTGAAAGAGATATTTTAGCCATTAGATCATAATAAGGAGGTGACTTTTAATGGCAGCTAAAGAAATAATGTTTAGTGAAGACGCTTGGCGGAAGCTCATGAAAGGTGTTTCCAAGGTTGCAGACGCCGTCAAGATTACCCTCGGTCCCCGCGGAAGAAACGTAGTTTTGGAAAAGAAGTGGGGATCACCCACCATCACCAACGATGGTGTTACGATTGCCAAAGAGATCGATCTGGAAGATCCGTATGAGAACATGGGAGCCCAGCTCTTAAAGGAGATCGCGTCCAAAACCAATGATATCGCGGGTGACGGAACCACTACCGCAACCCTCCTCGGTCAGATCATTTTTAAGGAAGGTTTGAAGAATGTGGTTTCCGGAGCCAATCCCATGGCGATTAAACGCGGGATCATGGATGCCGTCAACCTGGCGGTTGAGGAGCTCAAAAAGCAAAGTCGAAAAGTTGAAACCAAAGAATCCATTGCCCAGGTGGCGGCAATCTCTGCCAATAACGATATGGAAATCGGAAACCTGATCGCGGATGCCATGGAAAAGGTCGGTAAAGACGGAGTTATCACAGTTGAAGAATCCAAGGGGATCGACACTACCTTGGATGTGGTGGAAGGTATGCAGTTTGACAAGGGATACGCTTCCCCCTACATGGTCACCGACCGTGAGAGGATGGAATGCATTCTGGAAGACTGTTTTATACTCATCACGGACAAGAAGATCAGCGCGGTCAAGGACCTGCTCCCTGCCCTGGAAAAGGTTGTGCAAGCGGGTAAACCCTTGCTCATCATGGCGGATGAGATCGAGGGTGAGGCCCTGGCAACTCTGGTTGTCAACAAACTTCGGGGGACGCTTAACGCGGTCGCAGTAAAAGCTCCCGGGTTTGGCGACAGGCGCAAGGCCATGCTCGAGGATATCGCTGTTCTGACCGGCGGAGAAGTGGTTTCTGAAGAGAAAGGACTTTCCCTGGAAAGCATCTCCGAATCCTGGTTCGGGAAAGCCAAAAAGGTTATTATCCGCAAGGAAGACACCACGATTATCGAAGGAGCCGGAACGGACAAGGCGGTCAAGGATCGTATTGGCCAGATCAAAAAAGAGATCGATCTTTCTGACTCTTCCTATGACAAGGAAAAGCTCCAGGAAAGGTTGGCAAAACTTTCTGGCGGGGTAGCGGTTATCAAGGCGGGCGCAGCTACTGAAACCGAGCTCAAAGAGAAGAAGCATCGCATTGAAGATGCTCTTTCTGCCACCCGAGCAGCGGTTGAAGAAGGGATCATCGCTGGCGGCGGTGCTACTTTTATCCATATTTTGGAGGCGGTAAATAAACTGGAAGCGGGCACTCAGGGTGACGAAAAGGCAGGAGTCTCAATTGTACGTAAATCCCTGGAAGAGCCGCTCAAGCAGATCGCCAATAACGCTGGCTGGGAAGGATCAGTAGTGGTCGAGCGGGTTAAGAAAGAAAAATCAGGAGTTGGTTTTAATGCCCAGACCTTTGAATTTGGAGACATGTTTAAGTCTGGGATTGTTGATCCTCTCAAGGTAACCCGATCCGCCCTGCAGAATGCTGCTTCTATTGCCTCTATGCTTCTGACCACCGAGGTTCTGGTGGCGGAGAAGCCGGAAGAAGAAAAAGCTCCGGCAATGCCACCCGGTGGGATGGGAGGAATGGGAGGCATGGGGGGCATGATGTAGATTATCGGCGTATCAGGTAATCAGAAAATCAGAAGGGCCAGGCGAAAGTTTGGCCCTTTTCATTTGACAAATTGGCAGGGGGTTGTTATAATGAGCTTGAAAATTAAGTGGGGAAACGCCCACTTTTTGTTTTTTATACCGAGCGAGCGTACCTGTCCCGAGTTTATCGAGGGAGCGAGTCGAGGTATTAGGAGGGAATTTACATGAAAATTGAGCGATTTTCTGAAATGCTTGAAGAAATCCAAAGGGAGAGGGGGATCCATAAGGAGGCCCTCTTGGAAGCCATCCGCGTCTCCCTCCTTTCAGCTGCCAAAAAGAGATTTAAAGAAGAGGGGGAAGAAAACCTCGAGGTCAGGATCTCGGATGAGGGCGAAGTCAGAATTATTCACAAAGAGGAAGGTAAAGAAAGGGATGTGACCCCCAAGGATTTCGGAAGGCTGGCGGCTCAAACCGCCAAGCAGGTCATCATCCAGCGCATCCGGGAGGCGGAAAAGGAAGAGGCCTTTGAAGAGTTTTCCCATAAGCAAGGCGAACTGATCACAGGGATTGTCCAGCGCCGAGAATATGGAGGGTATCTGGTTAATCTGGGAAGGATTGAAACCGTGCTTTCTCCGGCAGAGCAGATCCCTGGAGAGGCGCTGCGGGAAAGGGAACGAGTAAAATTGTATGTGGTCGAAACCAAAAAGACCCCCAAGGGACCCTTTGTCGTGGTTTCGCGCTCCCATCCCGGATTAATCAAGAAACTCTTTGAAATGGAAGTCCCCGAATTAAAGGAAGGGATTCTCGAGATTAAGGCGCTCGCGCGAGAACCGGGTAAAAGGACCAAGGTCGCGGTCTTTTCTCATGATAAAAAGATTGGAGCGGTGGGTACCTGTGTGGGACATATGGGAGCCAGGATCCAGAACATCGTAAGAGAATTGGGGTCGGAAAGAGTGGATATTATTGAATGGAGCGAAAAACCGGAGACTTTTATCACCCACGCTTTGAGCCCGGCAAAAGTAAGCAAAGTCGAAATTAATAAAAAAGATGCATCAGCCAAGGTTTATGTTCCAGAGAAGGAGCTTTCCTTGGCTATTGGTAAGGAAGGGCAGAATGTTCGTCTGGCAGTTAAACTTACGGGGTGGAAGATTGATATTCTCTCTGAGGAAGAAACGGCCAAAGAAGAGGAGAAAAAGAGGGAAAAGAAAAAGATAAAGGAAAAGGAAGAGAAAAAGGCAGAGGAAAAGGTAAAAGTTCATGAGCTGGCAAAGGAGCTTGGTCTGAAAAGCAAGGAATTAATTGAAAGACTGAAAGAAATGGGTTACGAGGTCAAGGCTGCAACCAGTATTGTCCCGGAGGAAGCGATTAAAAAGTTGAAAGGTTAAAATGGTTAAAAAGGATAAAAAGGTAAAGGTAGGCGAATTAGCAAAAGAGCTTGGGTTAACGGCCAAGGAGCTCATCCGGTCCCTTAAGGATCTGGGTGTATCAGCTAAAACCGCGGCTTCTTCCATTGACCAGGAATCTGCGCAGATTGTTAAAGAAGTCATCAAGCCCAAAGCGGCTGCTCCGCCAAAGAAAAAAGAAAAAATTGTAGAAAAACCTGCTCCAAAACCGCCTCCACCTAAGGAAGAGGAAAAACCTGCCGGCCCAGTTATCGAGACCGAGGATATTTCGGTAAAGGAGCTGGCGGAAAAGATCGAAATTAAGCCCTCTGATATTATTAAGGAGTTAATGAAGAAAGGGATTATGGCGAATATCAACCAGAGAATCAAGGCAGAAATGGCAAGGGAGATTGCGGCCGGCCTGGCCAAACAGATTTTAGTAAAGATGGCTAAGCCAGCTGCTAAAGCAGCTCCTGAGGTAAAAATCGGAAAGCTCATTCATCGATCGCCGATAGTTACCATTATGGGACATGTTGATCATGGAAAGACCAAATTGCTGGATGCTATTCGCAAAACCCGGGTTGCCGAAGGGGAGGCAGGGGGGATAACTCAGCATATCGGAGCCTATCAGGTGAATGTGCATGGCAAAAAGGTTACTTTTCTGGACACGCCGGGACACGAAGCCTTTACTGCACTGCGAGCTCGGGGCGCCAAGGTCACCGACATTGCGGTGCTGGTGGTGGCTGCGGATGATGGGGTCAAACCTCAAACGCTTGAAGCTATTGATCATGCCAACGCTGCCGGAGTCCCGATCGTGGTAGCCATCAATAAGATCGATAAACCAGAAGCCGACATAGACCGGGTCAAGACACAGCTATCCAAGCGCGACCTGCTGGCTGAAGATTGGGGTGGTAAAACGGTCATGGTCCCTACTTCAGCCAAGGAAGGAAAAGGAATTGCCGAACTATTGGAAATGATCTTGCTGGTAGCGGAGGTTCAGGAACTCAAAGCAGATCCAGACGGCACTCCGGTAGGGGTGGTAGTAGAATCCAGACTGGATAAGGGAAAAGGTCCGGTAGCGGATATTTTAATAAAAAATGGGACCTTAAAAATAGGGGATGTTTTTACGATTGGCGGAACCTACGGAAAGGTAAGGGCCCTTTTTGCTGATACCGGTGCTCGACTGAATAAAGCTGGGCCCTCCACTCCAGTGGAGGTTCTGGGCAGTGTGGATGTCCCGACCGCGGGTGATTTGCTGCAGGTCATGCCTTCAGAAAAGGAAGCCCGGCTTTTGGCAGAACAGAGAAAAGAAGTCCAGACCAAGGTCTTACGGGGCAAGATACTTTCACTGGAGGATTTCTCAAAGCATGTTAAAGAGGGAGAAACCAGGGACTTAAAACTTGTGGTCAAGGCAGATGTGCAGGGATCGATAGATGCCATTACCCAATCCATTTCGGATCTGATGGTCGGCAACATCCGAGTGAATATCATCCATCAAGCAGCAGGTGCGGTGACGGAGTCGGACATCATGCTGGCCAAGGCTTCAGATGCCATCGTGGTTGGTTTTCACGTTGGGCTCGAAGGGAATGCCGAGGCCCTAAGCCTCCTGGAGGGAGTCGAGGTTCGCAAATATGATATTATCTATAAATTGATCGATGACATAAAGCTGGCCATGGAAGGGATGCTGGAGCCAGAGTACGAAGAAGTGGTGGTTGGGCGCGCCGAGGTCCGGGCCCTCTTCAAGTATTCCAAAGTGGGGGTCATCGCGGGTTGTTTTGTTAAGGATGGAAAGCTGGTCCGCGGAACTAAAATTCGGATCTTCAGAGGGAAAGAAAAGATCTATGAAGGGAAGCTCGAATCTCTGAAGAGGTTCAAAGAAGATGTCAGATCAGTTGAGCAGAACTATGAGTGTGGCATAGCCATCTCAGGCTATACCAACTTTGAGGTGGGGGACGAGATCGAAGCCTTTGAGATAAGGGAGAAGGCGAGAAAGAAGTGACCAGAGCCGAGCGCGTGGCTGAACTGATTAGGGAAGAGATCAGCAAAATTATCCGTGAAGAGGTTTCGGACCCTAGGATCGGTTTCGTAAGCATTACCCGGGTTGACCTTTCTCCCGATCTGGAGAACGCCCGCATCTTTGTAAGCATTCTGGGGAGCGAGAATAATAAAAAAGATTGCATGCATGGGCTTAATTCGGCCACCAAGTTTATTCGCGGGAAATTGGGACATCTCTTGGAAATGCGCGTGGTGCCCGAGATCAAATTTGTGAGAGACGATTCTCTGGAAAAGGGGAGCCGGGTGCTGGGGATAATTTCAAGGCTGGAAAGGCAAGAGCGTGGAACAAATATCAGCCGCCATAAAAAGAGCCGTAAAAAGCGCTAAAACCGCCTTGTGTGTATCGCACGTTGATCCGGACGGCGATTCCATAGGCTCCATGCTGGCCATGGGGATGATTTTAAGCCAACTGGGCGTGGTCTCAGACTATTACTCCGAGGACGGAATCCCCAAAATATATCGTTTTCTCCCGGGTGCTGATCAGGTAAGACGCGTGCCGATTCCTAATCGTATATATGATCTGCTTTTTGCCATGGACGCCTCAGATATCAAGCGCTTGGGAGAAAAGCTTTCGCCCCATGAGATCTCTAAAGTCATAATCAATGTCGATCACCATCCCGATAATACCAAATATGGGAATATAAATTATGTTGAAAAAAGTTCCTCCACCGCCGAGTTGGTTTTCAAACTGGCAAAATATCTGAAGGTTAAAATAAACCGCCCCATGGCCGAAAACCTGTATGTGGCACTCATCACGGATACTGGGAATTACCGTTATGAAAACACCTCTATGGCCACCTTTGCCATGGCTGGAGAATTATTAAAAGCCGGGGTGGATACCCATGAAATAACCACCCGGATTTATGACACCAAAACTATCGCCAGCATCCGCATCCAGGCGGCAGCCCTTGCCAACCTGGAGATCTCACCCGATCGAAAAGCGGCCTGGGCAACTGTAACCCAGGAAATGATGGATCGGGTGGGGGCGATGGGAGAGGATTTGGTGGGGCTGGTAGATCAGATCCGTTCAATTGATGGAGTAGAGGTGGCCATTCTTTTTAGAGAGGAAAACGGGAAGGTAAAGGTTAATTTGCGTTCCAAGGAAAAGGTAAATGTCTCGGAGATTGCCAAAAGGCTTGATGGTGGAGGGCATATTCGGGCAGCCGGGGCAATCCTTCAGGGTGACGTTGAGAGCATAAAAAACAGGGTAGTTTCAGAAGTTCTGAAATATCTAAAGGCTTCGAAGTATCTGGTTTAATGACCAATTAATAATGATCAATGACCAACATGGAATTTATTTATCATAATAATTTATTCAATGTTGGGATTTGGACATTGGTCATTGGGATTTAATTATGGACGGTATAATTATCGTTAATAAACCTCAAGCTTGGACTTCATTTGACGTGGTGGCTAAGATCAGAAATCTTTCCAAAGCAAAGAAAGTTGGTCATTCCGGCACTCTGGATCCCATGGCCACAGGGGTCTTGCCTGTTTTTCTTGGAAAAGCCACCAAGGCCATTCAACATTTTATGGGAGGGGATAAGGGGTATATTGCGGAGATGACCCTCGGGGTCAAAACTGATACTTTGGATGCGGAGGGTAAGGTGACCCAAACTTCAAAGGTCGAATATCAAATTTCGGATGTTGAGGCTGCCCTTGGAAAATTCATAGGCGAAATTGAGCAGGTGCCACCCATGCATTCGGCAGTAAAGATTAAAGGTAAGCGGCTTTACAAATTGGCCAGAAAGGGAATTGTGGTCAAGCGCGAGCCGCGCCCGGTGACCATCCATAAGATGAAGCTTATAAATTTTGAGGCTGGGAATAATCCAAGGGTAACCCTTGAAATCATGTGTTCCAAGGGAACTTATATTCGCCAGCTGGTTTCTGACATAGGTGATGATTTGGGCTGCGGCGCGCACCTCTCCAGGCTCATGCGGACCTATGCTCATCCCTTCCATATTACGCAGGCCATAAACATAGACACAATCATCACCCTGGCAGGGATTGGAAGATTGCATACCGTTTTGGTTCCAGTAGAGGGGTTTTTGGATGGACAGGTCGCAGGCTAAAAAAAAGATCGAAAAACTGCAC
>Ga0209636_10006471_pt1 | contig 11971 bp, 9 predicted proteins | sample DeeMarSWOR152_54_FD_187464 | JGI IMG/M metagenome (GOLD analysis project Ga0209636, IMG submission 187464) | Marine sediment microbial communities from White Oak River estuary, North Carolina - WOR-1-52-54 (SPAdes) (version 2) | ecosystem: Environmental > Aquatic > Marine > Intertidal zone >...
TTTATAGATACCCAACAAGAAAGTTCATGATATGTCCCGTCTGTAAAATAAAAACTCATAAAAATCTCGTATTCTTTTTCTGTTGGAGGATTGGGAATCAAGGCAATAGCTTGACTTTGAGAGAATTTGGCTGTGAATGAAAATCCTGCAAGCTGAGTGTCTAAGGGATTAATCGGAGTTCCAACAGGCCCTCTCATCTGTATAGATTTAGTAGTGTCTATTTTATCAAAATCTTCCCCGCTTATGCGTGCTGTTATCTCGCCATCATCCTTACCATTTGCCCAGGCAAGATTCCATTTGTTAGGCTTTATTTCTAAAGATAACAGGCCTTCACCAGATTTCTTCCCGACGATTGTGATTGTATCAGTGAGGTCAAAAGGAGTCCCGTCTGTAAAATTCCCAGTTACAAGAATTTCGTAAGAGTCGCCTTTTTTTGGGTCAGGGATCAGGCTGATAGCATCACTTTGGCTGAATTTTATTGCAAAAGAGACGCCGCCAAACTCATAGCTTAGCGGGATAGGAAGAATCGGGCCTAATCCTCCATCTGGATAATCCATCTCGACGGTATCAGGATTTATGTCTTTAAACCCATCTCCACTCACGCGAGCTGTCACTACATCTTCACTATCAAAACCATTGTCTCCATCATCAACGTTCCCCCAGGCCCGATTCCATTTCTGTGGCCTAATTACCAAAGATAAATCCCCTTCCTCATATTTCTTTCCTACTATTTGTATAGGATAAAATAATCCATTAGTAGCGTCTGAACCATTATTATTTCCCCAAGTCACTTGGATTTCATATGTCTCACCAGATTTTGGCTCAGGGATTATCCCGATGGCTTCGCTTTTCAAGAATTTTGCCATGATAAAAAAAGGGCCTGTCTCTGACATAACAGGTTCGCCCGTCTCATCTCCTTCGGGGCCTCCCATCCTCACAGAACTTGAATCAATGTCTTCTAATCCCTGTCCGAAGATTCGGACTGTCACCAAACCATCGCTGTGTTCCCAGTTCGTGTTCCACCGGAAAGGCTGAATTTGGACATCAAGCCCTTGGTCTGTTTCTATATCTCTATCATGCTTGAAATCTCTCTTATTGTGAGGGGATTTTGACTGCAATGAAATTCCATTGACGAAGTCAATATTATTGACTTCAATACCAGTGTTTTCCATTTCCTGATTGTTTTCAAAATTGCCTTTCTTCTTTCCTGCATCCGCAGAACTCGACTTTTGCGTCTTAGATTGTGTCGAAACAGTACTTCTTGTGGTCGTAGTGTTTTCTGATTTCTTTTTGACATCAATCTGGGGAGAAAAAGGAGTGCCATCTTTTTGACAGCTGATGAAAGCAAATGAAAGGACGAAAATGATTGTCAGAATAACAATTCTTGTTTTCATTTTACCCTCTCCTCAGCCCATAGATTTTTCAATTTTGCCTTATTAAATATAACATGATTTAATGAAGAATGCGCCTTTTCCATATTCAATGTTTTAAATACCAATTAATGGGAAAGATTTGTCAATCACCCTTTTAGGTGAATTTATCTTACGAATTATCACCTCCGTTCCTTGTGCATAATGCCAGAATAACTCTTCCCGGTCATGGTATTAGGATTTCGAGTTAATCCTGGAATAAATTAATTGATTTCACTGCGTTTTGTTTAGAGGAATTTATCATTTCAATCCCATTTTTTTCATAATAGCTTTGAACCTCGGGGTGGAATTGATTCTCTCTGTTGTAGGCCACACATTGTATAGAATCAATAAAGATGTTCGCTCATCATACATTTTTTCTAGATATTCAAGCGCTTTATCCTGCTCACCAAGACCATAATAAATTTGGAATAGCTGTTCAGGAGAGACAAACTTTTCTCTTCTCAATTTTTCTAACTGCTGCAGAATCTTGTGTGCCTCATCCCTTTGCCCAGCCAGAGAATATGTCATTCCAAGATGCCCCAGAACATAGGTCATCCCTCCTGAGAGGTCGAAAGCTTTCTTTAATGCTTTTATCGAATGCGCATAATACTTTCCCAATCCTTTCCATCCCATCACCGTATAAGTCTGTCCGAGGAATATATAAGCCATGAGAAAGTTTGGATCCATTTCGACTGTTTTTTGAAGTTGCTCCACAGCATCGCTGTACTTGCCTGCAAACATAAAAATGAGTCCCACCATTGAATTTATTATAAGAGACAACGGATCCAATTCAAGAGCTCTTTTCTGCTCATCTACGGCTTCCTCGAATCGGCCCATTCCTGCTAGATACAAAGAATACCAGCTATGTGCCGTTGCATATCTTGGATTGAGCTCTAAGGCTGTCTTGAATTCACGTTCTGCAGCATGCCAATCCCAAGCATAAAACGCATTAATAAATCCAAGTGAGCTGTGTGCCTCGCTGAGCGATTCATCGATTTCTAATGCCTTTTCGGCTGCGGCCTTAGCTTTAGGATAGATTTCTTTTGGCGGTTGAAATCCCCACAATCCTATCAGACTTAAACAATCAGCAATCCCTGAATAGGCAATCGCATACAGGGGATCTTTAGCAATGGCCTGATTAAAATATTCGATGGCCCTATTCAATTCGCCTTCATATCTTCTGTTCCAAAAATAACGTCCCTTTAAAAACAAACTGTAGGCTTCCTTATTTTCTGTGTAGCGTTTTGTGAGTTTTGCTCTTTCCTCCCCTAAGAGCTTTATTTTAAGTTTGTCCACGATCGCAAGAGATATCTCGTCCTGAATCGCAAAAATATCTTCCATGTCCCTGTCATATTTTTCAGACCAGATATGATAACCATCTTCCACGTTAATTAACTGCGCAGTAATCCTTAGACGATTTCCTGATTTTCTCACACTACCATCAAGAATTGTTTGAACTCTGAGTTTTTTGCCGATTTCTTCTATATCTTTGCCTTTGTCTTTGAATTGAAATGCAGATGTCTTTGAAGCCACTTTCAATTTTTCTACTTTCGTCAAGGTATTGATAAGTTCTTCGGCCATGCCGTCACAGAAATACTCCTGATCTTTTTGAGGGCTTAAATCGGAAAATGGAAGTACAGCAATAGAGTCGCTCCGTCCCAATTCGCCTGTTTCTGCTGTTAAAGGCTTTCTCTCCTGTAAAGGTCTTTCTTCTGCATAGGGTGCACCTTCTATTTTGCTCAGAGCAGCCAAGAGATCTTCAGCGCTATGATACCTGTTCCCTTTATCTTTTTCCAAGCATTTTAGAATCAATCGACTGAGTTCCTCAGGAATCTGTGTATTTATTTTGCTGGGGTTCTCAGGAATTTCGCTTTTATGTTTCACGCCTATTGTGAAAGCCGTATCTCCTTCAAAAGGAACTCGTCCCGTCACTAATTCATAAAGAATCACTCCTAGAGAATATATATCCGATCTTTGATCTACCTCTTTTCCCTCGACTTGCTCAGGAGACATATATTCAGGTGTCCCAATCATCATCCCTTCTCCGGTGATACTTTTCTCGCTCAATGAACGGGCTATTCCAAAGTCCATGATCCGGGCATTACCTTCCTTGTCGATCATTATGTTGCTTGGTTTGAGATCTCGATGCACGACTCCTAAACGATGGGCTTCATATAGACCTTCACAGACCTGCTTTGCTATCGAAAGTGCCTTTCCTGCACCTAATTGTCCCATCATTCTTATCATGCCTTTTAAATCTTCGCCCGGAACGTATTCCATCGTGATGAAATGTACTCCTTTTTCTTCACCTAAATCGAACATCCCACAAACATTCTTATGACGGATATTCCTAGCAATCTTCAGTTCATTCCTGAATCTTTCAATAGTCTTCTCATCTTTGGCAATTTCAGGTTTGATAAGCTTGAGGGCGACCTCTTGTTTTAACTTTGTATCCTCAACTCTGTAGACTCTTCCCATTCCTCCTTTACCCAATTCTTCAATGATTTCATATCTATTAGCTAAAGTAGTTCCTCTGGTGAGTTCCTCCTTGGGTGCCTCCAGAGTTTGGGTTGCCTCAATCTCTTCTGGGGAAGGTAATTGAGTTCCACACTTACCACAAAAAGAGAGATCTTCGTGATTCTCAAAATCGCATTTGGGGCATTTTATTCCCATTATTTCCCTTCTGACGAACGCAGAAAGAGAATAACAATTTCTGAGAGAAGTGTCAATTAGGTGAGATATCCCAGAATTGCTGATAGAAAGTATCATGGCGAGCGAAGCGTGGCCATCTCAATATGTTACCAAGAGATTGCCGCGCACCCTTTGGATGCCCGTAATGACACTGGAATGTGCACATTGTTGGTTCTATCGACAATTTCAGGGATATATGGTGAGAAGGTGTGGGATTAGAGAGACCTGGTTTACTTTGATATCAGGTTTATATGATCGACGATTTGGAAAGTCGCTGAATATCTGCAGATCATAGTCGAACCATCCACATTGACTGGAAATGTCCTGTTGTTGTCAGGTTCGACCTTCAAGGACTTTTCAATACGATAAGATTCAAATCCCCAGAGTTCTGGCTGATCTGTTATGGAAGAATCCCAGGCATGCTTGAACTGTCTGGGTAAGCTGAGCAGTCCGAGGTCCCTGATCGCGAATAAATAAAAATTTCCAGAGCCGAGCGGGACTGACTTGGCAAAAGGAAGATCAGAACCGAGGTCTCCGTTCACAATGATCATGGCTTGATAATATCCTTGCGAGACCTCTTTGCTGTCTACTGTTATACTCCACGTTGTCTTTTTTCTCCCAATCCGCTTGATCGCCTTCTCCAGAACGGATAACAGTGCGCCGACAAAAAATGGACCCAGGTCACCAAACAACTGGCCCAAAATGCCCTTGTAATATTTGATGAAACGGTTCTCGGTGTAGTGGGGAATCCTTCCGAAAATTTCCGCTCCTCCATATCCCACGAAGTGGCGAGGCCTTACGCCTTTTTCCCCGCTAACTGCCCGTATCACATCACACTTCACGATTCTTTTCTCAGCCAGCGATACAACAAAGACCTTTATGGCCCTTTCTATGTCATCAGGCATTCCCAGAGTCTTTCCGATGAGATCGGCTGATCCTTTTCTGAGGAAACCGAGAGTGATGTTCCTAAGTCCAACATTGGATTCAATGCATCCTTCAAGAACTCTGTTAAAAGTGCCAGAACCCCCAGCCGATATTATAGTTCTCCTTCCCTTCAATATAAGCTCACGGGTCAGTTTCGTGGCCTCTGCGTGGCTATCAACCGCATGAAGAGTGACATCTTCTCTTCCATGTTTTTTGAATAGGGGAACTATTCTGTGGACTTTACTCCAGTCTGTGATTGAGCCGGATATCGTTGTTGCAATGACTTCAATCCTGCTATTACTCATATTCAGGTTCCCTTGGGCTTGAGCCTTTGACGAATTCGATGGCTGATGCTGTCACTTCATCGATTTCTGATTCTCCATCAAGAATACGGGTTGGGATATTGAATTCTTTTTCTACAACCTGGGTTACCAAAAGGTAGCCTTCACGCAGCTTAGCTAACTTTTCCTCTGTTTCATGGACCTGCCTTTGCTCGCTTCTGCTCTGGATTCTTTGGATTGAGACAGCAGGTGCCACATCAAGAAAGATTACGGCATCAGGGAGTCTCATATGATCAAGCTTGAAGCGTCTAAGAACAGCCAGCTCAGGAAATTTTTTAAATATGGGATCATCTTTTCTTATTGCTTCTCTCTTGCCTGTAAGAATCCTAATTGCCTTTGCGCATACCTCAGTATCTAAGTATTCCTCCTTATATAATTTTGCCCATGCAGCTAGGTTGATCAAGGGACATCCATCCTGGACAATAATATCAGGTGTATACCATCTCTGCACTTCACCCATAATGTGGTCCCTGAGCAAAAGCTCGGCCATCTTTGGAATCTTGTACTGTTTCAGTGACTTTGCAGTCTTTGCATATCTGCCCAATGCTTCTCTAATTTTTTCGGTAACAAAAGGTTGAAGTTCTTTTTGATTCTTATTCTCGTAGAATTCTAGGTTGTCACTGACCAGACAGACACGAAAGGCATCCGAGAGTTTTTTCGCAACAATTCTGGAAAGAGTACTCTTCCCAGAACCATCGATTCCATACACTGCAAACGCGGTTGCAGGCTTAGGTCGTTTGTATCTTTTGTGTCTTTTTGCAGTCTCTGACTCAGACAGCTCCCGGATCATCTTTTCTAGGGAGGATGTGATATCCTGACTTTCTCCCTTGAATATTTGAGGGGGACCAATGGTGACATGATTCCATATAGGCATCGGGATGGTGCTTTTTTTGGGGAATGATCTCTCAGTTCCTGAGAGAAAAACAGGGATAATCGGAATGTTCCTGTATTCAATGGCCAGCCTGCCCACACCTGTCTTGAATCTTTTTATCTGTCCAGGAATTCCTCTAGTTCCTTCAGGAAAAATGATAATGCTATGCCCTGAACTCAACGCTTCCCTCATTCCCTTCAGAGGATCACCAACTTCCCGGTCTCTCACGATCCAGATTGGAGAGAAGAGGTAATTGACCAGCTTGAATAGGACCTTCCATTTAGAGAAATATTCTTCTGCTGCAACAGGCTGAGTCGTCAGGATCTGTTTGATCGGAAGAATATAGAACAGCAGTAGAATGTCCAGATGGCTGTTATGGTTGGCGATAATAATATACTGGTTTATAGAGGTTAAATTCTTTCTGCCAGCGACATTAACTCCGAAAAATAGCTTCAAAAATGGCCTGAGGAGTAACAGATGAATCAGAACTCGTACTGAAAATGAGCTAGTTAATTTCTTCATCTCAGAATGTATCGGATCTCATGGAAAAAAACCGGAGGTAATGGAATATCACCGGTGCCGCATAAAGGAATGACCTGAGGTTGTCTATCACTTGGCCTTTCCCTGGGAGGAGTTGATTTCGGCTGATTCCAAGATCTTTCTCGATATATCTTATGGTGTGACGTCCGATTGATACGAGTACAGGAATCAAGATCCCCAGAAATACACTATGGAACCATGGTATCGCTGTCCAGTATGAAAGGGCCAGAGTGAGGATGATAGTAATTGGAGCCGAGACGAAATACAGGGTTAAGACATTGCTCCAGCGATGATTCTTCCTCTTCCTCATCAGAATGGCGATGAGGTCACAGATGGCCACATTGAGAATCAGCATGATTGCCCACCATGTAGAAAAAAGCGCCAGGTAGCCAATGTGACCGATGCAGTAAACGAGAAGAAAGAGCCCTAGGTCAATAATTCCTATTGACAGAAGAGTCCCTTTGATCTCCTTTCCCCCCAACGTTACAAGGAAGGGGATGCCAAGAAAAGCATAAACAGGAATTGAGATGATGAACATTCCATAGTAGTCGAACTGGATAAAGATAATCATGAATGGAATCGAAAGATAAGCTCCCAGGATACCCCAGCGGTCCTGCAATCTGATGTCCACTAGAGTAAAATACTCTCGTAAGGCCATAAAACAGAGAACCGCCAAAATCCAAATGGCTATTCCGAAGGAGGTAGCCTCTGATGCGGCGAATATTAAGAAAAATGTCCACAAGTAATTGATATAGGATTTGTAAGGAAATCGAATCTTAAATATCTTGGTAAACAGTAAAAAGAGCGAAAGTGCAAGAAAAATAAGAATAACGAGAACTTTTGATATATCTGAAAACATTTGAAACACTACAATGCTAGAGTCCTAGTCAAAATTAGTGATTTTTTCCCTGATTTAATCCCAAGTGTGTACGAGGTACTTATAGCACGGGAGAAATTAGATGTCAAAAAGGTGGACTCCAATAATTATATTTTACTAAAGTTGCTGAACCAGCACATTAGATGAGCTATAAGCCTAGCTATAAGGTCTTGGATTTAAAAAAAGAGAATTGGATGATGAAATATCGCCAGATGTATATATATGGCGATATTGTCGTTTCAAAAAAATTTACACTAGAAGTTTTAGAATGGTTAACGAAGCAGAAGAAGGAATGGCATTTGCGGCTAAAGATACAATACGGACGCTATATGGACACCAGAGTCTTTTTCGTTTTATCGAATTCCGAACTTCAGCTATCTCCCGGCACCAGCTTGTTCCCTATTGTAACCTTGATATAACGGGTCAAGGAGCGGAAGACCGAGCCGCTTACATTTTGGCGGCGTGATTTCTTGCGGCATAATTAAAAGCGCCAAAATATGTTTTCCAATTTTTATTGCTGGAGCCATAAACATTATCGAAAAGAAAATAGTCAACCAGAGTTTCCCTAAGGCGTGTCAATTCCTTAAGCCTCGATCCAGAATTGGTGACAGCCTCGAGCGTTAGATCCAAAAGCTCCAGGGCTCTTTCAAAAGCCAGCCGGCTGTACTCCCGATTTTTCTGTCGCCAGCTCATGGCTCTGAAGACTTCGCTCCCGATATTGGCCATCTGTTCACAAAACGAGAGTCTTCTCCAGCGCTCTAGAGTCAAGTCTTTATGATAAATCCGTTTCATTTTTTCACTCGTTTATTGACGATTTCAATAATCTTTTGCCTAATCTTAGGTGAATCCACTCCTCGGGTCCGATTCCCCTGACTCGGACGAAGATTGATCATAGAGTCGAATTCGACCTGCTCGTTCTCTGGCATTTCAGGATATATATTGATTCCCCAGAGATCTTCCTGTCTAGAGCCTTTCTCCAAGAGCAAAGCTTCTTCGTCAGCATGAAGCTCGGCGTCCACTGCCATGACCTCTTTCTCGACATCAATCACGGCTTTAACCAGAACACCGAACCGCTCTTCGGCCATTTTTTTCAATTCCGCAAGAGATATTGATTCGGAAACGATGATCATGTCCCGATTCTAGCATAGATCCATCTCAGAACGAACTATATTAATTATTCAGTCCTGCAACGAATGACATGCGATGAATACGCCCGCGGCCACCGCAAAAATTTCGTTCTCTTTTGGACAATATGGCCACCAGCCTGTTGACTGAGGACAATGGACACCAGATTTTTCTCAATTTCTTTTTACATCAACCCAGCCAACCTCTTCCTAGCATCATTAACCTCAACGATGCTGGCGACGCCGTCTTTACATAAGTCGAAGCATTCTGGTAATTCCCTATAGCTTATATGGAGAGATAAGCTCTCATCGGCTGTAACTATTCCACTATTTTACCGTCCCCCAATGTTTATCAAGCCAGTCTAAAATATATTTCTTCAAGGTACTCCTATGTGTGTTTCCTAAGTTGTGACCTGCATCTATAATTTTTAGATCCTTATCAGAAGAACCGAGAGATTCAAAAAGGTATGGCGATTGAGACTAAGGAAGGAATACGACGGATACTATTTGGACACTAAGTTTGAAATCTGGAGGGCCTCCTCCCTACTAAATAACTAAAAATAAAAAGAATCAGCAGAGACTCCAAATCCAGACCTACTGATAAACAATCTGCATATCAGAAAATAAAGAGAGCCAGCAGGGGGATTCGAACCCCCGACCTACTGATTACGAATCAAGGTCCCGATTCAGTTTTTTCCCCTGTTATATGGGGTAGTCAGTAAAAAACCTTTCGCCAATTGTAGCCGTAATTGGGCGTTTTTATTCAAAATCTGTGACACGGTTGTTACACGGGGAAAAGTACATAATGTTGACTTAAAATACGAACTTAAGTAAATTTACATACACATTCATGAAGTCAAAAGGGAAAGAAGGGAGGTTTAGAATGGAACAAAAATCTTTATTATGTTCGTCAAAGCTTTTCATCTTTTCTTTTCTCCTGTTTGTATTCATATTTGCAACAGGATGTCCTCCAAGCTTGGTATATAGTCCTTCAGCAAATTTGCCGCCACGACCACTCAAAAAAGGACAAGTGCACTTTCTTGGCGGCATTGGAATGTTTCCAGAAGTACGACCCCATGAAGTTGAATACAAGACTGCAATCGGTGGTGAAGCTACGCTTCGATTCGCCCTAAGTGATTACTTTACTTTGCAAGCCAAAGGATGGTTAGATTTATCAGCCAACGTCGACTTTAGCCGTTACGGTTTCTCCATTTCAAATATTATTATGTTTAATAATGACAAATCGCCGTTACGAATTGGGATAATGCCTACTGGTGCACTTCTCTTTGGCTCTGGACTTGAAGGCGGTGGCGGTGCACTTCCAATCTGTCTTTGGTTTCCAGGATATAAATCTACTAATTTTTATGTTTCACTAGGGCCTGGTTTTGGCCTCCGTACTACAGGAGATAATAGTCAATGGGGTTGGGGAATATTGCTCAATGTGGGGACATCTATACTAGTGTCGAATCATTTAACTTTGAATTTTGAAATCTCAGGTATTCTGCAGAAAAATGAATATGAAAATGTATCAGATTTTATTATATCACCAAGTTTTAACCTAGGCTTGCTATTTTAGATCCCTATCCGATTAATGACTCTTACCCACTAGATTACAGGTTCGAATCCTGCCCGAGGAATTGCTCTCTACCCTATTGCTTTGGAAATGAGTTAATTTCCACAACTAATCCAAACTAAACCAAAACAAGCTCAAACTGACAAACTTAGTCTGTTTTTTACCGAGTTATTGTACCTGATGTGTCTATGGGCTTTTTTGATTTGGAAGTGGGCTGTTTGTCAGCAAAAGGGCGGTTTATGATGGGAACCAAAAATGTGGGTGCTCTCTGCAGCCGGCACAAGAGAGCCAAATTTATCATATAATAATTTCAGTGATTATTAATCGATTCTTTAACGTGCGATAAAAAGGAAATTATTGCGATAACCACTGCCTTCTAAGCAGCGGGTCGGGGGTTCGAGTCTTCCCTGGCGCGCCATGTAAAGTCCTTATTTTAAACGTCTTCCTCAGGATTTGTTTTCAGTCAGCTTATGCCATTTTGCGTTATTTTCAATGTCAAATGTCAAATCTGCGTCAAATCTCTATTGTTCTGTTTGACGAAAATTTATAATAAGTATAAATTAAGAGGAAGCTTTACAAAGGGCTTCAAGATGAATTCAAGAAGGGTGGTTATCGCTACATTGTTAGGATTTACAGCAGGTATTTTGTGCTATTTGGGAGGTAAGTTTTTAGGAAAGGAATTCAACACAGCAACTTTCCTCATGATACTTTTACACCGGACCGTATTAGGCTTTGTTATAGGAATTTCAGCACTTCGAATTCATTGGGCTTTCCATGGAATTCTTGTAGGATTGATTGTTGGATTGCCAGGTTATCCATTAATTTATTCAGAGGGAGGGCTTATTGCTTATTCAGTAATGGGTGTTGTATGGGGATTTATAATTGAATTTCTTACATCTGTTGTCTTCAAAGCGAAATCAGAAAGGATTTAATTGGGCTAGATATAGTTCAAATTGTTTGAGAAGCGGAGAGTGCTTGACTGGCAGTCAAGAGGTCGTGGGTTCAAATCCTATCAGCTCCACCATCCTTTCCCCAGTAAAACCTTGATTTTGTTTTTAGCCTGAGTTAATTAAACTGAGTCATTTTAACCAATTTTGTCCACATCTTGTCCACACGGATTTTTAAGGTTGATGTCTAATCAAATAGAATAGAAAGCCAGATAGAGCGTCTGACTACGAATCAGAAGGCCGTAGGTTCGAATCCTGCCGGGCGTACTCTTTTATTATCAGCTAGTTACATTAAGAATCAATAACTCAGACCATACTTTTACCTGCTCCTATTTTTAACAATTTTTAACATAATTAAGCAGTTTTTTACTATATTTGGTCAAAAAATGGTCAAAAGGAATTTACGTTTTTCCCCACTGATAATCTGATTTGAAGTTGCGAGATTAGAAATAACTCATTCACAAAAGACGTTTGACAAGCAAGGTTTGTATGAATACTGTATAAAGTAAGAAGGGCAGATTAGAAGCAAATAAGCGATTGCAGCAAAAAAATCGAGAGGTATCCTTATGAAATCAACCCTTGTTTCATGCTTGTCTTTTCTTTTGTGTTTTTATTCATGCAGTACGACAGAACAAGGTATCGAATATGTGAATCCACGTGTCTACAACGTT
>Ga0209636_10006474_pt1 | contig 11966 bp, 14 predicted proteins | sample DeeMarSWOR152_54_FD_187464 | JGI IMG/M metagenome (GOLD analysis project Ga0209636, IMG submission 187464) | Marine sediment microbial communities from White Oak River estuary, North Carolina - WOR-1-52-54 (SPAdes) (version 2) | ecosystem: Environmental > Aquatic > Marine > Intertidal zone >...
TTGTTCACTATTATATCGGATTGGCTGACTATCGTTTAGTTTCTTATTATTTTTCGAAGCAGGACAAAGATCAGTCAAAACAATTTATTGATGATGGAATCGACCAATTACAGCAGTGTATCGAATCCAAGGAAGATTTTGCTGAAGCCCACAGTCTATTGAGCTCGTCATATGGGAATAAAATTGCAGTCAGTCCTTTTTCCGCTATGACCCTGGGTCCCAAATCAGGAAAAGAGATGGGGAAGGCGATGGAGCTTGAGCCGAAAAATCCCCGGAATTATCTTATTGCAGGCTGGTCAGCGTATTTCACGCCGAAACTGTTTGGCGGCGGCAAAGATAAAGCAAAAAATTATTTTGAGCAAGCCATTGCTTATTTCGACAGCTTTAAAGTCACTGATCCGTTGCTGCCTGATTGGGGACATGATGAGGCTTATGCCTGGCTGGGAATGGCTCAAATGGAAGCGGAAGATTTTGAAGCAGCAAAAACAAATTTCGAAAAAGCTCTGGAAATCAATCTTGAGTACGGTTGGGTAAAATATGTTTTATTGCCAGATTTGAAAAAGAAAATGGCGGCTGAGAAATAAAAAGCTTGAATTTTTGCTGGAATGGGAGTAAATTTGTAGCAGGAGATTTTTACGAACTTAATTTGAACTGGTTAAATTAATAAAATGGAATCAAAAAATATATTAAATGCAAGAAAATCAAAAATCATCCTCTGGGCTTTCATACTCTGGACAATATGGGTGCTGTTTTATGCGCTGGTGATGTATCTTCAGGTCGCGGTAATGCCATTCTGGATTTCGCTCATTGCCTCAGCCAATTACAACTACCTGTTTGCTTTGCTCAGTATTTTTATCTGGAAGATCTGTAAAAAAATTCCTATTGATCGGACAAATAAAATATTATTTGTTTGTTATCATTTCTTGTTAGCCATCTTTTTTTCCGCGCTATGGCTTTTTATGAGCTATGGTTTCTGGTATCTTTCGGAAGGTGAACGAATTTTTGAACAGGTTAATGTCAGGGAAATTATTGGCTGGCAGTTTTTGTTTGGCATGATCCAATATTTTCTGGTTGGAGGAATATTTTATACCATAATTTATTACCGCAATCTTAAACAGAAAGAAATAGAGCAAGCCGAGTTGAAAATCCTTACCCGTGATGCAGAACTAAAGGCGCTCAAACTACAAATGAATCCCCATTTTCTGTTCAATTCGCTGAACTCTATTAATGCCTTAATTACCAAAGACCCGGCTTCAGCCCGTAAAATGATTTCTCAATTATCAGAACTGCTGCGTATGTCGTTGGAAAGCCATGACAAATTATTAATTTCACTCAAAGAAGAACTAGATCTGGTCCATAGCTATTTAGCGATTGAGCAGATGCGATTTGAGGATAAGATGAAATTCAACGAACATATCGATGCGGATTTATTAACCAGACCTTTTCCTGCCATGCTGTTGCAGCCGTTGTTAGAAAATGCGGTGAAACATGGCATTGCCAATACTCGAAGCGGCGGAACAATTTCATTATCGATCAAGCGGCAAGACAATCAACTGGTGGGCACAGTTGTGAATGAAACCGGCCATAATAAGTCTGCAAAATTTTCGATTACTGAAAGCAACGGAATATCCATCAATAATATTCGCCAGCGATTGGATCGCATGTATGGCAATAGTTATGACTGGAAAATTGATCATTCGGAAGAAAATAAATTTAAAGTTGAGTTTAAACTCCCATTATCAGATTAGATAAATATGAAAACAGTAAAAACAATAATTGTCGATGATGAGCAGTTGGGAAGAGATATCATAAAAGAATTTTTAGGCGATCACACCCAGATTGAAGTCGTGGCTGAATGTCGCGACGCACATGAAGCCTTTGAAGCAATCGCAAAACATCATCCTGATTTGCTCTTTCTCGATATTCAAATGCCAGAGATTAACGGATTTGAACTTCTGGCAATGCTTGATGAACACCCAAAGATTATTTTTTCCACAGCTTATGACCAATACGCAATCAAGGCGTTTGAAGTTAACGCCATCGATTATCTTCTCAAACCTTATGATGCCGATCGGTTTAATTTGGCTCTGGAGCGGGCAATACATAGTATCCAATCCGATTCTGGACAGGATGAGACGATCAAGAAATTATTACAAACCATTCAGGCATCCTCCCAATATCTGGAACGATTGTTAATAAAGCAAGCGGGAAGGATCGTCATCATTTCATGCAAAGAAATTAATCTGATAAAAGCACTCGACGATTATGCTGAGATTTGCACTGCTAAAGAATCTTATCTGATCCAGCAGTCATTAAATCATCTAGAGCAACGCTTAAATCCTGATCAATTCGTACGAGTTCATCGTTCATATATTGTTAATATTGATGCGATTAAAGATATTGTAAATTGGTCGACTGGTCGTTATAAACTATTTCTAAAAGATGGGAAAGAGATTTTTTTAAGTCGGACAGGATTTAAGAAGATGAAGCGGTTTACGATATAGTATAAAATTAAAAAATCTCTTGACAAATAAAGTAAAAATCTTTACATATAGTAAAATCTTATAAAAGAAAAAAGGTCTAGTATTACTATTGAAAAAGAAAAAATCGAAGAACTTATTGAAAAATCTGTTCAAACCATCTTCAGCTAACATCTGAAGCCATGGAGATGATACAAAAATCACCAGCCGCTGCGATTATCAGGCTTGAAGATAAGATAGAGAGTATGGTCACAAAAACAAAGTTCCGAGAAAAAGCGGCTCAAATTGAAAGCGCTGTAACACGAAATACTTATTTGCTTAAGTCTTTAATAGCCTTATATCTTTCTGGTACAGCTATAGTTGGGGCTATATTTGCCAAAATATTCTTCTTTTAGTAGAATTTAATATCTAAAAACTCCATTTTTTTGTTGACTTAAATACTAAAAATTATTATATTCTCATTCCCAAAAATGAAAATTTATACCCGTGAGGGCGTAGCTCAGTTAGGTAGAGCAACGGCCTTTTAAGCCGTGGGTCGAGAGTTCGATTCTCTCCGCCCTCACAATAAATTTCAAGAGAACAAGAAATTGTTCTTTTATTTTTTGCGCCTATAGCTCAATTGGCAGAGCAGCTGACTCTTAATCAGCAGGTTCGGGGTTCGATTCCCTGTGGGCGCACAACTAGAAATGAAGTCCATTGAAATTGTCGATGGACTTTTTTGTTGGTGTTATTTGTGGTGTAGCAATGGATCAAGATTCATATTGGGTCTATGTATTAGAGTTGTCGGATGGTCGAAGATCTATTGGACATACGAATAATCTACAGCGTCGTTTGGAAGAATATCAAAGTGGCAGGAGCCCCTATCCACGGGGACATAAAATCAAGGGATTAAAAAATATTTATTTCTGTGGGAATTCTCCGCCAGCAGGCGGATGGACTAAAACTTGATTCAAACTTAACCATCCTGGGAGAATAAAAAGTTTAACTATGGATTCTCAAAAAAACTGACAAAGGGTACAACGCTGGAATAAGATAAGGAAAAATATTGGCAATATCCTCTGGTGTCTTCGGTCAATATTTTTTGAGTGTTTTAATTCAGTTGGAGTTGGTTGTGGGACAAAAAGATGTAACTGAAATCTATACATGCACTGAAAAAGGTAGGCACATATCCCAAACATTTGAGAAAAATCACTTGACTTTTAGAAATTAAAAATGTATTTTATTAAAAAAATAGGACTGAATGAGTCTTATTTCGGAACAAAAATGATCGGATAGCGTATTAGTTGTAAGATATTCAAGCTTTGATGCTTTTTATTTTTGTATAAAATAGGACTAATTCAGTCTAGTATGTAGTTATGATGAAATTCAGCAAAAAAGTTGAGTACGCCTTAATCGCATTGCTTTACATATCTAAGAAACCAGCGGGTGAACTAACTACAGCCCGTGAGTTGTCCAATAAATTTAACATTTCTATAGAATTGATGGGAAAGATTCTGCAAAGCTTGGTGAAAAGTGGATTAATTATTTCGGTTCAAGGCGTGAAAGGAGGTTATTACTTAGCAATACCGATGGATCAAATTAGAGTTACTTCAGTTGTTGCAGCGATTGATGGGCCAATTGCTTTGACAGACTGCATCGCTAATGGAGATATTGCCAGTTGTGAACGTGGACACAATTGTCTGATCCGAAAATCTATGGAACACATTCAATCGAAATTGGTGAATTTACTGGATGAAATCACTTTGAAAGATTTTCACAAAACCCATTCGACAACTGTTAACCATTAATTTAAACTGCGAGGAGAATAAAAATGGCGGCAACAGAATCTAACATGATGCCTTTGGGAACCAAAGTACCTCATTTTAATCTACCTGATGTTATTTCAGGAAAAAATAAGTCTCTAAAAGAATTAAAATCCGATAAAGCAACGGTCATTATGTTCATTTGTAATCATTGTCCCTTTGTAAAGCATGTTCAAAAAGATCTCGTCCAATTAGCCAATGATTATATTCCAGAGGGTATCTCTTTCATTGCGATTAGTTCCAACGATATCGAATCTTATCCTGATGACTCTCCCGAACGAATGAAAGAAGTGGCAAAACAGTTCAGTTATCCTTTCCCATATCTTTATGATGAAACCCAGGATGTCGCACGAGCATACATGGCAGCCTGTACGCCTGATTTTTATGTATTTGATAAGGATTTGAAATGCATTTATCGAGGTCAAATGGATGACTCCCGACCGAGCAATGATATTTCTGTTACTGGAAAAGATATTCGTGCTGCGTTGGATGCGAGTTTGGCGGGCAAATCTGTGCGTAACGATCAGAAGCCGAGTATTGGGTGTAATATTAAATGGAAAAGCTGATCGATTTCGCTGGGGTATGAGGTAATTTGGAAATTAATTTTTTGAGTTTAGATTGATTAATTATACATCTTTTTCTACTAACTAAAAAAAACCAGGGTATTAAAAACAGAAAGGAGCAAAAAATGAGAAAGTTAGCCACTATTCAAAAGATCAAAGATATCCAGCCTATCGAAGGTGCTGACATGATTGAAAGAGCAACAGTGCTGGGCTGGCAATTGGTCGTTAAAAAGGGGGAATTTAAGGTAGGGGATTACTGTGTGTATTGCGAAATCGACAGTGTTCTGCCTGAAAAACCTGATTTTGAATTTCTTCGATCCAGGAAGTTCCGAATCAAGACTGTTAAAATGAGGGGTCAAATCTCGCAGGGCATCGCCTTTCCGATCACTATTCTTGAAGACTATGAAAAATTAGATATTAAACAAGGGGTAGATGTTACCGATATCATCGGGGTAACAAAATACGAGCCACCGCCAGCAGTGATGATGAGTGGTAAGGTTAAAGGCGGGTTTCCTGGTTTCATTCCGAAAACGGATGAAATGCGAATCCAATCTGTCCCTGATGTGTTATCCAGACCTGAAAACCAGGGTAAACGCTGTTATATCACCGAAAAAGTAGATGGCACTAGCGTGACTTATTATTTAAGAGATGGACAGTTTGGCGTTTGTTCCAGGAACCTTGAGTTACATGAGACCGAAGATAACATCCACTGGATGGTTGCAAGACAATATGATTTTGAAAACACCCTGAGAAAAGTAAATAGAAATATTGCCATTCAGGGAGAAATATTGGGGACCAAGATTCAGGGCAATAAATATAATCTGCCAAAGCATAAAGTACTTATATACAATATATTTGATATCGATAAATCGGAGTACCTGGATTACGAAGATATTGTTTCGCTTGCCCGTGATGCGAATCTGGAAACAGTTCCTATTGTTAGAGACGATTACATCTTGGGCAAAGATGATGTCAATGGTCTGGTGGCTATTTCAGAGGGAAAGAGCGTGTTAAATCCTGAAATCCCCAGGGAAGGAATTGTGGTCAGGTCAGTGATCGAAGCACATGATCCTGAGCTTGGGAGGCTAAGTTTTAAAGTGGTGAATCCTGAGTTTCTATTGAAATATGAATAGGGATGTGTGATTAGGTAATTTGGTAATTGAGAAAATATAGAAGAAGACAACTATGAACTTCAAAACACCTGATTTAGCGTATGCTTATGATGCACTTGAACCATATATCGATGCTCGAACGATGGAAATCCATCACGATAAGCATCATGTTGCCTATACAACAAATTTAAATAAAGCGTTAGAATCTATCAATCTAAAAGCTGAAAGTGTGGAACAATTGTTAGCTGATCTGAGCTTTGTACCTGAAGCGATCAGTACGGCTGTCCGAAACAATGGCGGCGGGCACGTGAATCACATTTTGTTCTGGGAAATAATGGGAGGAAATAGTGGTGGTAAGCCAACTGGCGATTTAGCTGAAGGTATAAAAAAATATTTTGGCGATTTCAAATCGTTCAAAGAAAAATTTTCCACGGCTGCTGCCACACGATTTGGCAGCGGTTGGGCATGGTTGAGCGTGAAAAATGGTCGATTGATCATCAGTAGCACTGCCAATCAGGATAGCCCGATCAGCGAAGGCGCCATTCCAATTCTCGGAATTGATGTCTGGGAACATGCTTACTACTTGAAATACCAGAACCGCCGTCCCGAATACATCGAAGCCTGGTGGAATGTGGTGAACTGGAAAGCTGTCGCAGAACGGTTTGATGCTGCCATAGGAAAATAATGTTCGAGGTTAAAAATTAAATATACTGGGAGCGCCATCCTAGCACTTGCCACCGATCCCGACATCATGGAAAAATCAGGCAAAGTCTTGACGGTTGGCAATCTTGTGTAAGAATATGGTTTTACCAATATCGATGGCAGACAGATTGGCGCTTTCGTAATTGAAGATCATCCAGAATAATGATTTTATCCAATTGATATGATAATAGGATTATTGAAGTTTAGCAGGAATCTTGTACTTTACTGATTCCATCTGCCAAATGGCGGATGGAATCAGTCCAAAACCACTTTGAACTCAGTATATTTTGTCAGTTATTGCCCACAGATTCTTAAACATCATTGAAAAAATATATCTGTGGATTTTCGAAATCTATGGGGGAAAAAATCTTCATCAATTTAGTTCAGAAGGGAAAAATATATGAGTACTGTCAGAAATATAAGCAAAATCCTGATTGCCAAACCCACCTTCGAAGGGGCTGGCGTTAAGCTTAAGCGAGTGTTTGGCTATCATGAGAAACCGTTATTAGACCCATTTTTATTATTGGATAATTTCGGCTCCGATAATCCGGATGATTACATTGCTGGCTTTCCCTGGCATCCGCATCGTGGCATCGAGACCGTAACATATATGCTCGCTGGCGAAGTGGAACATAGCGATAGCCTTGGCAACAAAGGCATTATCTATTCGGGAGATGTGCAGTGGATGACGGCAGGTAACGGCATTATTCATCAGGAGATGCCGAAACGATTTGAAGGAGGAATGCGGGGATTTCAACTCTGGGTCAACCTGCCCGCATCGCATAAAATGATGGAACCACGATATCGAGACGTTAAAAGTGAGACCATCCCTGAATTTTCCCCGAATCGAGATGTGAAAATCAAAATCATCGCAGGGCAAATGAACGGTGTGAAAGGACCCGTCCGGGACTTGGTAGTGGATGCGGAATATTTTGATATTGCTGTGATGCCCAACTCAGAATTTGAAGTCAATGTAAAGAGCGGATACAAAGCATTTGCCTTTGTATTCGAAGGCAGTGGCTATTTCGATCCAGAAGAAAAAGGATTGATTCGAGAGAATCATCTGGTGGTTTTTGATAACGGCGATAGGATTAAAATCAACACCAAAAATGAATCGGTTCGATTTCTGTTTATAACGGGAAAACCGTTGAATGAATCGATTGCCTGGCGTGGGCCAATCGTTATGAATACCGATGAAGAATTGGCGATTGCATTTCAGGAGTATCGAAATGGGACGTTTATTAAAACATGAAACATGAGATATCAGAAGTGAGACGATTTAATTTCACGCATTAGGTTTTACGCCTTACGTTTCACATCTCACGTTTGACGTATCACATTAAACCAAAGGTAGGTGATTTTAAAATGAAAGCAAAAATCATTTCAATAATAATTCTGTCAATATTAATAATAACAGTCATATTAATTTCACAGGAAAAGAAGATGAAGTACAATAAATTGACACCAGAAGAACAACGAGTGATCCTTAATAAGGGCACGGAGATGCCGTTTACTGGCAAATTTTATCATCATAAGGAAAAAGGCACCTATACATGTAAGCAATGCGGTGCGCCGCTGTATCGCTCCGAAGATAAATTTGATTCTCAGTGCGGCTGGCCCAGTTTTGATGATGAAATCCCTGGCGCTGTGAAACGAGTCCCCGATGCTGATGGAATTCGGACAGAAATCGTCTGTGCCAATTGTAATGGTCACCTGGGACATGTGTTTCTGGACGAAGGATTCACAGCGAAAAACACCCGTCATTGCGTGAATTCGATTTCGATGAATTTCATTCCCGCAAATGAAAGTTCGATAATAAAAACAGAAAAAGCCTATTTCGCTGGTGGATGTTTTTGGGGGGTTGAATATTATTTTGAGAAAGCAAAAGGAGTGTTTTCCACTCGGGTCGGCTACATGGGTGGTCATGTAAAGAATCCAACGTACGAAGATGTCTGTAAAGGGAATACGGGTCATGCCGAAACCATGGAAGTCGTGTATGATCCTTCTCAAACCAATTACGAAACATTAACCCGATTATTTTTAGAAATCCACGATCCCACGCAACTGAATCGACAGGGTCCTGATATGGGGCACCAATATCGATCCGCCATCTTTTATGTAAATGATGAGCAACAGAAGATTGCCAAAAAGTTGATTAGAATCCTAGAAGATAAGGGATACAAAGTCGCCACAGAGCTGATGAAAGCGGGTACATTCTGGGAAGCTGAAAAGTATCATCAGTCTTATTATATGAACAAAGGTAAGTTGCCTTATTGTCATTGCTATCAGAAGCGATTTTAGACTGGATTAACATGATGCTATAAGTAAGATTAAATGTTAAAGTCATACAATATATTTTCGATCCTTTGTTGAAAAGATTTAATAAATATTGAAAACTTTTTTGCACTTTATATAAGCATTTAACCATTAGGCGCTAAAAACGGAAAAAATGTCAATCAAACAAAGCAACTCTTCCTATATCCAGGTAATTGTCGATGATCGTGAAGTAAATTCTCTCACGGTACAGGTACTTCAAAAGATGCAGGGAGTAGAAGTCATTATTCAGCGGCTGCAATTAGGTGATTACGAAATTGATAAAAGTTTGCTTTTCGAAAGAAAAACACTGCTTGATCTCGCTGTATCAATAAAAGATGGTAGATTATTCAGACAAGCCGGTAAACTTGCTTCATCTCCAATGAGAAGTGCTATCATCTTAGAAGGGACGAGTAGAGATTTAATCGATTGTAAAATGCGCCGTGAAGCGATTCAGGGAGCACTGGTTACTCTTGCCATTGTTTTAGGAATACCATTATTGCGATCTAAAGATGCCGACGAAACTGCTCGATTAATGGTATATGCCGCTAAACAGGTTAAAACTGTGGAAATTGGAGCAATACCGAGGAGAGTAAAACGCCCAAAAGGAAAACGTAAAATTCAGCTTCATTTTCTGCAGGGATTACCAGGCGTTGGTCCTGAACGTGCTCGACGAATGCTCAACTTATTTGGCAGTGTAGAAAACGTCTGCTCCGCAAGTCAACAAGATTTAATGAAAATTCCTGGAATAGGACGGCATTTAGTAGGAAAGATTCGCTGGGTTGTTTCTTGAAATGATTGAAATGAGGAAATATTTAACCTTCACCTGGATTATTCCCAGCACAGCGAAGCTGCAAAAAAATTATTCAACACAAAGACGAAGCGGGCATCTGCCTAGGCGGATACACGAAGATAAAAAATAGTAATTAATTTAATCTTCCTTTGAGTTCTTTGTGGTAATGAATAATTCAGGTTTTACATACCCCACACTGCTCACATAAAGACATGTTGCCTTCATATCCATATTTCTTCCTGACCGCATCCAATTTCATAATTTCATCATCAGATAAAGTCCTGACCCTGCCCAATTGACGGGCGACGAGCGTAACCTGGGCGCAGTATTCAATTTTTTCCAGCTTCCTGTATGCATCTAATAGATTTTTTCCAACTGTAATTGTACCGTGACGGTCAAGAATTAAGGCATCATGATTTTTAATTAATTTTTTGATGACTTCTGCGCCTTCGTCGGTGGAAATTGTGGCATATTCAGTTGTAGGAATCGTCCCAAAAATCATGACAACTTCAGGAATGACACATTGGGCTAATGACTCTCCTGCGATGGTAAATCCTGTTGTGATCGGCGGATGGGCATGGAGCACAGCATTGATATCTGGTCGTTCACGAAAGGCAGCCAGATGCATGGAAAGCTCGCCAGTGGGCTTGCCACCAGATAACACTTTTCCACCAAAATCAACATAAACCAACTGATCTGGCTTCAACTCACCGAGACAACTGCCACTGGGAGTGATCAGAAAGCGATCTCCCATCACCCTGACGCTGATATTACCGTCAGTAGCAGTAACAAAGCCTCTTTCATAAGCTTTTTTACCAATATCGACAATTTCTCGTCTAAGTTGCCACTCATTTTGTATCATATTTCTACTTTGTTTTCAATTTAAAATTCCAAATACCAATAGCCAAATTCCAAATAAATTTCAAATTCCAATATTCAATGACCGAAACTAACCATTTGATATATTTTAATCTAACATTGACTCATATAGAAAATAGAGAAAAATTATTTATTTGATGAGTTTAAAATTTGAAATTTTGATTATTGAAATTTATTTGGATTTTGTTATTTGGAATTTATTTGAAAAGTAGCTCGGTCAATTCCCAACATGAACCTCATCTATAATCCCAATTATAATCGACCGTATCGGCGCATTGGGATCATCCACAACCTGCCTGGCGGAATTCCCTTCATCAACCACTAAAACAGTCTCTCCCACACCTGCATCTACCGAATCAACAGCGATAAGATAATCTCCTGTTGGCTTTCCTGTTGGAGTTAGCTTATCCACGATTAATAATTTTTTATGATTATAGAAGTCGTGGTTAATTGTTGAATATATTTCTCCAGCAACTTTACCGATAATCACAATTGCGACTCCATTTGTAAAACGTGAAACGTGAGACGGCAGACGCTAAAAGCATTACGTTTCACGTCTCACGTTTGCCGTTTCACATTTAAATTAACCCCATCAACAATTCCAATGATCGTATGATCCACAGGAACAAACCAGGGATCCAATGCCAGGGCTGCTTCTCGTCCACCTTCATAATAAATTAATTCGCCTGGTCCAGCCATTCGGGTGGAGTCACAGGCAACAATAGGTTTTCCAACAGATTGTGACTTTTTATCTAATGGTTGTATGAGTAAAAAGGGAACGCCTTCAAGCCCCTCGTAAACCACACAAGGCGTAACTGTACCAATCACTCTACCCAATAACATGTTCGCTTTCGTCTCCAGGTAATTTTCGATATTCGGCTACTGCAAAACGAGTTGATATATCGATCTCTTTTGCCATTTCACTGTGAAGAGAAGGAATAATGGTTTTATTGCGCCACAATGCTTTATTAGTAATTGCATTCATCCCGATTTCGACAGCAGCTTCAACGTCCTCGACTTTTCCGTTAAACATGACAAACGCTTTCCCACCCAACGCATCTCCCATTCGAATTTCAATAATTTCTACCACTGCCCCTTTTATGCCTGCGTCAGAAGCTTCAATTGTGGCAGCAATAGAAAAGGTCTCTACGATGCCAAAAGCCTCATGAAGTATTTTTTTCCTTGCTCCCAACATGGCATCAAGCACCTGCGGATGGACATCGGGTAAGATAACTTTATCAATCACAGCATCTGCTCCGACACTCAATCCTTCTCTGAACGATTCTTCGACAGATGCAGTACTCCCTCCGATTAAAACGAGA
>Ga0209636_10006475_pt1 | contig 11966 bp, 12 predicted proteins | sample DeeMarSWOR152_54_FD_187464 | JGI IMG/M metagenome (GOLD analysis project Ga0209636, IMG submission 187464) | Marine sediment microbial communities from White Oak River estuary, North Carolina - WOR-1-52-54 (SPAdes) (version 2) | ecosystem: Environmental > Aquatic > Marine > Intertidal zone >...
ATACACCGGCTCAACGCCAGCAGAAATCACTGAGACTGCGGTTAGATTAGTTCAAGAGGCTGACGAGACAGGAGCGGTAATCATTCCTGTGCTGAAGGGCACCTTACCTGCCGAAGCAAGCCGCGGACAGATCGACTTGGCCAAGATCAGAGACGCCGCCAAGAAAGCTCTGATCGTGCGCCCCCTTCTCCGACTCGAGGAAACAGAAGTTCCCGAAGAGATAATTCGCTCCATATTCAAGGGTGAATTGAAGGATCTCAAAACGAAAGCCTTCGAGTACTTCTTTAAGATTTTTTCCGAGCGTCACTCTAGGGAGGAGGCAGAACGAATAGCGAGGCTGGCTGTGGATCTTATCGAACCGTTGGTAAGGAAGGAGGAGACCAAAGTAAAAGAGGCATTGGAGGCTTTTCCGCGTGCGAGTTGAGACGGTTCAGCTAGAGAATATTCGATCGCATGTCAAGAGCACGACTCCTTTTGCAGAAGGCTTCAATTGCTTAGTAGGGGGCTTAGGGTGTGGAAAGTCGAGCGTTTTCTACGCCATTGACTTTGCACTTCTGGGAGATCCCCTCGGCAGAAGCTACGACTACCTCCTTCGAGAAGGAACTGACGAAGGCAAGATAACCCTGAATTTTACTCATGGCGGAAATGTATATACCATTTCGAGAGCTCTCCGAAGGCAGAACAAACATATCAGCCAAGACATGGACCAGCTCAAATTCTTTGAAGGAAAGAAGCTGGTTGCCAGTGCAAAAAACGAGGCGGTAAGTGAGCAAATGAAGGCCATTACCGGTCTCGACAAGGACTTATTTCGCGAAATAGTCTGGGTGCGACAAGAGCATCTGAAAGAGCTGTTGGATGTGACTCCTCGGCAACGGCAGAAGAGATTAGACGAATTGTTTGGCCTCTCCGACTACGAAGAAGCGTGGAACAATATAGCTAGATTTCAGAGGGATTATGAGGTTGAAAGAGATGTACGGGCACGTGATGCGGATGTGGTTGGATTTGAAAGACTGCAGACCGACTATAACAGAGCAGTAGAAGATTTTGCCTCAGTTGAGAATGAGATTCAGAAGCTGGGGAAAGAACTCGTTCAAGCAGAGTCCGTTCTTAAGGAAGCAACCTTGCGCCTTGACAGCCTCGAAGAGTTAAGAAAGAAGACTGAGGAGCTGGGCAAGAAACAGGCTGAGTTACGGGCAAACCTCATGAACGTCGAAGATACGTGTGCAAATTTAGCAAACCGAATTGAGCAAGAAAAAGACACAATTAGCGACTTGGAAGAACGCCTCAAATCAATAGGAGCCCAAGAAGAAGCTTATCGTAACAGGCTGCTAGAAGTTGGACTCAAACCCGGTCAGACTGTTGAAGAGCTGAGAAAATACAGAGAAGCTCTTGAAGATCAGATGACAATCCTCAGAGGCGAACAAGAGTCCAGCAGAAAAGAGACAACAGCTTCTGAAAGGCGCGTTTCAAGCCTAAAGACAGAGAGCAAATGTCCCCTTTGCTTTCAAACACTCAAAGAAAGTTATAAGAAGAATCTTCTTGAACGCCTTCAGAAAGAGAACATAGAACGTGAGAAGAGACAGGAAGAGCTTCAGAGAAACCTTGAAGAGCTAGAGACGATACGGGAGGTTGTCACGCTCGTTGACTCAAATTTGCAGATGCTCGCTCCGAGAATCGACGAAATAAGGAATCGAATCTCCATCGAAGGTGAATCGCTGGACAAACTCTCAGAAGAATTCGAGAAGAAACAACAAGACGAAAAGATGCTTCGAAAAGAACTGGGCGCCACACGTGCCAGAATTGCGAAATTTTGTGTTGCCGAGCTTGATGCAGCAAGAAACTTTCGAGACAAGGCATTCAACGAACACTCTGAAGTGAAGCACAAGTCAGAAGCGATGGAAGCGCGAAAGAGGGACCTTTCGACGAGAATGGACGAGATTAAAGAACGTTTGGACCACGCTCAAAAGAAGATTGAACGAGTAGAGAAGATTAAACGGCTTCTCGAAGTCATTGAAGGAATACGTGGGGCTTACAGAAGCATTCAACCAAGGCTGCGAAGTGAATTCGTGATGTATCTAGAACGGACAGTTCAGCAGGTTCTGAATGGGCTCATCGGTACAGTAGGACCAATTCTGACCGTCAAGATCGATGAAACCTATACGCCCATAATCAGAAGCGAAGATGGCTACGAACGAGACGTCTCAAACATCTCTGGTGGAGAACGAACCCTCCTCGCATTTGCCTACCGTATTGGTTTAGGGCAGTTGATTATGCAGTCAAGAACTGGACACGGTCTCTTCATACTCCTCTTAGACGAGCCAACTGAAAGCCTAGGAAGAGAAGACGGATCTGTCGATCGTTTGGCTGAGGCCATTTCCAGATTGAAGGCTATTGAGCAAATAATCGCTGTGACGCATAGTGAAGCCTTTGCTGAGAAGGCTGAACACGTCATACGTGTGGACAAAGAAGCTGGAGTCAGCAGAGTGTCTTTTGAGAGATGATTTCCAGCCAGCCAACAACTCTCGCTTTCGGTCAAAAGCTATGGAACCGTGGTTTGCGACTCGGGCTGGCGTCGAACCCGCGACCTTTAACGGGGACAGCAGGGGCTTTTCTAGGACTCAATGCGCATCAGCGCGGGAGACCCCTACAAAAGTCGAATAAAAAGGCGCGCGCAATTTCTTCCACAAGTCATAAAGCTGAAATGGAATAGGCAATGACTATGGTCAGAAAGAGGGACAAATAATTGAATGGTGAAAATGAAACTATCCAAGGTAAATTGGAATGCATGCATGCAAAAGAGGTAGCGGAAATATGAGGCGAGAGACAAGGGACAAAATTTTAATGATTATTTTGGGAGTCGTCTTTTTTCTGAATATAATTGCCATCAATCTATTTCCTACAATTTCCGAAGAATTGGTAGTTGTAGGATATACAATATTCGGAATCGGTGCGTTCCTTTATATTCTGTCTGTATTTACGCTTCGTGGAAGAGGTATTAGTAATATCGTTGACAGCGGGATTTATGGTGTTGTTCGGCATCCATTGTATTTAGGTGCGATGATTATGTTCTTTTCCCATATTTTCTTAGGTCAGAACTGGATAGTCGCCATTGGCACCATTGTAGCTCTTGTCTGCTGCTATCTAATCATCCTATTAGATGAAGAGAAAAACCTTGAGAAGTTTGGGGACGACTACAAACGATACATGGAGAAAGTGCCGAGGACGAATTTTGTGGTCGGAATCATAAGGCTCCTACGGCGTAGAAAGAGTTGAGAAGACGGTTGATGGCAAGTGAGGAGCCCAAGAGAAACGCTTCAATAATCATTGCCACGTTATTTTTTGGCATCTTTGGTGTTCTTGCAATAATAGCGGGAGTCGTTGGCTTGATGAATCCCATCTATCCTTGGGGACATAGGCTTCCAATGCTTGGTGAAATGGCTTTGGTAGTCGGCATTATGTCCTTGGTGGCAACAGGCTTGTTATGGAAGTTGAAGCAGTTGGGTGGGTATTTAGGCATTATTTCATTTGTCATAGCTTTTGCAGTCAATGTGTATGTTGGAGAACATCTGATACTCCATGTAATAGCAGGTGTTATAGCTGGATTAGTGCTGTTCGTTCCCCTAGCTTTCGGATGGAAACGTCTTTCCTAATCATATATGCATGCAAACCGCGTAACAAGACAATGTAGTCTTTGTCTCTCAATAGCCTCATTGTTTATAGTTGATTTCGGAAAATCTTGTCTCTTCTGATTTGTGCGCGCTTCTACAGCTTAACCGAGAAACGCTTGGCATGCGTGCAAAGTTCCTTCTGTCAACTACTAAATATCGATTTTCCATTACGACGTGTGGATGTTCGACATGTTCTATGGAAAAGCATGCACGCTATCATCAGTCTGCGGTTTTCCTATCATAACGGCCGGAATGTTCAAATCACGCGAGTCTCATCATCTGAACGTGCGTGAGCTGCCTTAGTGCCACTAACCGAAAGTCGAAGTACATTTACGCTTGTTCAGATTCAGCTAAGCATAGTTTCAAATGTCAAAACTTTCAGATAAAAACCTTTTGTATGCATAGGTACATTGTTATTGTTTCGCGTAAAACACCCCACAATCCCAAGTAGAAACTCTTTTATTTTCGGCAGACTGATTTCTGAAACTGGTGAGATTGAAGTTGGCCGAAGCAACCATCAAGGGTCTAGGCGAAACACTGGCACAACTAATCGACAAACTAGCCGGCAAGGGAACAAATCTTCAAGTTACATTCAAAGACCTGAAACTAGAATGGGCTGGAATGAAAACCACTCTGAACGGCGCGATTGTGCTTGACATCCTATATGTCTCGGAGAAAAAGTGAAACCCTGAGTTCGAAGACGAGACTTCTTGAAATAGTAATGTGGTTAGGTCAAACCCTCACACAAGGAGAAATAAGGCTCCAGACTGACGGGACAGAAAACATTCAACTACGAATCGAAAACAACAAAATAGACCTGAACTTCTTCCAAGGAAATCTCTTAAAAGACATGCTCGATCTAGGAGCAGAAATGACAGAAGAATCAATCCTGAAAAGACTCAAGACCCTAAAAGACTTAGCAGAAAAACTGAAAGAAAACGGATTGACAATGACCATATCGCATAAAGCACAAACCGTACTTACGCTGGGCAAAGAAGCGCATCCAAAGACTTCACAAATGATCACGCGCACCAACGCCATCGAAGTCAACAACTTGGTCGGACTCGTAAGACTGGTCAAATAGCCTTCCTGCGTGCTTCAACGCCCGCCCAGGCCTGCAACTTCTCCACTCCTCATGAAAATCCAAGAACCCAAGTCTCGCCTCCCAAGTGTAGCCCGCAACTATTAAGAGGAAGGAGACTTTGTATAGAATCGCCCCTAGGCGTACAACACCTTTCGAGAACATTAGGGTCAAAGATGACACTTGATAAAATACTTGTTGCCATAGATTCTTCGATACGTCACCTCGAGGACTCAGTAGCAGCCTCCGAGAAAGACAAGGAAACAAAAGTAATAAACGACGTCTGGCAAGCAGCCGCAGATTTAGAATACGCCCTATTCCTTTTCTCCCTCACGCACCCAGATGAGAGTAAACCTTCTTCATGGAAAGCTAACCCACGCTCAAAGCAAGCTGAAATCCAACCCCTTCTGGTGACTACAAAGGACCTACTCGAGACTGCAAAAGAAAGCCTCAAGACTGACGATTCCCTCGAAGCCTATAAAACGGCGTGGATAGCACGGGGGCATCTCTTGAGGATCCATGACGCTTTTGAGAAGAAGCGAAAAAGCGCCAAGTAGCATTCGCCAAAGCCTTACGTCTTGCAAGTCCTCCAGTTTTAGGGTTCTGGAATCTTTGGGCTTAGAAAAAACAAAATAGTTGATTCCAACAAAAACGTTGACACTAACAGCCACTGTGACAAGTTGGCTACCGGTTGGAGACCCACCAAAGTTGCTGACGAAGCTTAAGCAGAGAATCCAGTTCTGGTTCGCTTCAGGAGCCAGACTGGCTCACAGTGTAGGCTTAAGTCCAAACCAAGTAAGTGCCATTGGAATACTATTCGCAATTCTTTCAGCTTTTTCCTACTGGAAATGGCAGACCCACGCAGCGCTCTTGATAGTAGCCCCGCTTCTCGTGCTAGCTTCAGGTTTTTGCGACGCTTTAGACGGAGTAGTAGCAAGAATCTACGGACAAACCACCGTCTTCGGGGGCTTCCTTGATTCTTTGCTTGACAGGTACGCTGACGCAATCGTTCTGTCCGGCGTCATACTCGGCGGACTTTGCGATCCCGGCGTAGGACTCATTGCGGTTGTAGGCTCATTATTGGTCAGCTACGCTCGAGCAAGGGCAGAAGCGGCTGCGGTAAAGATGGAGACCGTTGGAATGGCTGAACGTGCAGAGCGGTTAATCATATTGGTCGCGGCAAGTTTCCTCACAATCGTTTGGCGAGAAGCTCTAAGTTGGGGCGTGATTGTTTTAGCAATTATCACAAATGTAACTGTGCTTCAGCGGGTACTCTACTTCCGCAAAACGATTCAGCGAGAGGAAAAGCAGTTATAGTTTAGGCTTCAAGATCATCTTCTTCTTCGAGTACGATATCTTCTCTCATCCTTCGCTCGCACCTTGACCACGCCCCGGTGCACCGCACATGAAACACAGTAATACTTCATCGTTTGTGTGCTAGGAAGGTAAGCGCCTTTCTGACGCAGTTCTTTAGCTATCCTCGGGTCAACTATGGAAACGCGTCGGGACACCTTCTTGGCTTTGTCACGCGGAACAAGCTGGCCGCAGCTGTTGCACTGGACATAGCCACTTCTTCCCTTGCCACCCTTAGATCGGCCTCTAGACTTGCGCTTTACGGGCATAACCTTTCCTCAAACTCATCATTCTCAAACGGACTTATAACTCTACACAACATCAATTCATATACCTTATGCTCCATAACTGAGGACGAGCATGTTCGACTTAGTCACCGTAGGCCATTTTGCGATCGACCTCATACTTTCACCCAAAATCTCTACTCTTAAACCTACACTGGGTGGCGCCCCAGCCTATGCGTCGTTAGCAGCCAGAAAGCTAGACTCAAACGTTTCGGTCATTTCCAAGGTCGGAGAAGACTTTCCTGACGAATACACTGCCTTGCTGAACGCCAACGCCGTCGATCTAACAGGATTCATTAAGGTTAGGGGTGCTTCGACGACAAGGTTTATTCTGACATATAAAGACCGAAAGCGAAAGGTCCAGCTAGAGAGCCTAGCTCCACCAATCTTAATGCGAGACATCCCAGATTCCTTCACATCTAAGGCTATCCATGTAGCCCCAGTTGCAGATGAAGTCTCACACAAAGTCATCGAGAGACTACGAACACAAACAAACACCTTGTCCCTAGACCCACAAGGATTTGTCCGAAGTTTTGATAGACAAGGAAACATGAGTTTGAGTAGATGGCAAAACTCGGCAGTCCTCAGGCAAATCGACGTGTACAAGTCGTCACTGAATGAAATCAAAGTGGCAACAGGTTTCGCCGATTTGCATTCTGGCATGAAAAAAATCCATGGATGTGGAGTGAAAATAGTCATAGTAACAAGAGGAATAGAAGGATCTACGCTGTTCTTTGAGGATAGGTTCTATGACATACCTGCTTGTACACCAAAGGTCGTAAAGGATCCTACAGGCGCCGGCGACTCCTTCATCGGGGCATTTCTAGCGGAGTATACTAAAGCGAAAGACCCGGTGTGGTGTGCATGCGTTGGATCAGCAGCATCGTCCTTTGTCATCGAAGGGGTTGGGCCAGCAGTGTTTGGAGAAAAGGAAGAAACCTATGAGCGGGCAGCAGATGTCTATGATAAGGTTATTGTTGAAAAGAGATAATACAAAGAGCGTAAGCGTAATATGGAGTAGACTTTACGTTGACATAGAAAATCGGAGGATTTGTGATGGGTCGCGTTGGGAAAGGTGCAAAATGCAGCGTGGTTGGTTGCGATAAAGAGGCTGTACGTTCCCTATCCATGGAGAAGGTAAGTTCTGCTGGATTAAACGTCGGCGAAGCAAGACGGTCGTATCTCTGCAAGGAACACTACAAAGAATTCAAAAAAGAAACAAAGAAAGAGAAAATGCTGGAGAAATGGAGATATAGAGGCTAGACCTAACGCAAGACTAATCTACAAATTTCCATTTTAACATTACAGTCACTCCGAAACAAAACGCGAGAAGATGTACAAAAATTGAGAATACTCCAACTGCACTCCAACTTCATAGAATACAAACCAATAAAAGAGGAAGTCGCCATCGCCGAAAAGTGTGACAAAAAGGAGCAGAGACTGGAAGAGCTCGCTGTATTGTTCACATGCGTGGAAAACGGAGACGATGGGGATGTGGCAAAGAGGGCCGCAGAAGAAGTCAAATCCTCTCTTGACAAACTGAAAGTCAACAGAATTCTGATCTACCCATATGCCCATCTAAGCAACAAACTCGCCAAACCGGTCCACGCTCTACAAGTCATAAAGGCGATGGAGAACCACTCGAAGGAATTGGGCATCGAGACCTACAGAACCCCCTTCGGCTGGACAAAGCAATTTACAGTTTCAATAAAGGGCCATCCCTTGGCCGAACAGTCAAAGACAATTACACCAGGCGAATTGAGAGAAGAGAAAAAAGCAGAATGGACAATACCGAAACCAGAGTACCTAATCCTAACCCTTGAAAACAAAACCGCGCACCCTGAAGAATACAGCTTCAAGAAAGGTGAAGAAGCCTTCAAAATTCTTGTAGAGAAGGAGGCGCTCAAAAAAGAAACGCCTGGGGGAGAGCCGAGAATCATTGACATACTGAAAAGATTCGGATTTGAATGGGAAACATATTCCGATTCCGGTCACATGCGATACGGACCAAAGGCCGCGTTGATGGTTGATCTGGTTGGAGACTACGCTTGGCAGAGCGTCAATGAATTGAACATCCCAAGCTTTTCCATAAAGGGAACGAACCTGTTCAATCTAAATGTCCCCGCAATCAAAGAGCATGCAGACCTATTCGGGGAAAGACTGTATACGGTTCCCGTTGACCACGAAGAGTACGTTCTGAAGTATGCTGCGTGCTTCCAGCAATTCTCAATGCTGAAGGACTGGACAATTAGTCACAAACAAATACCCTTCGGCATGTTTGAAATCGCTGACAGTTACAGATTAGAACAGTCAGGTGAATGTTCACTTGGATTTCGGCTTAGAAGGTTCTACATGCCGGACTATCACATCTTCTGCAAAAATCTAAAACATGCTAAAGAGATTGCTGTAAAAGTCCATCAGAAGATTTACGAAAAGGTGAGAGAACTTGGAAACGAGTATGTTTCTCTCTATAACTTGACAAGAAGTTTCTTCGAAGAGAACCGAGAATTTTTCAGTCATTTGCTTAAGATCGAGAAGAAGCCGGTTCTGTTGCGCTTTGTTCCTGAAGGAAAATACTATTGGGTCATAAACGTTGAATACAACATAATAGACGAGCTAAAACGCCCCAGAGAAATCGCAACTTTTCAAATCGATGTTGGAAACGCAAAGCGGTTTGGAATAAAATACGTAGACAAAGATAAGAGAGAAGTTTACCCACTCATATTCCACATCGCGATTCTCGGCGGGATAGAACGCTACATATTCACCGTCCTTGACACCGCACTAAAACAACAAGTCCCTAGCTTACCCTTGTGGCTTTCACCAACTCAAGTTCGGCTGATACCACTTTCCGACGAGTTCACCCAAAAATGTGAGAAGATCGCGGATGACATTGAGAAGCATTGTGTAAGAGTTGACTTGGACGACAGACCCTTGACAATGCAGAAAAGGGTTAGAGAGGCGGAAATGGAATGGATCAACTACATAATCGTTGTTGGAGAGAAGGAAATCGCATCAAAAATGCTCCCAGTGAGAGATAGAACGACCAGAAAGATCAGGAAGATGCGCCTAAACGAGCTGATAACCGAAATTGAGAAAAAGGCTCGAGGTAAACCATTCAGACCCTCGACACTCCCAAGACTCCTTTCAAAGAGACCTCAATTCGCACCATAACGAAGCACTAGTGACAAGCAATCTGATAAGCCAATTTCGTGAAAATAAGGATTCTGTGGAAAGGAAAGATTTCTATTCTCCAAATTAACTCTATATCTATATTCCAAAAACAGAAGTCTTAAGATAGAAATGTTCAAAGAATTGAGTTTGGAGGCTGAGATTTGAGTAGCTCCTCGGAAGAGCCAAAGACCACAGGCGCTGAATCAATTATGCGCAAGTTGATTCTCGGGGCCGTCGCCATTGTGGGCATTGGCTACATTCTAACTAACATCGGAGGAGCTCTAGTGCTAGGCTATTTCCTATCCACGCGTTCCATTATCACTGTTGAGATACTCCCAATGTCGGGTACAATACTCTTCTTGATAGCCCTGATCGTACTCATAATAATGGGTGTCTTCCTAGTCCTTGGAGGATTACAGTATTTCAGGGGAGGCGGTCCTCCCCAAGAGGTCATGTTCTTCGGCACCTTGATGGCTGCTTTCTATCTCCTGTGCCTAGGCATCGGATCTGCACTGGTGCTTACTCATATAAGTCTTAATATCGCACTTCTGATCACAGCCCCAGTGATCTTGATGGTTGGGACTGCAATCTACATGATCCCTTCTTTTCGTATGAGACTTATCGGCTCCGTCCTCGGAATCGTAGCCGGGATACTCCTAGCAGTCGTCATGTTAGACCCTCCAACGCTGAAACTAGTTCTCGGTGTCATGAATAATATGTGGAATGACGTTCCCTTCTCTGGACCATTTATGTCCATGAGCTTCTTGGAGGGAATAACAATTGTGCTCGGCTCCCTAGCCGCCTTTGTTCATTCATTCTTTGCCGATAGAAAGGAAGACTTATTGACGCATGTCATCATAGGCATAGCTGGATTGATCTACGGAATTGGAGTGTTCGTGGGATCCCTTGTTCTTTCATTCAGCTTTCTGGATCTTCTGTGGAAAGCACCTTGGTTGGGCCCCTTCCATGACGTACCAGGATGGATTTTTGGCACTGGCGTTTTCTGGAGTGCGAGCCTCATCATTCTGGTAATTGGGGGCATTGCACTGGTCATATGCGCGTGTTTAGGATTCGCACTTGCGGCGCAAGAGTTTTCCCAACGGTGGCTAATGCCCTATTCAACCGAGAAACTCACTAAACCACTCAAGGCGCGTCGCAGAAGCAAAATTCGCTAGTGTCTTCCTCGAACTCACCCCATCAGATGAGTGCTTCAATGGAGACCTGGCACAAAATATATCGACAACCTCATCAGAATATATCTTTCCTCTTCAGGGAGAGATGATTACAGAGGGCTGTACTTATGAAGTATCAACAAGAGGCTTTTCAATACTCAGATGAAATAGGCCCACAGAAGGTTTTGTACGTTTATGATCCAAAGACGAAATTAAAGGGAATAGTTGTTGTCGATAACACTGCCCGCGGGCCAGCAATCGGTGGAATCCGGATGGCACAAGACATATCAACTGAAGAAATCTTCAGACTCGCGAGAGCCATGACTTTCAAGAATGCGGCAGCCGATATTAGGCATGGAGGTGCAAAAAGCGGCATTATTGCTGACCCGAAAACCAAAGACAAATATGATTTGATTCGGTCGTTTGCTAAGGCTATAGCGCCAATAGAGCAGTACATTCCAGGTCCAGACATGGGGACTGATGAACGTTGTATGGCCATCATTTATGACGAGATTGGTAGATGTGGTGGGTTGCCACGTGAACTCGGAGGTATTCCTTTAGATGAAGTGGGATCTACAGGGTATGGCGTAGTAGTCAGCACTGAAGTGGCATGCGAGTATATTCCTCTAGATTTATCTGAGGCTACCGTCGCGGTGGAAGGCTTTGGAGCGGTTGGGAAAGCTGTTGTCAGGTTCCTAACAGAGAAGGGCGCAAAAATAGTAGGAGTTTCAGACTCCAAAGGGACAGTATATGATCCACGCGGGTTGGACTGTGAAGAGTTGATAAGAGTCAAAGAGACAACAGGTGCCGTGCAGAATTATGGAGGCGGGCGAACGATGGAGAATGTAGCCTTATTCGGTCTGAATGTGGATATTCTAATTCCAGGAGCGCGGCCTGACGCTATCTCTAAGAAAAACGTCTACGATGTCAAAGCAAAGCTTGTTGTTGAAGCCGCTAACATTCCTGCTACCAGTGAGGCTGAAAGAATACTGCATAACGAAGGGATCCTGGTTGTTCCTGACTTTATCGCCAACGCTGGAGGCGTTATAACCGCTGCTGTTGAATACAGAGGTGGAACCCAAGATGATGCCTTCAAGATGATCAGGGAAAAGGTGGCCAAAAATAGTAAGATAGTTCTTGACATGGTGAAAAGTGAGAAGATACTGCCGAGAGTCGCTGCTGAAAAGATCGCAAGAGAGCGTGTGCTTAAATCGATGGTGTACAGGGGCCAACT
>Ga0209636_10006476_pt1 | contig 11965 bp, 4 predicted proteins | sample DeeMarSWOR152_54_FD_187464 | JGI IMG/M metagenome (GOLD analysis project Ga0209636, IMG submission 187464) | Marine sediment microbial communities from White Oak River estuary, North Carolina - WOR-1-52-54 (SPAdes) (version 2) | ecosystem: Environmental > Aquatic > Marine > Intertidal zone >...
TCGGAGAAGTTGAACCTGATGAGTTTGATATTTATGAGCAACCAGGAGAGATATCGCTATTGTCATGCATCCAATCCGATATTTTAAATTTAATTGACAGAGAAAAGGTGGAGCAAAAAGGGGCTATTGGTAAAGATGATTTATCGATACAAATTCATTCCTGTCACAGCCCCATGCGGGAGATTGAAGTACTGCATGATCAACTGCTCAAAGTGTTCGGACAAAATCCAGATCTGAAGCCGAAAGATATTATCGTCATGACGCCTGATATTGAAATTTATGCCCCTTACATCCAGGCGGTTTTTGATCTTCCTGACCATGACCCACGAAAGATTCCGTTTACCATTACCGATCGCAGTTTTCGCACCGAAAGCCAGGTCATCGAGACGTTTATGGCGATTCTAAATCTATCGGGCAGTCGATTCGGCGCTTCTCAGGTACTCGGAATTCTTGAATCGCAAGCGGTACAGAAAAAGTTTGATCTATCCGAACCAGATCTGGAACTCATTCGGCAATGGGTGCAGGAGACTCGGATTCGGTGGGGAATTGATGGAAAGCATCGCCATGAAATCGGACTACCGAATCTGTCTGAAAATACCTGGCAGGCTGGATTGGATCGATTGCTGCTGGGATATGCCCTGCCAGGACAAAATGAACATCTATTTTCGGACATTCTTCCTTATGATCACATCGAAGGCTCGGATGCTGAAGTCCTGGGGAATTTTATCGAATTTATGGGTCGGCTGTTTGGTTTGGTTAAATCTCTGACGCAAAAGAGAACATTAAATAATTGGTCTGAGACGCTCAATGGAATTTTGGACAAATTCTTCGTGGTAGAAGAAGATAGTGCCAATGAAATTCAGGTGATACGCAATACACTAAATCAGTTATGCGATCTAAAGAATTGGTCTAATTTTAATGAAAAAGTTGATATCAATGTCATCACGTGTTATCTGGAACATTATTTAGAAAAAGAAGGATTTGGATATGGTTTTTTGACTGGCGGGATTACTTTTTGCGCCATGCTGCCCATGCGAAGTATTCCTGCAAAAGTTATCTGTCTTGTTGGCATGAACAGTGATGCCTATCCCAGGCAGTCGAATCCGCTGGGATTTGATCTTATCGCCAAATATCCAAAGCCAGGGGATCGCTCTCGAAGGAATGATGACCGTTACCTTTTCCTCGAATCAATCATCTCTGCCCGAGACAAATTATATATTAGCTATGTTGGACAGAGCATCCAGGATAATAGCACCATCCCGCCGTCTGTTTTGGTCAGCGAACTGCTTGATTATATTGAGCAGGGCTTTGAAATTCCAGGGACGGACATCCGAAATTATCTAATTACCAAACATCGACTTCAGGGATTCAGTCCAGAATATTTCAAGAGGGATAACAAGCTGTTTAGCTATTCCAGTGAAAATTTTGAGGCAACCAAACAACTATTGAAACCGCGTGAAATTCCATTGCCATTTATTTCTCAAGGGTTGACGCAACCAGAAGACGAGTGGAAGACGATCACGCTACCAGATTTCTGCAGTTTTTTTGCGAATCCTGCAAAATTCCTGTTAATTAAAAGGCTGGGGATTTATCTTGATGAGAGGATTTCGATTCTTGAAGAGAATGAATCATTTGAAATGAGTGGATTAGATAGATATTTTCTGGAACAAAGTCTGGTGGAAAAGAAAACAGACGGTCGTGATCTGAAACAATTCTTCTCAGCTACAAAAGCATCGGGGCAGCTTCCACACGGTGTTGTTGGCGATTGTATTTATGACAACTTGAGTTCTGGGGTTGAAAGTTTTGTTGAAAAAACAAAGTCGTATATTTCAGGTGTAATGCTTGAAGCCCTTGAAGTCGATTTGAACATTTCGGATTTTCATTTAATCGGTAGAATTGGTTCCATCTATCCCGAAAGATTGATTCAGTTCCGTTATGCAAGGGTGAAAGCCAGAGATCGTTTGAAACTGTGGATTTATCATCTCCTGCTGAATTCGATTCAGGTCAATGATTACCCGACCAACAGTATGCTGGTCGCCCTCGATCCAGTCTGGGCAGCCTGGGAATTTTTTACTGTGAAAAACAGTGAAGAGATTCTTGCTGAGTTGCTTCAAATTTATTGGCAGGGATTGGTAAAACCGCTGCACTTTTTCCCTGAATCGTCGTGGGAATATGCCCAACGTGTGTTAGAGAAAAATAAGTCTTCTGAAGAGGCATTACGAAGTGCCAACAACAAATGGCTGGGCAGCGAGTTTAGCTGGGGAGAGTGTACGGATTTGTATTATCAGCAGTGTTTTGGGAAGACAGATCCGATTGATTTTTCGTTTCAAGATTTGGCAATTAAGATTTTTAAGCCGTTATTGGAGAATCAGGGGAAAGTTAGTAGTTAGTCGTCCTTTTTAAAAGGGGGAAAGGAGATCGGAGGAAAGACTGTCAAATCGTTTGTATTTGGAATTTGTTATGAAACAGACTCAAAAATTCGATCTGATTAATAGCCCGCTTGAGGGAACAAATTTAATCGAAGCCAGCGCAGGTACGGGAAAAACTTATACCATCACTGGTATATTTCTTCGATTAGTTCTGGAGAAAGCGCTTTCTGTTGACCAGATTCTGGTGGTTACTTTTACTGAAGCAGCTACAGAAGAATTGAAAGATAGAATTCGCACCAAACTACGAGATGCCATCATTGCGCTCTTAACAGGAAAGAGTGACGATTCGACTTTGAATGATCTTATTCAAAAATATTCTGATAATAAAAAAGCCATCGAAACTCTCAAAGAAACAGTCCGTGATTTTGATCAGGCAGCTATTTTTACCATTCATGGATTTTGCAAGCGAATGTTGCATGAAAATGCCTTTGAGAGCGGCAGCCTGTTCGATACTGAGTTAGTTACGGATATTGAAAACCTCAAACAAGAGATCGTTGAAGATTTTTGGCGCAGAAATTTTTATCATGCATCGCCGCTTTTTGTCAACTTTGCGATAAGTAAAGGATTTACTCCAAAAAACCTTCTTGCTCTGGTTGGGAATTTAGTCAATCAGCCAGAATTGAAAGTCATCCCCCAGATCGAAATGATTGATACCAATCGACAGGAACAGGCATACCAGGCAGCTTTTACCAGAGTAAGGGCGGCATGGGAAATATCTCGGGCAGAAGTTGAGAAAATTCTACTGGAGCATGAAGGACTGAATCGAAATAAGTATCGTAAGGCGAGCATCCCCATCTGGATGGCGAGCATGGATGATTATGTCAATTCGGGCGAAAACAATCCTTCACTATTTGATAAATTTGAACGATTCACCAAATATGAAATAGATAGGGCAATAAAAAATAATTCCAGCATTCCGAACCATCCATTTTTTCAACTCTCTCAAAACCTCAAAGAAGAATATGATGAGCTTGAGAAGGCCTTTGAGCAGCAGATTCTTGCCTTAAAGATAGAGCTATTCAAATGTGTTCGGGAAGAGCTGGATAAAAGAAAAACAGAAAAAAACATTCAGTCATTCGATGATCTTTTGTTGAAATTGCACCAGGCCCTGACAGGAGAAGGTGGCGAAGAACTGGCAAAGTCAATCCGCAACAAATATAAAGCCGCTTTAATCGACGAATTTCAGGATACTGATCCCATCCAATATGCTATTTTTAAAAATATTTTTGAGACAGAGAATAATACTCTTTTTCTGATTGGCGATCCCAAGCAGGCGATCTACGGCTTTCGGGGAGCGGATATTTTTGCGTATATGGACGCTGCCAGGCATACCGAATCTCGATTTACCCTGGGAAAAAATTGGCGATCTGAACCTGACTTAATTACAGCGATAAACACGATTTTTGAGAATCGGGACTGTCCCTTTGTGTATCAAGAAATACCTTATGATCGAGTGGAACCAGCCGATAAAGCAAATCCCGAATTCCTGAGATTCGACCAAAAATCCAAGCCGCCACTACAGGTGTTGGTTTTAGATGCTAACAAGATTACTGGATCAAATAAACCGATCAGCAAAGCAGCCGCCAGGGAGTTAATCGCCAGAGCGGTTGCGGCGGAAATTTCTCAAATTCTGAAATTGGGAACTCAAGGTAAAGCGCTGATTGGAAATAATCCATTGAGAGAAAGCGATATTGCCGTCCTTGTTCGAAGAAATGCTGAGGCACTGCTGATGCAACAAATCCTTTCTGAACTGAACATCCCCAGTGTGCTTTATAGCACAGGTAGTATCTTTGATTCCCATGAGGCAATAGAAATGGAGCGAGTTCTGGCTGGAATCGTTGATCCGAATCGTGATAAATCGCTCAAAGCAGCCCTGGCAACCGACATGTTAGGCATCAGTGGAGAAGAAATTGATGACTTAATCAAAAATGAAAGCGGATGGGAGAACTGGCTGATAAAATTCAGAGAGTACCATGACCTCTGGAACAAGCGTGGCTTTATCCGAATGTTCAAACATTTTCTGTCAGAGGAAAAGATACTATCTCGACTCATGTCCCTGCCCGATGGCGAACGCCGAAATACCAACGTGCTTCACCTGATAGAAATTCTTCATCAGGTGTCCATTGAAAAAAAGATAACCCCGACAGAACTGCTGAAATGGCTTGCGGAGCAACGGGATTCCCGATCCCAGCGGCTGGACGAACATCAACTACGCCTTGAAAGCGATGAAAAGGCGGTGAAATTGGTGACGATTCACAAAAGCAAAGGGCTTGAATATCCCATCGTATTCTGTCCATTCGCCTGGGATGGTTCCAGAATTCGAAATTCAGATACTCCCTTTACATTTCACGACGAACGTGATAATAGGAAGCTAACGTTTGAGCTTGGCTCTGAAAATGCTGAAGAAAATCGGTTGTTTGCTGAAAAAGAACTGCTGGCTGAAAATTTACGGCTGCTGTATGTGGCTTTGACCCGAGCCAAACATCGCTGCTACCTGGTCTGGGGGCGAATTAATGAAGCTGAAACTTCTGCCCCTGCCTATCTTTTTCATTACCCTGAATCAATGGAAAGCAACAATATTGTGGATGCAATTGGCGATCGGGCAAAGGCGCTCACCGATACAGATGTCATTGGTGATGTGAAATCGGTTGCTAACAAAGCGAACGGCACAATTAATGTGATCAACATGCCGCTGGAACCAGGTGAATGGTATTTTCCCTATGAAGACAAAACGGTTGAACTTCGTTTTAAGGATTTTAGAGGACAGGTTGATAGACAATGGCGGATTTCAAGCTTTTCATCCCTCGTCCATAAACAGCCCCATGCTTCGGAACTGGCTGATTATGATCTTGTCGGTTTTGCTGCTGAATCAGAATTTGAAGAAAAGTTTATGGAAGAAAAACCATCTGGTATATTTGCTTTTCCAGGTGGAAGAAGGGCGGGAATATGTTGGCACAAAATTTTTGAAGATTTAGACTTTTCAACAAAAGATACAAAAGCAATCGAAAATGTGGTCTCTGAAGAACTTGCAGAGTATGGATTTGAACCCGAGTGGCAGGAGACAGTAGGCATAATGGTTCAAAATGTAATTTCCACAGCACTTGACCATTTTCGTCCAGATTTCACTTTATCACGCATTTATAATAATGAAAGACTGAATGAATTGGAGTTCTACTTCCCTTTAAAACCGATTTCACCGAAAAGGTTGAAAAGTATTTTTTACGATTATGGCGTTACTGAAGTCACTGAAAATTTTCCAGCACAAATTGAAAGATTAAATTTTATGCCAGTTCAGGGCTTTATGAAAGGTTTTATTGATCTGGTGTTTCAGTTTGAAGATCGTTTTTACATGGTGGATTGGAAATCGAACCATCTCGGCAATAGGATTGAGAATTACGATCAAAAATCTTTAAAGCGGGCAATGGAAGAACATTTCTATTTTCTCCAATATCTCATTTACACCGTTGCTTTAGATCAATATTTAAAAGTGCGGCTGCCGAATTATAGTTATGATAAACATTTTGGGGGTGTTTTTTATATCTTTCTCAGGGGTGTTGATCCAGATAAAGGCTCCGAATATGGTATTTTCAGGGATAGACCTTCAGAGAAGTTGATAGAGCGACTAAACAGTGAACTGCTGATGTTTCCTTGATTATAATTTTTTTCGTTGCTGTCCCTTTTTCGCTGTAAGTGAATTTTAAATTTAAATACTTTCTTTATAGTTTGATTGCCGTTTCACTGCGCTGTAATATACTTATTAAAGTTAGCAATTTCATAAAATGTTGTCATTGCGAGTGAGGCGAAGCAATCTCACAAATGGCAAAAATTAAAAGATTGCTTCGTCGCTTCGCTCATCGCAATGACTGATGTGATACTGAAATTTTAGCACTTAACGAGTATATTACAAGTGAAATCTTTTTTTGGCAAAAGTTTCTAACTTTTGATTTGTACACTTTTCACTAACAACTTTAGATCACTTTAAGTACTTTTAACTTTAGTCACTGCGCTTCAGCGCGTTAAGATATGAATACCATAAATTTACAACATCTTTACTCCACAGGCATTTTTACTCATCTGGACATCCATTTCGCCAGGTTTGTCGAAAAACTGGCTGGTAAAAATATCCCCGAATTATTTCTCGCCGCAGCACTGGTAAGCCGATGCACACGAGATGGTCATATCTGTTTTGATCTTTCAACCCTGGCAGGCAAGCGGCTTGAAGAAAATATAGGTTCGGAACATTCAATCTATTGTCCTGGGTTAGCGGAATGGAGTGATATTTTGAAAAACAGCTCAGTTGTCGGGGAACCAGGTGAGTTTAAACCGCTAATCTTTGATGGCAAGTTCAGGCTTTACCTTTACCGTTATTGGGAATACGAGGTAAAACTGGCGGAATCCATCAGGCAAAGAATAAATGAAAACCTTCACCAGATTAACATTGAATCGCTCCCAAATATTCTCGATAAACTTTTTCCATCAAGCTATGATCATGAAATTGACTGGCAGAAAGTTGCAGCGTTTATTGTTTTAAGTAAAAAATTTTGTGTCATCTCAGGAGGACCTGGAACTGGAAAAACTACAACGGTTGCCAGAATTTTAGCTTTGATCATCGAATTAGCAGCTTCGGATAAATTGCGAATAGCCCTGGCAGCACCGACTGGCAAAGCCGCTGCCAGAATGCAGGAAGCGATTCAACGGGCGAAGACAATGCTGAACTATTCGGACGAAATCAAAAATACGATTCCAGAGCAAGCTTCCACCATCCACCGATTACTGGGAACGATCCCAGACTCTCCTTATTTTCGCCATAATGCAGATAATCCATTACCCTTTGATGTCGTAGTAGTGGACGAAGCGTCGATGGTTGACCTGGCGCTGATGTCCAAGCTGGTTCAGGCGCTTCCAGCCCATGCCAGGTTGATCCTGCTGGGAGACAAGGACCAACTGGCTTCGGTGGAAGCGGGGGCAGTTTTCGGCGATATTTGTGATCGAGAGAATCCCCACCTATATTCAAGCTGGATGGTAAACCAATTGCATAACATTTTTGGTTCAGAACTTGAAATCCAGGCAGCCGATGATGAGCAATCTGGTTTACAGGATTGTATTGTGCATTTGAAAAAGAATTATCGCTTTGAAAGTGATAGCGGGATAGCGAAGGGGAGTCAGGCTGTCAATGCTGGAGAGGGAGAAAAAACTTTACAAATATTGAAAGCAGGTAACCATAAAGATATTCACTGGCATGAGCTGCCAAACGCAACTTCATTCGGTCGCTCTATTTATGAGACAGTTATACAGGAGTATCAAGAATATTTACAGGTAAAAGATCCACTTGAAATGTTTCGACTGTTCGATCAATTTCGGATTTTGTGTGCACTGCGAGAGGGTCCCTATGGCGCAACGGCGATCAACTTGTTAATAGAACAAATTTTAAAAAGAGAAAAGCTTATCAATCCTGAAAAAAAATGGTACCACGGGCGTCCCGTCATGATGACCAGCAATGATTACAATCTACGGCTATTCAACGGCGATGTCGGAATTGTGCTTCGAGACCCTGAGGCAGGCGATGACCTTCGTGTCTTTTTCCCCGATGCAGATGGTACTATGAGAAAATTTCACCCGTTCCGTTTATCTGACCACGAAACGGTTTACGCCATGACGGTTCATAAAAGCCAGGGATCGGAGTTCGATCATGTGTTTTTGCTTTTACCAGATAGAGACTCGCCTGTGTTGACTCGGGAGCTTATTTATACAGGAATTACTCGTGCCAGGAAGAGCGTTTCCATCTGGGGAAATGCGCAAGTATTTTGTGAAGCAATATCGCGACAAATTAAAAGAACTTCGGGATTGCGGGATGCGTTGTGGGAATCATAATTGACAATTAACCATTAACAATTCACAATTGACAATTAAAAAGAAAGGTAGCTAAAATGAAAATATGTAATAAATTTGTTCTCTTACTAATATTAATCTACATGTTAACTTCATGTAGCAAAAAAATCTACCGAGTCGCCTACCCAACCCTCAGCGACGGCAGATACGATTCTGAATTTCCCTATAAAAATTGCTCCAAAGAACTGCAGGAAATCAGTGAAGCGGTAACGAAAGTCTTTTGTAACACTTATTATAGAAATTATTACTTTTCACCTGACAGGAGAGTCGTTCCAAAGGATATTAATAAAAAGTTATTAGAAACAGCCGATGGGACCGTAGATTTAAAAAACACCGTCTCTGGCACGGCTACGGTTATATATTTTCAAGCGGATCAAATTGCCATATTAACCTGTTCGCATGTGGTGAGCAAACCCGATACGATTATCAACTTTTTTACTTTTGAAGACAATCCGAGCGAAAAATTTGTTCAAACCGTTTCGGTTAAACAAAAACAGGAGATCCTGGTGTATGGAATGCCTGAAGATGGTGTGTTTGAGGTTCTATTGCTCGATAGTGAAAACGATATTGCCATTCTAAATAAGGAATTAAAAAGCACAACTGTGGCAAAAATTCCAGTGCTAAAATATCCCTTTGGAAAAGCGAAAGAACTGGAATGGGGGTCGTTTGTCTATTTGATTGGATTTCCGATGGGATATAAAGTCATCACAAAGGGAATTGTCAGCCAGCCAGATCGGGATAAAAGAGGCGCATTCCTGATCGATGCTTTGTTTAATCGAGGACTCAGTGGTGGAATTTTATTGGCAGTCAGGGATGGCGTGCCCAATTTTGAAGTCGTGGGGATAACCACTTCTGCTGCGGCAGAGACCGAAACCGTATTGGTTCCAGAACGAAATAAGAGTTATGACGAAACCGTTCCTTATGAAGGGAAAATTTATGTCGATAATAAAAAAAGTATCAACTACGGCATTACCAAAGCGATTTCGGCGGAGGCGATTTTGAATTTGATTAAAGAGAATCGGGAGCATCTTTTAAGAAAGGGGTATGATTTTAAAGGCTTTTTGAATTAAACAGATAAATTCGTTACAGATGCTTCTACCAAATAATATCAATAATGAATTTTTCCATTGTGTTCAAATTTTATGTTGAATTTCAAAGATTAATTTATTATATTTTAGTTGCTCTGTAAGAAGAAATTGCTTCCCCTTATGCAAAAATTAAATACTTGATTTGTACTAGAATAAAAGATGATAATCAGGATTAATTCTAATGGATGTCTGCGTTGAATGTGGTACTGAAGTTTCAGATAATCTATCGAACTGTCCAACATGTCATAATTTTATTGGATATCCAAATGTAAGAGCAGCAGAAGGAAAAGGTAATGCCGATGCTCTTGAAACCAGATACAAAAATGCTAGGAAGAGAGCAAAAACAAATGGATATGAAACCAATCTGAAAAGCTTTGAAGATGCAATGCACAAAACTTGTGCAGTAATAAATGTAGATATTGATTATCTTCATCATTTTATTGCATCGGATAAAGAGCTTTATTCAACATATATTTTACAGGTGAGAGGGAAAATAAGAAAACCTGCTATAGAAAAGAATGACAAACATCGACGTACCATAGACGCCATATTATTTGGTGGATATGGTGAAGAAATAAGATATGCCGCATTATCACTGGATGGTATTGGACTACATTCGTATGGTCAATATTCTATGAAACTAAGAGATATTGCAATACGTAAAAGAGCCAGTTTGTTAGAAAATAACTCTTTTCATTTTATTAAAAAATTAGATATTAGACCAGGTGATGATATTCCTCATGGATATAGATCAACCTGGAATGACAGGCATAAACTTGCAGTTGCTAAATTAGCGGATCGGATAAATTCGAAAACTGCAGAAGATGATTATGCTAAGATATTATTGTTTAGTGAAGGAGATTCTAATACCGACGAATTTATCGAAGTTCATATATATGGCGCCTTTGATAATAATGCAATAGAGTCAGTTAAAGGAAGTTCAAAAACAAAAAATAAATCTGAAAAGGCACTTCTTGCTATTGTGAAGGATCATCTGAAAAAGAAAAATAAAAAGTGGCTTGAGATATGATAGAGGAAGTTTTTATTTCTGGACAATTAGGCAAAGCTTTTTACAAAGAAAATGACCTATATTTTTCTTTAAATGCCGAAGAAAAAAATCGATCTAAAGAGTGTCGTTCTGGAGAAGTTTTTTCTTTCTTGAAAAGTGGATTTGAATTAGAAGTTACCCAAGATAAATACGTTAATATTGATCAAATTAGAAGCGCTCTTGTTACTAGCCATGTAGCTCATCGTGCACTTACTCTGACAATTGGTGGCTTAGACAGCGAATTAAGTGACGATACTCGCTTGTTATCAATTGAAGCAGCGGAAGAATTGTTAAATGATGACTATATTAATAACTTTGTGAAGAGAAGACTATTAGCATTTCCATTACCTAAACAGGCAGATATCAATGGGGCTATTTTATTTTCGAATCAGACAGGAGCTAAAACAGTTTATTCTATTTTTGATAAAGTTGCAACGGCTCAAAATTTCATTAAAAAACTTACAGACATCTGTAATGAAGTTATGTTAAGATTTTTTGATACTGATGAAGAAAGAGAAAATGCTATAAGAATATTGATAGGGATAGGATTCTTTGGCGATGTAATTTCTTCGATCGCTTTTGAAAATGCAGAAAAATTGGATTCTTTAATTATAAGTTATGGATTGAATCCTGAATTTAAAAAAAAGGTGAATAAAGGAATTCAAATATTAAATCAAATAAAGAAACTTATATCATCAGAAATCGGTCTTGAGGCAGAAAAAACTCGTTATATAAGAGATGAAAAGAAATATAAGCCAGCCAAGAAAAAAACTCCAACTATTGATCGAATATATGAATTAATAACTACTTTTAAAAAGGGAGAGAGGAATAGAAAAAAAGAAAAGTTAAGTTCGATCGAGATTAAAGAAAAAGTTGATAAGCAAATTGATGCTATAAAAAATTTGATTTGCAGGGGAAAACTACTTCAAGCAAATAAATATCTTTATGATCTTATAAAGTATAATTTAACCTATAGCAATAGAGAACATGTCGCTAAAACGCTTTGTAATATTGCGACTGCTGCGATGAATTATAATAAATTCGATTTGGCTTCTAAGCTCATTGAATATGCTTATTTACTTGGAATTGAAGACATTGTTATATTGTGTACCCGTGCAGAACTTTATAAATTAAATGCTCAATTTGATCAATCGTTGGCAGTTTATAATGAAGCAACAAACCGATTTCCAGATGATGTGGTTGTGCGAAATGGTAAGGCAGAGGTACTTAAAAAGAAGGGATTATTACATGAGGCGTTGGTCTTATATGATGAGACGATAGACCGATTTCCTGACGATGCGTTTGCTCGTTGTGGCAAGGCAGAGGTACTTAAGGAGAAAGGATTGTTAGATGAAGCGTTGGCATTTTATGATGAGATGATACATCGTTTTACTGATAATGTAATTTCCTATAGAGGTAGAGCAGAAATTTTTAAAGCAAAAGGGGACTTGGATAAAGCATTAGAAGCATATGAAGAAATCATTGAAAATTTTCCAGAAGATTCTATTTCT
>Ga0209636_10006477_pt1 | contig 11965 bp, 9 predicted proteins | sample DeeMarSWOR152_54_FD_187464 | JGI IMG/M metagenome (GOLD analysis project Ga0209636, IMG submission 187464) | Marine sediment microbial communities from White Oak River estuary, North Carolina - WOR-1-52-54 (SPAdes) (version 2) | ecosystem: Environmental > Aquatic > Marine > Intertidal zone >...
CTTAAAACCATAAGGATTCATCCCGTGGATGAGAAGGATCCCTGTGGTATCCAGATGGTCTGGGCTCAGCACTTCATCCATGACCATTAACTGGACGGCACTGCCGACAAAACCCTCAATCCCGTGGATGCCCGACGAGAGGATGAGAAGGTTATCCATCGTGACTTGTGCCGGTATGTAACAAAAATCGATCGTCAAGTCAGGATCAGTCTCAGAAGGCACAGGAACATTAAATACCTCAACTCCCTCGTACTGCGAAACAAGCGGATTGGCTTTCTCGATAAAGGCAGACCGGCAATCCTCATAGGTTGTGTGGAAATAATCGAGAGCCGCTGGTACGACCTCATGTTCGATGTCAGAGGGTTTGTAGCCGTTGAAACTAAAGAAAAGGAAAAGGTAAGCGGCCACGATCAGTCCTAGGAGACTGAACAATATGATCTTAAGTATTTTTCTCATCTAACCCCCTCCCCAAAAATAGCTTTTTGTATCTTAGGTCAATTTCTCTGCTTCTCAGAGAGATAATAATTCTGGGCAAAAAAAAACAAATGGAGCAGATGTCATTGTCAAGTTTATAACCACTATACAGAAGAGCAGCATCTAGAATTTTTTCCAAAATATCGATTATTGGATGAACAAAAGCAGAGGATGAGAAATCAAGACCAAATGGTACGTTTTTCTTATAAAGATCTTTCAATGTCAGGTGATAAAAATGATAGTAGGAGTCGTGGGGATCGAACTTCTTTTCATCAGCCAATACATGGATGATTTTAAGCAATGGCTGGATTTGAATAGTGCCGCTGAATACCTTGATAAATCCACCATCACGATCCGAAGATGGATTAAGGAGGACAAAATTCCCTATTACAAGCCGGGCAAAGAGTATCTTTTTCTTCAAGAAGATCTAGATGAATTCATGAAAAGACATAAAAAGTCTTAAGGATAAATTTTTGCATAGTCATTGTCAGAATTTAAAATCAAACAAAATACCTTTCCCCTTGATCTTCTTTATCATCTGCACGGCGGTTGTATTGCGAGGGTTTAATTCTAATGATTTTTCATAGTTCTGGATGGCCAATTCATCGTCCCCATTGATCATATAGGCTTCGCCCAGACTATCGTAGACATTGAATGATTGTGGGTAGGCTTTGACATTGAGCTTAAATATTTCAATGGCCTCCTTTAGCTTATTCAGCCCCAGGAGCTGGTATCCTAAGTCATTCATTTCATATTCTGTTATCTGAATGCCGTTCTTCTTCATTTCCTCATACTGCTTGACTGCAGCCTCTATCCCCTGCTCTATTATTGTAGTGTATAAATCCGCCATTGCGAGAGTTTGATGAAGTGTTATACGGACAGGTTTTCCAGTATCATCAAATTCATAATTGAGAAATTGCTCTAAGTCTTCGACAACAAATTTTGTATCTGTAAATGGAAGAAGCTTAAATTTGCCAAAATAGGGAGAATCGAGTATGAGTCCATTATCCAATTTCTTGATGTTTACGATCCGGCGCCCCATCTGGTAATTTTTAACAAGATATTTACTTAGGGCATCGGCTTCCAGATGGATTAATTCAGGGCGTTTGAAAGAAGGTGTGTTTTGTAAAGGTATAAGCTTTGGATGGTGTTTTGCTTCTGATACTTTGGCCTCCAAGATCATCTTAACCAGGCGAGCGTTTGGAGGGACCTGCTTCCCTATGTATGTATCCACACGCTGGACGATCACCATATTTGCACCTGGAATCACAGCGATCATTTGGGTGCCAACTCCAAGAGCAGCATACATTTCCAGGTCCTTGAAATCGCCGCCAGGAATCCACCACAGGTAACCATAGCCACCGCCTCTGTTATCTGTATGAGAATGAATAGATGTACTTTCTTTCACCCATTCCTTTGAAATGATCTGCTTTTCATGCCATTGACCTTCTCCCAGAAACAGCAAACCAAAGCGCGCTGCATCTCTGGCAGACACTCTGAATGGATAGGCGGGGTGAATCGAGTTTTCGGGCTCCAGATGATAGTAACAGTCCATTAATCTGAAATCTTCCATTTGTATGGGATCGGCAATCCGCTTTTTAAAATCATCAAAAAAATCGTTTCCTGTTTCCTGCTTGAATATTGTACAAAGAGCATTGAAGTCCCAGTTGTTGTAGTACCAGAATGTATCTCGTTTATGACTTCTTCGCTTCGGACGGGCGGCTTTCATGCCAGGCGTTTCATAGGCGGCAGGATGGTAGACTCCTGATCGAGATTTCAGCAAGTCTCTGATTGTCGCTTCTTTCTCTTTTTCTGTAAGCTCATCCTTATCATCGATATTGAGCTCTGCCAGGGTTTTGTCGAGATCAATAGTGCCATCGTTAACGCGAATTCCATAGAGAGCGCTGAGAAAACTCTTTCGAACAGAATGGCACATATATCTCCGCTTCACATCCCCCCAGGAAGCCAGAACTCTGCCATCATAAACTATGAGGAATGCGGCTGCATCCAGGGTATCGTAAAGAGCTTTGGCTTCTGCTAATTTTTCAGATGAAAATCCAGCTTCCTCTGGACTCTCGTATTGTTCCCAATGAAGTTTTGGACCTTGTGCCCATGCAGAATTAAAAAGAAGAATAAATAGAACATAAAAAAGAATTCGTTTTGATCTCATTTTCCTCTCCTTCGCATCTTCTACCTCCATTTTGCCTGGATCAGTGTCCTTCCATAGGGCAAAGAATTTACCTGCCCCTTTACACATCTAATCCAAGGAAGCATTTTCCAGCTCAGCCGTCGTTTTATCAATAGGGACGCCGGAGCTTCGGAGCAATTATCTTAATCCAGTAAGTAAGAACTTTTAATCAAAACTGATAAACCAGGCAGCAACCTTCCTGATTGTCACCATTTTCTATCAAAAATATCTCGGTGTTCTCTGTATGTATGATCTTCTTGATTGATTGTCGCATAACAGAATTATGATTAAAAAAATGCAGATTGAAATGGAGGTGGAATTTTATCATGCCTGAGTGTTAAATACTATAAGAGCGGATGTGTATGCAAGATCTAGAAGTCTCCAAGCTCATCATGTTAGGTTCGGAGGAGTTATGAATAAAAAAATCATCATTGGAATCATTGTTCTCACCTTAACGACTCTAGGTATGGTCTTCCAGAAAGCTGAAGATTCAGAAGATTATCCATACTTAATTTTTTTGGGGAATGTTTCCTTTTCTCCAGCTCCCGGAACGATAGACGTCAAACGCCCTGGGCACTTCATCATTCAATTTTATGAGATTCCCTATTTTGAACAGATGGAAGAATTTTCCGATTTAGGCATTGAGATCCAGCGCTATATTGGTGGCAATGCCTACATAGCCAGATTCAATCGAAGTTGGAAAGCGGCAGAGCTAGCTGAGATCGAATGTGGCGATGTCCGGGCGGTTGTTAAAATCACAGGCAATATGAGCCTTGATTCCAGTTCCATATATTCCCCGAAATTACAAAAAGCCAAACAAAAGAATGAAGCCATCACTGTAGATGTGCGATTTCACCCCGATGTGCCATATGATAGGGCATTAGAGGTGATGCATGGCTGTGGCATTGAGGGCAATCCGGATAGGTATATGGCTTCCAATCGCCTGATTGCAGAGGCCTCTTGGCCTTCCATACAACAATTAATCAATGCTGATGAGGTCGACTTGATCGAGCCGGCACTGCTGCACTACAAACTTTTAAACCGAAGCGCGACCAAACGCATGCGAGTAGATCAGGTTCTCAGGAGAGCAGAATATCATGAACCTGATGGAACCGGCGTCTTGTGTGGGGTAACCGATGAATGGACAGTGGATCCAACCCATGTTGAGTTTGGAGACCGAGTCACCATACTTCATGATACCAGCTATGTCGAGACTCCTACGGATTGGGCAGATCTCAACCATGCCACCTCAGTGGCTGGAAATCTTGCTGCCGGTGGGATTATTAAGCCCCTGTGCCGCGGCCCTGCTCCTTCCGCTCAGATTCTCTCGATGATCATTGCCTATGATCCTGTCAATGAGCTTAAATATGCAGCCAGAAACCTAGGTATGAAAATCTCCAGCAATTCATGGGGCTACGATGCAGATACTGATATTCTTCCGCCGCATAGGCTTCCTGGTGTCGGTGCCCAGACAGCCGAGGGGCTCAAATCGCAATTTGGATACTATCCCAATTTCAATTTTGCGACAGACCAGATGATAAATAAAACCGATGTTCTGGTTTTTTATGCCGCCGGCAATGAAGCCTATTCAATTGTTCTTCTCCCGCTGCCCGACGAAATGAACAATATCCGTGTTCCGGACGAATGGCATCGCACGTATCCCCGATACGATACCATGCTTGTCAACGCCAGCGCTAAGAACGTTCTGGCCATCGGAGCTACTCACAAAGATGATGTGATCTGTGCCTTTTCGTCCCAAGGGCCGGGATATGACGGACGCCTCGGACCACATCTTGTGGGGCCCGGCTTTGACATGTACACACTTGCCTCAAGTAATACTTATGCCCATGGTTCTGGAACCTCAGGATCTTGTCCTATGGTGGCCGGAGTTGCTGCCCTGCTTATCGACCAGTACAGAAAAATCCATCAGACTGATCCCAGTGCAGAACTTATCAAGGCTATTCTGATCAATTCTGCTCGCGACCTGGGGACTGAAGGGCCAGATTACACGTACGGTTATGGGATGGTTGACGCCCAACTTGGGGCCCGCACCATAAACGGCCAGGAAGATGTCAAGGAAACCGACAAGGTTAAGTCACGTTTTATCGAAGACAGGATCAAACACAAGCAGGAACATATCTATGCTTTTGAAGTTCCCCAAAATAAAGATCAATTGCGTGTGACCCTAGTCTGGCATGATAAACCGGGACGAAAACTCGTCAATAATCTTGATCTCTGGGCTCGGTACGGGAATGAAAATAAGATACTACCGCTTACTCTTAATCCCAATGATCCCACAGCCCCGGCAGTAAGCAAAATGAACAAACGCGACACCTCCGAGCATATCTTCATTGACATGCCTAAAGTCGGAGAGTGGACCATAGGTGTCAAAGGGAAAAAGATCCCCAAAGGTCGACAAGATTATGCTCTGGTAATCTCGGCCAGTGAAGGCAATGATCCACCGGTCAAGATGACCAATGGAGATTTTACCATCCACAGAGTCGTTCCTAGCCAGGGGGATGTGAATACTCCAGTCTATAGTTTTAATATTGGCGATCCCATCTATCTTCATGCCCTGCTCAATGTGATGGATAATGCCTCATATAAAGATGGATACTATGGTACCTTTACTGTCCGTTTCGAACTACGGGATGAATCGGACACACTGGTGTATGTGTGCTCCAGTTCCATACACAACATAGCTCCCAGTGCTCCTGGAGAATACCGAGAACTGCTTTGGCGCGAAGAGGAAATCCCTGAAGGCATCCAGACCGGAACATTTCGGGTAAAAACCATTGTCACCATGCATAACGGCATTACCAAGGTCGCCCCTGAGGAGCTCACGATTTCGCTTATATAGGTTTAGCGATTAAATTGGCAGGCTCTTAAATCTACAGTCTCAGCCTTTTAATGATTGTTTCTAGGTTTTTTCGATCTAGGACACACATGACAGTTTCGCTAAACATTTCGCTATATCATAAACTGTGACCGAATTGTGGCCACCTTAGATGCAATTTCATGTACCCAGGTGTACCTATAGATACTTAAACTCAATACTGTGAGCTTCTGATAAGATTGGCTATTACTTTTTTTCAAGATGCTAGCGAAGTGGCTGAGCTGCTGGCGCACCTCTTGTGATTCAGCTACATATGACTAATACAGATTTGAGAGAAACTGAGATTGTGACTTTCGGGAAAAATCCTTATCTGCTCTATTTCTTCTTGTAGCCGTCAGAAAGAGTCTTCATGAAAGCGACTATGGCGTCTTCTTCCTCATCTGTAAGCCCGAGATTTCCCAGCTCATCGGTGTTGATATTTACTGCCACTTCAGGAGGCGGCCAGGCTTCGATATCACGCGTGTTATAAAAGTGGACCACCTCTTTCAATGATTTGAAAACACCATTATGCATGAAGGCCTTGGGGAAGTTTTTGCCGTGTCTTTTGTCGACGTTCCTAAGTGTCGGAACCTTGTGTTTTCCCCAATTTTCTCCGGCCATTGCCTGATATTCTGGATTCGGGTACGTCAGCAAAAATCCACCCAATCCGGGATCTATCCAGGCACTGCCCTCCGGATTGATGGGAGTTCCGTCATCCAGATACACGGTGTCCATGGAATAGAAAGGATTGTCAGGATTCTTGGGAACACCCAGGTTATCGAATGTAAAATCCGTAAAAAGCGGAGGCTCACCTCCCTCGCCCACTTGACTTGGGTGGCATGCGGAACAAAGTCCTTTCCCTTCGAAAAGCTCCATACCCCATGCTTCCTGCTCGGTCAATTCGACATCTCCCTGAAGATAATAGTCGTACTTGGATGAAAACTGGTTGACTTCGCTGGAATCCTCGTAGGCGGCGATGGCCAAGCCGATCCGTCCGTAGTTCATATCGATTTCCGCGGGAGTTCCATAACTGACCGGTTCGCCCCATACCATCTCCCAAAGGTCTGCATATTTTGAGGAAGCCACCTGTTCAAGCACAGCCATCTTGCTCGCATTATTCTGTTCGACAGGATTCAGGAAAGGGCCCAGGGCCTGGTCGGCCGCAGGATTTCCTAATACCTCACCCGTCGCTCGGCCATCCCAGAAATTGCCTCCGATAAAGAGGCCTTCTTCTTCATTATAATGGAAAATGGGGCTCAGCGTGGCATAGGCAGCACTGGGCGGCTTGCGGTTTCCGAAACGCTGGGGAACAGCTCCACGATAAACCGCGCCATGCTTGTTGATTCCGCCAATCGGGCCTGTAAAGCCGACATCAGGGGCATGGCAGTCGGCGCAGGACATGGAATCCGGTGAAGAGATTTTGTCAAAAAACAAGTTTTTTCCCAATTTCTCCATTGGAGTGAGCTCTGCATCATTGGATTTTGCCTGTGATGACACAATACCAAATGCGATAAAGACAAACAGGATAAAAATGAAAGGCACAAGTCTCTTAGTGTTCATATTTTCCTCCTTTTCTCAGTCCTTTCCTCCAAACGATTTAACCTTCATGCAAGGCATTTATGTAAATCCACACACTTAGAGGCATCTTCCATTTGTTTTAAAGAAAACCTCTGCAGCGCTCAGGAAGAATTTTTGGTGAAATATCAAATGAGGAATTTTAACCTTTATCATCTCTAAGTTAATAGATAGCATTCATAGAATATATATAAATAGTCGACTTTTGTCAACAAAATACTAGCACAAAATATCCACTTCAAAAAAAGTTGCCACTGCATAGCTTAACGAGAACGATAAATGAGAAATTCGAGTCAAGAGGAACGTATTCTCTGACGCCGGAATACCTTAAATCCTATCCCTTACTTCTTTTCTCCTATCCTGGTCTCCCACGTCGCCCAACTGCCGCCAAAAGGCCTTAAGCCCAAGTCGGATGGGCTGGTGGGCGCAGGTACCAGCGCTTCATAAACCTGGAGAGCATGGGCCTGGGATCTGGTAAATGCCGTAACCGCCTTTGCTAAATAAGATAGGGCTTCGTTTCTGCTGGCCAGCAGCCCTTTGTTAAAATGGACTTTGCCCTGGTAATATTCAGCGTTGGCTAGGGAATACAACTCATTCAAGGCTGCATATCCGGTATCCGTGTAGCTGAGATACATCAGCTTTTTATAGGCAGTGGCTATGTTTACACTGGCTGCTTTCTGTGCCGCTTCGACCACCTCTTGGGGATTGGCAGCAAGAGTCAATTTGTAAAAAGTATGAGTGCCCTTGATGTAAGGATAGCTTGACCGCATTTCTTCTCCATCCGATGCCGTCGATGAATGGATCACGCGACCGGCCGGCCCTGTGCAGATATGAGCCATTCCCTCATCTCCATCATCCGGGAGCAGGACCGAAACCCAAGAATTCGATGGCCGGCAGACCTTGGCATCCCAACCTCCCTCCGGAGGATACGGTGGGGCATCGCCTGGAAAACGCAGCATCATTTTCACAAACTCCACATCGATATGGCCGTGATAGTTGTGGAGCATGTCCCAAAGCATCAGGTTGCGGGGTGCTGCATAAGCGCCGTAACCGCCGTGCTGTTTGATGAATCCCCCTTTTTTGGTCGGCATCATCTCTTTATTCAAGTAGTTATTCGTAGAATAGAGAAAATCCCTTTCCCCGAAGTCACCGGGTTTTCTGACACTCTGAACGGCTGCTGTTTTTTCCACAACACAGGCATTGCCTTTAACATCGACAAAATGAAAGTTTTCCGGGATGTTGATCTGCCAGGGCAGAAGCATGTCCCTGGCCTCATGGGCACTGTTTGCAAAGCGCACGATGTGGGTAAGGGAACAGGACCAGGACAGACCATAGTTCGTGTCAATATCCCGCGGGGAACCTCCTCCCCCGCTGTTTCCCACAAATAGTCCCTTATTATTCATCAAGAAATGATCGCCTATCTCTCCGGCTTGAGCGCCGCAAATATAATTGTTTCCCTTATCCGGAAAGGCTAAAATGATTACCCCGTATGCGGCTTCGCCTGAATCGAGGGTATCCATCCCGATCAAACGTCCGTCTGTGGTGGTACTTCCCCAGGCTGAACACACAGAACACTTTTTTATCGGAAGGGAATCCCGTTCTGCATCGGGCGGAAAAGTGGAAGTCTCAGGATTGGGCAGGGTACAGTTCATCAGCAAAACATCCGTGTAGGACAGCAGGAAACCGGAAGCTGTCGCACCATCTGCCATTCCTTTCATAATCTCGATATTTTCTGGAGTATATTTGTTGATGTAGAACTGATTTCCCTTAAGCATGTGGAGCACTTGTTCACGGCTGAATGTTTGCAGAGCCGAAGCCCATCTCGCCTCTTTTTCTTTTTCCAAATAGGGTCCGGCCTGCTGGCCGTACTGATACCCCATCTCATAATCGGAACCACTCAAAATAACCACCGGCAGGATTCCTGGGGGTAAAACCTCCTCGACCTTGGCCTCATTCGCTCCCAGGTTTACAGCCAGATTCAAGAAAAATAGTAAACTCAAAAACAAAACAAAAGCATAATTTCCTAACTTCATGGTTCCTCCTTTTTTTGGCCATGCTGTGTAATTTATATCATAAGCCAGCTGGACTGATAAACCATAAGTTGGGGAAAATCATATATGCATAAGAAGAAAGCACATTACATATTTCTTATCTTTAAAGGAGAAGCGATAAGAGGACGCACAATGCCTGGTTTGTGATCTTTATGAGAATCCTCTTCACTCTGAAACGTCCTACTTTTGTGATATCAACATGACCCTATATATCCTGCAATCGAAACAATATGTTCATTTCTTCAACTTGACAATATAGTATCAATATAGTACTATTTATATGGCTAGAAAATTACGCGAATTGATTAAAGAGCTTGAAATGGCTGGATTTGTTAATCGCGGAGGTAAAGGAAGTCACCGCAATTTTATTCATGCTTTTGGTGTCGTGTTAACTCTATCTGGGAAACCGGGCGATGACGCAAAGCCCTATCAAGAGAAATTAGTCAAACAAAAAATCCAGGAAACACAAAATGAAAGAAAGAGATAAATATCTTAAAATTGTTGAATGGTCGGAAGAAGACCAATGTTATATCGGATCTATCCCTGGCTGGATTGGAAAATGCTGTCATGGTAATGACGAAATGGAAGTCTACAAAGAAATCTGTGAAATCGTTGACGAATGGATAGAAATTTACAAAAAAGACGGGCGACCTCTGCCTCCTCCTACAAACAAGAGCTATTCTGGCAAATTTGTCCTGCGCACAGGACCAGAATTGCACAGAGCGCTCGCTCTTAAAGCTTTGTATGAAGGAGAGAGTCTGAACTCCTTCATCGTAAAAACACTCAAAGAAGCTGTGTAAAATGGATTATTTTCTCAACCTCTCCGCTTGCCTCATGTCGAGTTTTGGCATAAAGTATTCATTCTGAGAAGTCATTTTCAATCCTTTTTACCAAAAATCTATAGAATGAGGGTGTGCAAATGAAAAATATCTTAACAAGCTGGACATTTCGTGTCGCCCTGCTCTTTATCCTGGCTTCGGCTCTATCGTACACGGTTCACTATTTTATTTTCCATGATGTCCATCATATCTTTCTCTACATGATAGGGGATTTTGGATTTCTGTTTATTGATGTCCTGTTGGTCCTTTTGATCATCGAACGGCTTCTGGCAAGCAGAGAAAAAAAATCCATTCTTCAAAAGATGAATATGGTCATCGGCACTTTTTTTAGTGAAGTGGGGATGGAGCTCTTGCGGCGATTCGGTGATTTTGTGGAAAATGCTGAACAAATGGAGAGCGAATTCCTGATAAATCCCGATTGGGATAAGAAATCTTTTCAAAAAGCCAAATCCAAGGCCGCATCATTCAAATACAACATTGTCTTCGATGTAAAAGGATTGGAACAGCTTCGGGATTTCCTAAAAGAGAAACATGGCTTTCTGGTCCGGCTTCTGGAGAATCCAATCCTTTTGGAAAATCAGCGCTTTACGGATTTGCTCTGGGCAGTCTTCCATCTTTCAGAAGAACTCAATTTTCGAGAGTCCTTACGCAATCTCCCCAAAGGAGATATCTCCCACCTTAAAACGGATCTTCGAAGAACCTATTCCAAGATAATAGCAGAGTGGATCGCCTATACAGAGCACCTAAAAGGCAGATATCCTTTTCTCTTTTCTCTGGCATCCCGTATCAATCCTCTGAATCCCAAAGCGTCCCCTATTGTCCAGGAATGATGCTGTTTCAATAGCCTGCACGGATGATACTGGAGAGGCTGACCCTAGAGCGGTAATAACGGAGAAAACGCCAGGAGATTAGTATTCCGATCCAATAAACCAGTCCTTTTAAATTTCTTTTTCATTAATTTCCTACATAATAGTAAAAAAGCTTGACAACAGGATTTATATTTACTATATTGTAGGAAAAATGAGGAAAAAATGAGAAACAAATTCATTTCCAGATCAGAAGAATACATCCTCCTGGCAATTGTGCAGCTTGACGATGCAGCCTACGGTGTGTCTATCCGCAATTATCTCAAGAAAATCACAGGCAAAACCTGGGCTTTTGGAGCGATCCATGTTATGCTCACACGGCTCGAAAAGAAGAAACTTATCGAGTCCCATCTTGCCGATCCGACACCCCAGAGGGGCGGAAGGAGCAAGCGAATTTATAGGCTCACTTCTGCCGGACTGGAAACTCTGGAGCAGATCAAAAAAATTCAGGACAAGGTCTGGTCCGGCATACCGGAGACTCTAACCACAAAGTAACAATGGATTCCCATAACAAATACCATCAGCCACCGCGAATCTCGGAATGGATCTTGAAATATCTTTTTCCGGATCAACAAGTCTATACACTGACAGGAGATCTATCAGAGACCTTCCAGGTCCAAGTAAAAGAGCAGGGAAAATTCCGTGCGCGCTGGTGGTACAGGGTGCAGTTGTTCAAGGCTCTGCCTCCTCTTTTAAATGACATCATCTACTGGAGAGCAACAATGTTTAAAAATTATCTCAAAACAGCCTTACGCAATATCAGGAAACATAAGATCTATTCTTTTATCAATATCTGCGGCCTTGCTGTGGGGATGACCTGCTGTTTTTTTATTTTTTTATGGGTCAAAAACGAGTTGAGCTATGACCGATTCCATAAAAATGCTGACCGCATCCACCGTGTGATCGCAGAACACTTCACAGAAGGCAGGTCCAATATTTTCCCGGCCACTCCCGCCCCCCTGGCTCAGGCTCTGATGGATGAATTTCCCGAAGTCGAACAAGCTCTCAGACTCGAAGATTACAGCGACATCAGGCTGGCCCACGAAAACAAGCAGTTCTGGGGCAACCAAGGCTTCCTTACCGATGCGAATTTCTTT
>Ga0209636_10006479_pt1 | contig 11964 bp, 14 predicted proteins | sample DeeMarSWOR152_54_FD_187464 | JGI IMG/M metagenome (GOLD analysis project Ga0209636, IMG submission 187464) | Marine sediment microbial communities from White Oak River estuary, North Carolina - WOR-1-52-54 (SPAdes) (version 2) | ecosystem: Environmental > Aquatic > Marine > Intertidal zone >...
GATACCAGGCTTTTAGCTCAGCGTAGCCATCTCTATCTTCAACAATGATGGTTGAACCATCGGGCATGATAAATGTCACGGGAAGGACCAGCTCGAAACATTCTTTCAGTTCATCTCTTTCATCTGTTTTTGAAAAGACAGACACAGCTCCTATTGCTACGAGCGCCACCATCAGCAACGAAGCTGCTATCACTTTTCTGTTTTTCTTCATATCTTCACCTCAGCCCGTACTTTGAATCGTGTTATAAAACTTTATTCTTTTCACAATGATTGAGATGCACTTTGTAAGATAAAAACGTATGGAAACCCACACAAAAATAACTATAAACCCACATACGAAAATGACGAGGAAAAGGCATTATCCCTGGTATCTTTGTCATCAGTTTTTTCATGGAGAAAGTGTTCGCGAAAGAATTGAATAAAAAAGTGAGCCCCACACTCTCTGCAGGGTTAATTGTATTTTCCTTTTTTTGCCCATACAGAGATTTTGTTGACTTTTACCTTGTTGTCAGTTTGGTACGTGGAGCTTATGTGGACATTTCATCTGTGACAGGTGCACGAAATGGCGGCAGGCATTAATTGAGTTGCGACTCATGCGTGTGGTAATAACTACCTTTGTATTTGTATTCTTCCTGTGGTGTAGCTTGTGGTTTGTAGCTTGTGGTTGGACACTGCCCCAAACACTGACTGACTTTCCTGTAATTTCATTTTTATTTTACAGACCTTGGATTAAAGTTCATGGTTTAACCTCCAGAAAAGTGCTCAAAAAAAGATATGTAGAGGTTGTCCCATAATTCAAATTTCCATGAAAAATAGGTATTTTCTTATCTTTCAATAAGATTTACCAAATCTAAAAGAGAAAAAAAGACACTTATTGAATGTCAAAACACTTTCTGGGACAGCCTCTGTACAAAAAAATAAGTTATGATATGTGGCATATTCTTTTTTTCCCTCCTCAAGACGTATTAATAAAAGAAAAATTGAAAAATTGTCCTTTAAAAAAAAATAATAAAATAAAGAAGAATCAAAAATTCTAAGGAAACACAGAGTATGTTTCCGGGAGATTTTCCGAATCCTCTTTTGGGGGTCTTCTTTTTCTATATTTCGGTCTTCTGCTCATAACTCGACACCTCCTCTCCTTTTCATATCTGAATAGCTACCTGCGACCAGTTCCACCCCTTACACTATAAAAATATATGCGATTTCCTCTATATAAATGTTACCTTTGTCTTAAGTAACCAAATCTTCGGGTCAAAAAGAATGCTGATGTAAAAGAGTTTCTGGAAATTAAATGATATCAAGCGGGATTTATTTATGCTGACTGTATTATGACGCCTCCACATAATATGGAATTCCTTCAAATAATCAATTGCTATCAGAAAGCATCTACCCTCGTTTCTTGATAATTCCTCTCGCTGCAATAATCCCTGTAACTGACGCGTAGATAATCCCTCTAGAGAATCCAGAAGCATCTCCTGCCACAAAAAATCCAGGCACCTTGGTCTCCAAATCTTCGTTTACCTCGTACATGGTGTCGTAAAATTTGATTTCAGGCGCGTACAGTAAGGTGCTGTCTGAAGCAATTCCCTCAATGACTGCATCCAGTCTTTCTACAGCTTCAATCATGTTCTTGACAATTCGGTTGGGCAGAGCCATAGCTATATCGCCGGGGGTGACATCCTTCAACGTGGGCGAGATTAACGCTCTGGAAATCCGTGACCAGGTAGACCGTTTTCCTCTGATTAAATCCTTGTATCTTTGGAGTATGGGTTTTCCTCCACCTATGGTGTTGGCGAGCCGGGCGATGGATCTTCCGTATTCGGTAGTATCTTCTACAGGGTCTGTTAATTCGACGCGGGACAGCACTGCTAAATTGGTGTTGTTACTCTTTACATCTTTGTATGCATCCCCGTTTACCAGGGTGAAGGATTCGTACTTCTCTACAGTGACGAACCCATGGGGATTGGTACAGAACGTTCTCACAAAATCATCGTACGTCTTGGTATACAGATGAAATTTGGCATCGTACATGACCTTTTCAACGCGTGCATATATTTCTGCTGGGAATTCCACCCGCACTCCCACATCGATAGGGCCATACTTGGATGCAGCTCCCAGGTCATTGGCTCTGTTTCTCAGCCAGTACGCTCCTGCCCTACCAGGGGCTGCCAGAAGGTAATCACAGGTTATGTCTCCCTTTGAGGTCTTGAGAAGAAATCCTCCATTCACGTTGGTGATATCTTCCACCTTGGTTTTCAGATGGAATTGAACTCCTTCACTCTTTAAGTTTTCATAAAAGGTGGATATGATCATCCGGGTCTTATCTGTGCCCATGTGCCTCTGCCTTCCAGATATGAATTCTATACCATGAGAAGCGGCTTTCCATTTTAGCCACTCCAGAGATTTCGCATTTACACCATACAACTCCGAATCTGCCCCGAATCTCAGAAAGATTTGGTCAATGTAGTTTATGAGGTCCTGTATCTCTCCTGGTGTTCTCTTCAACGATGTGGGATCTCCCCCAATTTTGTAGGTGAGGTTCAACTTCCCATCTGAAAGAGCACCTGCTCCTCCCACTCCAGAGGTCACATGACAGGGGTTGCAGTTAATACAGCTGTTCTTGGTAGATACAGGGCAGCTCCTCTTTAACGGTTCTAACCCTTCTTCTACCACTGTCACTGTACAGTGAGGTGCCAACTCCAGGGCTGCAAAGAGCCCTGCTGGCCCTGCTCCGATAATGGCCACGTGCATGGGTTGATTAAAGATTCGCTGATTAAATAGATTTGGGTGAGAATGATCCATTGTGTACTTTTGGACCAACGAGGTGAAGAGTGGTCATACCTTTGTGGGTTTCTGCAACCTTTTTTTTAGCTCCTCATCCTATAATCTGTATGATCAAACCAGGTATTTGCGGGTTCTGCAAATCGCAGAAGGAAATTTTTGAAAAAATAAGGCTGTTAGAAGTTCAAAAAACATTTTATAATCCTCCATTGGAAAAAACAGTAGAAAAATGGCGAAAAAGAGCTCCTGAAGATTTCGAATTCACAGTCAAAGCGTGGCAGATAATTACTCATCCTGCATCCAGCCCCACCTACAAAAAGTTAACCAGAGCCTTAAAGAACAAGGAAAACTGCGGATTTTTTCAGCCAACAAAAGAAGTCTTTGATGCTTTTGATACAATTGTCACTATTTCCAGACTGTTAAAAGCTAGAATTATTGTGTTTCAGACTCCTGCTCAATTCAAGCCCACAGGTGAAAATATGAGAAACATGAAAGAGTTCTTTTCTTCTGTTAACAGAGAATTTGTGTATGTCTGGGAATCCAGAGGTGACTGGAACCCTACTGTCATCAAGGGTATCTGCGAAGAGTTGAACCTGGTTGATGGTTGTGACCCCTTCAAGAGAGCACCTGTAATAGAACAGTTGTATTTCAGGCTGCACGGTTCTCCACCTGGAAAACACATGTATTCGTACACCTATACAGATGAGGATTTAAAGAGGCTGTATTCCTTCTGTGGAGACAAAACGTACGTTCTCTTTAACAATATCACAATGTATGAGAATGCGTTACAATTTCAAAAGCTCATCAAAACGCTATAAAAACTGGAAATGGGGCCGCCGAGATTTGAACTCGGGTGTCAGGCTCCCAAAGCCTGGAGGATGGACCAAGCTACCCTACGGCCCCAGCACCTCTTACTCCTCCACTGCACTTATAAGCTTTTTGAACAGCTTCTGCTGGTGACCGAAACCTTTAAATAGTATCGCCGCCAATAATGATTAGTGATATCATGGTCACCACGTTATTGAAACGCGGATTCAAATTCATGCCCTTCGCCGTGCAGAAAAAGAATGAACTGGAAGCAGGAACTGCCTACATCGTCAAAGAGGAAAAACCCTATGAGTGTTATAAGGCTTTTTTAGAACTTTCCAGTCAGAGAAGTGGGCTAATTATCACCAGAATCCATCCTCATAGGGTGAAAAAACGGTTCGGTATCTCTAGTAAGATTTTGTGGCTGTCCACTGTAGAGACGAAGAATACGATTGAACCCACCCAGTTAAGTAAGTTAGCTTTCATAATCAGCCACTTTGTAAAGGATAACAAGGGGAGTACAATCCTTCTGGATGGCCTTGAATATCTGATTCTGCAGAATGACTTTGAGACAGTACTGAAATTTGTCTATTCAGTAGCAGATTATATTTCTCTGCATAATGCTATTTTATTACTTCCTTTGAGCCCAAAGATCCTTTCCAATGCCCAAATCAAGATGCTGGAAAGAGAATTAGAGCCTTACTGATTTTTCCAAGGGGTTGTCAATTTTGTGCAGTTCCCAGTTAGATCGTGGAAGGATTAAAAGAATGTGAATTTCTTTGAGCACAAAAGACCTTAATCTAATACCACAATTTCTCCTGATACCCCGTTAACGCGAATATGTTGAATAATATCTGACTTGATCAGACAAACTCTCCAATACTTCCTTACTTGCATTCAAATCCAATCACAAGCTATATGCTTTTCTGTTATTAATGCATTTCTTAATGTGCAATATCCATATTTTTCACTTTTTTGGTAGTAGTACGGACATTCCCCACATCTACTTACTTTCTTGGCCCCTTCTTTTCCTACAACAGGGACTTTATATTCCATTTCTTTGACATCTTGAGGTCTTTTCGGAGGTGATTTATCTAAAATTTCAACACCCGGTTCTTCGTTAATTCTTTTCCAGTCTGTCAGTTCTTGATAAAGGAGCTCAGCTATTTTCTCTGAGATTTTTTCATACTGGATTCTTTTCGGAGGTGATTTATCTAAAATTTCAACACCCGGTTCTTCGTTAATTCTTTTCCAGTCTGTCAGTTCTTGATAAAGGAGCTCAGCTACTTTCTCTGAGATTTTTTCATACTGGATTCTTCCCAAAATTAGATGTTTATTTCGACTAGATGTTCCAATAAGTAAGCGCTTCGTCAGTTCTTTCAGATCAATTCTATGCAACCTATCATAAATATAATTTGCAGCTATTCCAGCAACAATTGTGGTGGCAACTTGAAAAGCTATACCAAATAGAGGATCTCCACCTCCACCAACTATTGATCCAGGTGCTATCATGACTGTATCTAAATCTCCAACGCCTGCTTTGTAGAGAGGCTGTTCTGGAGGGAGTTGCTGCCCTTGGAACATAATGGTAGCTCCCATAGGACTGATCTGGAGCTGCGGAGCTGCTTGCTGAATTAACTGACCGACTGTTGCGTTATCATTAATCTGCACATCAGTTTCTTCTGTTCCCAATACATTTCTTACTCTGATTGTTATCATGCCGTCCATGAAAAACCACTCTTTCTATTCTATGAACTACTTAGCCATCCCCTTTAGGAGGAAATTTCAGGTCGAAGTATCACTTCTTCTTTTTCAGTGATCAAGTATCTCATCTTTATGAAGTCTAGTGATAAGTTCTTGAATACAATATAAAAAGTTTTTCATTACCGCAGATGTTGGCAAGGGATTACAGAGTTGTAACATCCTGGTAAATTCTAATCCGATGTATTTCGAATATCTATTTTGGGATTCCCTTCCTCTCTCAACCGATATTTTACCTCAATATAGAATTCGGCCAGCTTTGAGTTGAATATTGCCTCAAATAGGAATAAGTAATCTTTTGGGCAATCGCCCCTTAGCTCAAAAACCCCAATAGCTCTCAACCCCAGAGTCAAACTTTATAGTCTCTCTCATGGATGGCAGTCTTTTTAGATTTTGGTTTGTCCTCTTTTGCTTAATTCCTTTGGGCACAAAACCTTAATCTAATACCACAATTTCTCCTGATACCCCGTTAACGCGAATATGCTGACCTGTTTCTAACCGGGTGGTGGCTTCTGCCACATTCGCTACTGCTGGAATCCCATACTCTCGGGCAACGATTGACCCATGAGATATTGGCCCACCAGTCTCCATGATCAATGCTCCCGCGTTAATAAACAAGGGCGTCCACGCTGGATCCGTACTGCGTGTCACCAAGACTTCACCAGGTTCTAATTGAGCACCTTTTGGATGGTGAATGATTCTCACTCTACCTTCGTAAACTCCTGGAGAAACTGGTATCCCCACTAATTTGGCTTCTTCTTGTTCCCTCACTGTGTAAATACTCTCACCAGTACTGGTCATTAACCGGGGAACTAACTTTCGTTCTAACTCTCGATAGTACTCATCTCTATTGGTTAATACTACTGGTCGGAGGTTATCACCTGATTCAATGTCAGAAAAAGTGACAAAGAAGATATCATCAGCTGTGTCAAGTCTCCCTTGAGAGACCAGTTCTTCTCCCACATCGTGCAATACACTGCGAAAGATGCTGAATGAACGAACTAGATCGAACTTGGGGCGCTCACGAAGACCTGCTATCTCCCTGAAACAGTGGAGTAAATGGTTAATGACCCAAGCGTTCACTCTACTTTTTCTCTGGCGGACCTGCAAACCAATATCTTTAATAGTTTCTTCTGCTCTAACTGCACCTTCGTGGAATTTTTCAATTTTTTTAGAAGGATCACCCTCCCTGTATAAGTTGAGAATGTCAATGACATACGAGGGGTCTTCTCTCCAACGCGGAAGGCCCATATCGACCTCCAACACTGCTCTGTGACCGAATCTCTTTAGAAAATCAATTACTGCAGGATCATCAGGTGAAGGTTCAATTCCTCTCTCTTTGAATTTCTGTGAAATCTCAAGCAAGGCCATGCTCATCTCTGTGGTTGGATTGTACGGGAGCGATTGCCTTACTGGGTCTAACACTGCTGCATCTCCCAGCCAGTCTTCTATTAACTTTTCTGCTCTTTCAAGTGCTATAAATCCAACAGAAAAAGTTGTACTCTGTTCAACCATCATCACCATCACTTTGACAGCAGCTTCTTCAATAAACTGCAGCCGTTCCTCCACTCCCTGCAGCGTGGCAGCAGCCTTTTCCAATTGATTAATCTCTTTTTCAGCAGCAGCTACCATCTTTTTTCTAACTTTTTGCGGGTTAACCATCCCATACAATATTAACCCCACAAGACGCGGTACCAGCAAAATTAATCGCAAAGGTATTTTGAGACGTCCCTTTTTGACAAATAAATCTTTATTTCTCTCCAAAAATTGGTTAAGTGCCTGCCCTGTAACAGGATCTTTCCCAGCAATTGATTCAACAAACATATTTCCCGTTGTTGTGCCCACGAGGTCTGTCAAATCAAGATACACTCTGCCAGCAGCAACTTTAACCCAATCTGGATATTTTCGAGCACGCGGCCCCCATGCAATAACAGAAAATCCGTAGTACAAGAGCCTGAAAGCCTCCACCCCCATGGGAGTCAAGGGTTCTGTAATTCCCTGTCCTGCAAAATTTAAAGACATGTAAACCCGAAGACCTTTTTCTGGGTCAGGTTCCGGCTGCAGCACAGGGAATAATGACGTAATAGGACGCGTCTGCACAAGATAGAACTTCCCTTGGTCAAATACCCATTCAATATCTTGGGGAGAGTTAAAATAAGATTCTGTTTTTTGTGCAAGACTGCTGAGGGCTAAAATATCTGTTTGGGTCAATACTGGGGCTTCCTGCAGGTCTTGTGGCGTCTCTACTGTGGAAGTACCTCCTTTTTTCCGTACAGTCATGACCTCCTTTTTAGAAATATGAGTTTCTGCAATAGTACCCGACTTTTCTACCACCCATTGGTCAGGAGAAACAGTACCACTCACTATTGCTTCACCCAGCCCCCAGGAGGCATTGATAACCATCTGATCGCGACGCCCATTGACTGGGTTGGCTGTAAACAGGATGCCTGCTTTCTCTCCATCGATGAATTCTTGAACGATTACTGCAAATGCTACATCATGCGGTATACCTTGGGTTAACCTGTAAGAAATTGCACGAGCATTCCACAAAGATGCCCAGCACCGACGAACAGCCTTGCACACGTCATCAGGACCCGTAACGTTCAAGTACGTATTGTACTGGCCAGCAAAAGAAGTTCCAGGTAAATCCTCTGCTGTGGCAGAAGAACGCACTGCTACTGGTTCACCTTCCAATTGTTCATACAGTGAAGTTATTTCAGAAACGATCGTGTCTGGTATTATACTTTGCTCAAATAGTTCAGTAATAGCTTCTGAAGCTTCCTGTAAGGCTGTCATGTCGTCTGCACGGAGATGCTCCACAATTTGGTCAATTTCTTCTTGTAGTCTATTGGTTTTCACAAAATCGTGGTAAGCAGATGTTAACACTACAAACCCGTGCGGTACAGGTAATCCAGCCTGGATCATCTCCCCAAGGTTGGCACCTTTACCTCCCGCAGATGTGAAGTCCTCCTGGCTTACATTCTGTAATGACTTAACGTAGTGTGTATTCATTAAAACACCTCTTTTTGTGCATAATGACTGGCAAAGGGTTCTGGCAAAACCCAGGCACTAACCAGCCAATAGTTGGTACATCCAACTTTGCTGCCAAATACTCCTTTGACCAGTTTATAACCTTATTATCCATTTTTATCCCTCCTAAATGAATTCAAGAAAGTTCCCGGCTTTGCCCCCACTATCCGCTCAAAGATATCAAGAGCAGCTTCAACAGTTCTTTCGATTCCCACATCCATATAAAACTGATGGGTAGTCCCAAATTCAACACTCAACGTCACAACTGCCAATGCAGCCTCTGTAGGATAGTTTATGTTGAACAACCCCTGTTTTATTCCTTGTTCCAAAATATCAGCAAATGGATGTACAAATACTGGTACAAATTTTTTTTCAACTTTTAAATGTAAATGTGCATTCCTCTCCTCGTGAAGATAACTGATAAACCTGTCATGATTATTGCGATATTCACCAAAGAATCTAAGAATCCTTACTATCTTCTCAACAGCATCCACTCCTTCCATCAAAACTGTATCTTCCATAAACTCATTTATTTCTTCAATATACTGATCAAGCAGCGCATCTAAGAGGTCACTCTTGGATTTGAAATAGTGATAGAATGTTCCTTTGGCTACCTGTGCTTTCGTCACAATTTCCTCTACTGTTGTGTACTCGTACCCCTTTTCTATAAAAAGGGCTTCTGCTATATATATGAGTTCATTACGTCTTTCTTCTGGTTCCTTAACAATCCGTGTCATAGTCATACCTCACACGTACACGAAGTGACCGACGGTCGGTCAGTATATGTGGTTCATGATATAAATACTTTGCGGTAACAAAAGTTGTTAACATTGGCGTTTCTCTCACTTTTGTTACACGTGTAACAAATTGTTGGGTTTTATTAACTTTTTTAGGGATACTATAATACTAAAAGAGATTTGAGATCTTGAGCATCTGAAGAGTTGACAACCTCGGTGAGTACAGCAGAATCGCAGGTAGAAAATTTTTGAACAGTTTTTGTGATTTCTGTAATTCTTTCATTCGTTGAAGAAGATGCGAGCAATTGTGAGATACTTTCAACGTTACCAAAAATTGTTGATACAACTAATCTGTGAACTAATGCCTTTGTCTTTTGATTTTCTGTGGTCTTGATTAATTCTTTCCATGCTTTTCCCTCCAATATATGTTGAATTGTTACACGTGTAACATGATACAATAGATACTTCTAGGTAATGGTTTTATATTATTGTGAAAATCGGAAATACCGTCCAATGATCATCCAAATTCAAAAATTGACAAAGAGGAGATACAATGAATGATGAAAACCCAGAAGAAATCCTTCAATTTTCCAGACCTTTTGGGAACAAACTTGTTGAATTGATAAAAATTGAATGTGGAGCCACCATTTTGGATATAGGAATGGGTAATGGTACTGCTACCTTTTTTCCAGCAGTTAAGAAAGTTAGTGACCACGGATGGGTTATTGGGATCGATATATCTGAGGAAATGGTGAGAGAAACCTATAGTAGAATTCAGGAATACAGAGTACAGAATGCCACAGTGATACGGTCAGATGCTCAAAGCCTCATTTTCAAAGATAGTACGTTTGATTATGTGCTCAGTGGATTTTCCTACGTTTACACCACGATGGAAGAAGTATTTCGCGTGCTAAAAAAAGGGGGGCGATTTGGATTGACTACGTGGAAAACCCTGGAGGACATGGAATGGATGGCTGAATTTCTTAAAAGGTATATACCTGTTGATATTCGAGATGTGTGCCATCATGACAGTGCAGAAGAGGTGAAAGACAGACTGGAAAAAGCGGGATTCAAAAATATTAGGGTTTTTACAGAAAAAGTAGAGTTTGTCTACAGAAATGAAGAACAATGGTGGGAGGAAATGTTGGATTCTGGCTGGCGTAGTCATGTAGAGAAAATAGAGAACATGGGGCCTGGGCACTTGGAAAAATTTAAAAAAGAGGCATTCGAAGGACTTCAGGTGTACAAATATGCTGATGGCCTTCACTTTGGTGTATGTGCACTTATTGTTTTAGGTACAAGAAAAATGGATTCAGGTTAACGGTTTTATTTCTCCAAACCTTCATAATGTCTTTTTTCTTGTAACCATGCAATTATTCTCTCTATGAAATTCTCGCCTTTCTCAAGCATCTTCTGAGCTTCATCTTGGGATATTACAAAGGTGTATTCATATTCACTTAATTGTCTTTTTTCAAAGGCTCGATTAAGTTCTTTTCCCATCTCTCTTGGAAAAATATCCAATTTAATAAAGTTCTATCCAAAAAAAGAGATCATTCTCTATGGGAAGAGAAAGATAATCCTTCTGTGAGGAGGAGAGCTTCAACAGCATAAAACATGGCCTAGTATACTCGTGAAACTGAGGATTCATAATCTTCTGCATTGAGAAGAATTCTAGCACTTTTAAGATACTTTTGTGCTCTTCTGACGAGAGATTCTATCTCCTTCATAGGGGCATCCCTTCTTTTTGGATATTCAATAGCAGAGGACTTTTTACTGTATTATATGCGGTTTCAGAAACAGGATATACTGACAATAATACATTGTACTTCATATTTATCTCTGTGATTGTATCTATCATTTTATCTATTTCTCTTCCAGGGGCAACATCCCCTTTCAGTACCACTGCGACATCAATATCAGAATCTCTTCCAGCGTCACCTCGTGCCCATGAGCCGTAGAGAAGAATAGTCTTCAGCCTACTGCCGTAAAGAGTTTGAACTTTTTCTTTGAACTCTTTGAGGATTCTTTCAATTTCATGTATGTAGGGTTATAGGGGCTGTACTATTTGAATTGTTGTCCCTGCTTAGGGTTGTAAAATTGTCGGGTGATGGTCTCACAAGTGTTACACGTGTAACAATTTTCTGCCTTTTATCATGCTAACCCTGGTGGTGCCATCATCTGCGCAGGGAATGATTACCTGGTTTATTGGGAGCACTGGATTGATGCTAAATGTGCACAAACCTCATTCATTGACAATCTGGCAGAATTGGTCACCCCTGTGCTGTTGAAGAATGCTGTACCAACCTCTCTGCCAGCAGGTCTTTGGGATGTATGGGAGGGCCTTACCATTGCCAGTGGTGACTGTTTAAATCTTCGATTCAAACGACGGCAAATAAAGGCTTAAGATAACAGAGGCAGTGCTAATTTTTCTCTTTTTCTTTCTCTTCCTGTCGTTTTATGTACTCTGGCACCTGCATATGAATACATCACTACGATTCTAGGATTAAAGTCTTCCAAAAGGTCCTGGCGTTCAAAGGTTGTCTCCTCATCTGGTTACATTTATTTGTTACACGTGTAACAACAGTATCTCTGAACCACTCCACTTCTCTTAACCAGCAGGATGATTCCATTAGGCGACAGAGATTAAGCGGGTAACAGACTCCCAGGGTAAACTATCTGACTTTTGAAAGGAAGAGACGTTTCATAGTCAAAGATGTTCATTATATCCGAATCCAAGCCTTAAATGTCCCTTTCCAAGAATCCAATAAAAAAACAAAAAGAATAAAGATTTTTACCAGCCACACAACAGGATTTCTGGAGCTCTTCCAAAGAATACACAATTGATTCA
>Ga0209636_10006481_pt1 | contig 11963 bp, 5 predicted proteins | sample DeeMarSWOR152_54_FD_187464 | JGI IMG/M metagenome (GOLD analysis project Ga0209636, IMG submission 187464) | Marine sediment microbial communities from White Oak River estuary, North Carolina - WOR-1-52-54 (SPAdes) (version 2) | ecosystem: Environmental > Aquatic > Marine > Intertidal zone >...
CGACATATTTCATTTTCAGATCCGGATGGTATAGCGCAAATTTTTCAGCCGGTTCAATATTAAATTTAACGTTTATCTCTTCTCCGGATTTCATATTTACCCTTTTGAAATCAACCAGTTTCTTTCGACAGGTAAAAAATTCTGAACCAAGTTTCCGGACATAGGCCTGTACCACTTCTTCTCCATCAAAATTTCCAGTATTCTTCACATCCAGGTTTATTTCAAAGCATTCTTGTACCCGGATTTTATCTTTATCGGTCTGAATATCAGAATATTCAAACCTAGTATAGCTGAGTCCATATCCAAATGGATACAATGGATCTTCATTCAAATACATATAAGTTCTTCCCCTGGTGATATCATAATCGTTAAAGGCAGGCAACTGATTAACCGATCTGTAAAAGGTAAGTGGTAACCTTCCGGCGGGATTATATTTGCCGGACAAAACCTCTGCAATCGCTGTTCCTCCTTGCTCACCCGGGTACCATGCTTCCAGAACAGCAGGTATGTGATCATTGATCCAGTTAATGGATACTGGACTACCATTGATCAACACAACCACAATATTCTGATTTATTTCATACAACTTCCGGATAAATATTTCCTGTTCTTCCGGAAGATCAAGGTTTTTTTTATCAACAGATTCCCTTTCATAAAAATTACCCAATCCCAGGAAAGCAATTACTATATCGCTTCCTGCCACAGCATTTATTTCCTGATTGAAATCAAAAACATTATATTTTTCAGCCTCGTCTGCTGCGTATTCATATGTTTTATGACTCTCCGACCAGTTGACAAAATTTATTTCAACCAGATCATGCAGCATGTTCCTCAGTCCCTGTAAAGGTGAAATTGGAGGATTCACAGGTGTGCCACTGTAATCGCCAAACTGGCAGGTATCAGCAAGAGGACCGACAACCGCAATGGAATATAATTTCTTCCTTTCCAGCGGAAGGATCTTTCCATTTTTCAGTTCTTCATTTTTCAGCAATACAATCGATTTCCTGGCTGCCTCGAGAGATAGTTGTTTGTGTACCTCCGAACCCACCACCTCAAACGGGATGGAATTATATGGCACCATATCCCGCGGATCAAATAATCCCAGATGGAACCGACCTGCAAGCACATTGGTTACTGCCCTGTCTATTGTTATCTCCCTTACCAGGCCTGTTTCAACTGCCCGGCTTATATAGTCCCTTAAAATCCCCGGTCCGCATTCAAGATCCACCCCGGCGTTAATGGCAAGGGCGGCCGCCATAACTGTATCTGTGGTGTACCTGTGACTTGCAAACAAATGTTTGACAGCCCCACAATCGGTTACAACATACCCATCAAATTCCCATTCTTTCCTGAGGATATCTTTGATCAGCCATTCATTCGCACTGCATGGGATGCCATTAATAGCATTATATGCCGTCATGACAGCTCCGGCTCTTCCTTCTTTAATACAGGCTTCAAATCCTTTCAGATAGTAATTCCTGAGAACTGGTTCATCAATTATAACATTACATGCAAACCGGTTATGTTCCTCATTGTTGGCGACAAAATGCTTCGGTGTACATATGGTTTTCAGGTATTTTTCATCATCCCCCTGCATCCCTTTGATATATGCCACACCCATCCTGCCGGTGAGCAGGGGATCCTCCCCATATGTTTCAGCCGTCCTGCCCCACCGTGGATCCCTGGCCATATTTACTGTTGGAGAGAAGAAAGTAATTAAACCGTTGAACTGTCCGCCGAATTCTTCCGCACCGGTCATCCTTCCATTGTTTTCATTATCTTTTGCACGTGCCTCGTCTGAGATAGCTGATGCAACCTGAAACATCAGTTCTGGATCCCATGTTGCTGCCAATCCTATTGCCTGTGGAAAAACAGTAGCCCTTCCGGGACGTACAACACCATGAAGCGCTTCATTACCATAATGGTATTCTGAAATGCCCAGATGTTCTATTGCCGGACCGGTAACATGAAGGAGGGAGATCTTTTCTTCAAGGGTCATTCGTGATACCAGATCGGCAACACGCTGATCAACGGGAAGATTTGGATCCTGATAGGGATAATCATATTGATGCTCCGGAAAGCATGCCGTCAAAATCAGGAGAGTTAATGATACACACCAGTTCTTCAAATATTTATATTTTAATAATTTCAAAATTAACAGGACCGGATTCAAAATGAACATGAACGGGCCCTCTGGGTCATTTCCAGTTGTTCCACTTCTGATAGTTCAGTGAAATATCCGTTGAATCCGGCGATTCTTACCATAAGAAACGGGTACTTTTCAGGATTTGATATTGCATCAAGAAGCATTGCCTCATCCAAAGAATTGATTTGCAGCTCCTGACCGCCATTAGAAAAGAAAGTATCAACCAAAATCCTGATTTTCTCCGATAGAACCTCATCTTTTGATTTAAGCAAAGGGAATGTAATATTCAGGTTATATCCTCCGGGCCAATAAATAGCCGGATTCATTTTGCACACACTATTGAGCAGTGCTGTCGGCCCTTCCTTCTGGGTGCCCTGTTGTGCTCCCACACTATCGCAGACCGGAGATCCGGCATATCTGCCATCGGGAGTAGCTCCAATATTTTTACCATCTACATGATGAAGACTGCGGACGACCAATTCTTCAATCAATTTCGGGCAATCAAGCTCACTTTCCAGTTCCGTTAGAATTTGTCTACGGTATTTCAGCCAATCAAGAGCAAAATTATCCACATATTCGTTATCATTACCCCATTTTGGTGCATCCAGTAATTTTTTCCGGAGTAAATCCTCATCTTCATAATTATTTTCGATGGCATTTTTTATCTCTTCCAGACTCGCCTGTCGCTTCTGGAAAACCACCCAATCAATGGCTGCAAGTGAATTAACCAGGTTGGTGAATCCGATAGATCTCAGATTTAAAAAAGGATATTCCGTTTTCAGGGCCAGGTCTGTTCCGGATTCCAAACATTGATCCATCAATGATGATGTGAATGGGGTTGGATAAGCTTGAGCCTGGGTAGCCCTGTATTCTATAGAATTCATAATATTCGATCTAAACCCGGTTTTTGCATACCCTATAGTGGATAAAATAATATCGTTTACACTATTAAAACTGCTATCACCGGAATCCAACAGGGCTTTTCTGAGTGGAGTAACCTCATTAAAACTGGTGACCTGGAAAATCATTTTTCCGGGTATACCCAGTTCATTACATCCAAGTACTGCATAGTTCCAGGCATCTCTCTCCCGGACCCCGATATTTATTAATCCTTTTGCTGTCTGTTCATCACCAACAAGCAGGGGCATTGCCATTCCGGCTAACAACATTGAAATGGCTTTTTGCTTTATATCAGACGCTATATTCTCATGCCACCGGAGGAAAATCAAAGGCTCGTTCAGTTTAATCAGATCAAATGCCTTCAATATTTCCAGAGTCAGTTCATTGCATTGATCTTCTCCCCTCTCATTTACTCCTCCAATAGTTATTGTCTGTGTTTTGGAATGACTTCCATATACTGAATTTGAATACAATGAAAACATAAAAGCCGCAAGAAGTTCCATAATATTGTTTTCCTGCTTATAAAAAGGCAACAGGATCTGGTCGAGTCTTCCGGGACTTACTGAATACCTGTGCCCTTCAAAATGCATGGCAAGATGCACAATAGCAATGGATTGTAAGGCCTCATAAAGGTTTCTTGAAGGCCCGGCCGGTACCTGCCGGCATGTTTCCGATATTTGTTTGTATAGCCTGCTTATTATCGGATCGGATGTTCTTCTCATTTCCTGCTCAGCTGCAACTGCATACCTTTCTTCCCAGTCAATTACAGCCTGGCAGGAAATGGCACATGCTTTTCTGTAAATATCAATCTCATCGTCTTTAGCTGGTTCATTTGCCTTTTGTATGATATACAACAATCCCTTTTCAACAAGCATTTTATTATCAATAATGAGATGTCCTGTCGGAGGTGTAACGGGTTTGCCTTTCCAGAATGATCTGATTTCATCCGGAATCACATCATCATTAAACAAACCTTCAAGCCCGGGATTTTCAATAACTGCCTGGCCCGGTACAGAAAAACCATCTTCCGGAAAGGTCATCCATGCCCTTGGTTTTGAGGTTGTATTCCCTGCAAATACAGGATGTGTATGCAGATCAAGGGTCATATTTTGCAGAACATGATTAAAAGCTAAAGCCCTCAGTATGGGAGTTGGTTCATTTTGATATATCTGATATGCCTCGGTTAAAAATTTCGCTCTCTCCAGACAAACAGTATCCGGGGATTTCCTTATCAGATCCCTGGATTTGAAAAGAATCGATTGCAGATCATAAGGTGAAACATCCAGATTATTTCCGGATGTTAAATTTTTCCTCTGCATAGCGTGTGTATATGACGGAATTAATCCTGATGCCAGGATTAATCCGCCTGCCTTTGCACCTCCGGTAATAAATTTTCGTCTGCTTATTTTTGACATTAATGATGGATATTACGAACCCAATCTGACATTCCGGCATCCCATATTTTTTAACTTTTTCAACCAGAGCTCCGCAGTTTCAGATGATACTGATCCCTGATCTAAAGGGTATTCTCCCATTCCTAATTGCTTGTATTTTGACCTGCCAAAATCATGGTATGGTATTATCTCAACGGCCTGAATTTGTTTTAATCGATTGCTCAGGTCAACAATGGCATTAAAATGATCCTCATGATCATTTATTGATGGTATAATAATACAACGTAAAACTATATTGGCACTTTTTTGATTTAAGTAATGTAAATTTTTTATAATGAGTTCATTAGATTTCTTAGTATACCGTTTATGGTAAAAATCATCTGTCAGTTTATAATCATATAAAAAAAGATCTGTGAAAGGCAATATTTCTTCAAATTCTTCAGTTAATGCATATCCTGACGTTTCAATGCAGGTATGGATTTTTTTTTCTTTTGCCAGTCTTAACAATGCCTGTGTAAATTCAAACTGGTACATTGGTTCTCCCCCTGAAAGAGTGAGTCCGCCATTTGAGCTATTATAATAAATTGTGTCCTTTTCAACCTCTTTCATCACCTCTTCCACAGTGCTTTGCCGACCATATATTTTTAATGCACTATATGCACAGGTATCAATACAATTTCCGCATGCATTGCAAATATCAAATTCAACATGCATCCTTCCCTCCATATTTAACAGAGCATTCTGATCACAGGAATTGATACATAAAAGACAATCTGTACATAAATTATTTTCAAAACTCAATTGTGGATATTCATCAAGTGATTCCGGATTACTGCACCAGGCACAACGTAAAGGACAACCCTTGAGAAATACGGTTGTCCTGATTCCGGGTCCGTCGTACAGGGAAAACCTTTTAATATTCAATATTATACCAGTGTTTCTATTATCCATCCGTTATCATTAAGTTTCGGGTTTTCATAGATCACGTTGGTTCCGTTATGGCTGTACCACAATACCCGTCCGCCACTCTGAGCCAAAATAATAACCTCAACAGAATCGTTTGATATCTTGTAACACTCAGTCCATCCCCGGTAGGTGATTTTTTCAACAGCGGCTCCGGTAAATCGGGAAATATTTGAATGGGTGAAGCCTGAAATATGCAGCAGTCATGTTTCGCTGGGCACCAAACATCCTGACCGGATTGAGGATTGTAGCACCAGAAACAAGCGGCGCCATCCTGATGAATTCACGCTGGTTTGCCATAACTTTTTTTCTTAAAGATGGGAAATAAATCCTTAGATTCGTTAGAAATATGAGAAAAAAGGGTGGAGAGATGTAATGGTTGTCGGTTCTCAGTTTTCAGTTTTAGGGGTGTGTGTCACAACATTAAAAAATGGATTTTATTAAGTTCGTGGATCAATTACAAGGTAATATTTACGGACCCACCTCCATGATTGCTGTTCCGGTTACATTGAGACAAAATTGCTCCCGGCTGATTACCATATTGATGATCCCCATTCAGGGTTTTGTGCCCCAGGCCGGAAGCAGAGGGTTGACTTACCTGTGAACGACCGGTGGTCTTAAGACAAACCTGTTATGTTCTTCAAAATAATTTTGAAAAGGTCCGGGCAGAATTTTGTCTTCACCGAGCTTATTCCCATAGAAGTCAAGATCCATACTATCGACCGGCGGACAATTCAACTGAAGGAATGATTTCTCATCACGGGTTTCGAAATACATCTCACCAATTGCAAAATTCAACATCCCTTTTGAGACTGCTCCATTTTCAATCTCAGCGTCTCCAAGCTCAATTGATAAAGAATGTTCATCATTACAGGTAAGCATTTGCCACTCCTGAAATGTCAGGAACGGTTGTTGCATCCATATATCCATATCAGATCTGTTCTCAACGGAAATACCGGTCTCATTCATGACTTTAATGTAAGCTTCCACTAAGGCTTTCCTTCCGGAAATATCACCGCTGTCTTCGTTGATCAGGTTTCCTTCTTCATCCAATGAACCATTACCCATATTTACCACGAACCGGTTATAACCCAACCCTTCCCAGTGCCATTGTGCACCGCTGATATATAAATTGTAATCGGCCAAGTTATTATAAACCCGGTCGCTTTCCAGCGGCAGGCTTAGCGGACCACGGTAATTATCAATAAAAACATTATTCAGGATTCTCATATCGTGCGTTCCAACGAGTCTTCTGCCACCTTCAGGATCCCGGCCGCCACGATTTGATACAACCCTCATATAAACCCCGAAATGTTCATTTGCATAGAGTAGGTTGTGAGCAACCACAGCACCGGAGGCATCATGTGTATAAATACCATCTCCTACACGTGTGAAAGCAACTATATTGTTATCGATCAGGCAGTATCCGTCGGCCAGTTCATAAAAGATCCCTGATCCCCGTGAATTGATCACCACATTTCTCGTCACACGGGAATTAATGCAACGGTTATCGAGCCATATGCCATGACAATCGTTATCCCTGACAATATTGCCTTCTATCAGGCCATCTGTAAACCAGTGTACTTTAATACCACCTACTTCGGGAGAGGTCCAGCCGAGTGAATTATTCCTTTCAATAACATTATAAAGGATCTGTGTATTTCTTGCACCTGCCCCGGCAATTCCGCCTGTTCCATTGTCACTGATCACATTATACCGAATGATATGATATCCATATTGTTCCGGCCTCGGCTGGTCACCTTCGAGATCATATCCCCCTTCCGTTCCGCAATCAATACCAAGTGAATTTGCAAAACGAATCACATTATTCTCGATCACCCAGTGAAATCCGGAGCGCGTTCCAAGTGCTCCCGCCTGAACATCTCCCCGGATCCTGTCGCGGGTATAGAAGGTTCCCGGAAACTGGTTCGCACAATGTAACATAATGAAACCATTCACATGAATATAAGCCAATCCGCGTAAATGAGGTGCAAATATCCGGTTTCTTACTGTAATCTCGACAAGATGTTCAGATGGATGCTTCACATGATGTTCAAAATGAATGCAAAGCCGTTTAGCCGAATCGAAAACCATCCATGTTCCGGGAATCGTATTAAGATCATCCTCCCTGTATACTTCTGTATAGACCTTTCCATCCACAAAAACCTGCCCGAGTGTACGGTTACCCTGAAGATCTCTTGCTTTCACCTTAAAAGGATTGAAATCACCGAACATCTCCTCATCAAGTGTGCCTTCCCAGATATCCTGATTTCCTGATATTGAGCGCCAGTCGGGCTTCCAAACTTCAGATCCTTTAATGATCACTTTCTGATCCTGAGGAGCAATATAAACAACAGGACTGCCTTCAACACCGCCTCTTGCCGGTGCAACCCTTTCCCGGTATGTACCCGACATCACAATTACCGAATCTCCCGGACCGGCTAATTCCGCTGCCCTGGAGATCGTTTTGAATGGTTGTTTTACCGTCCCCCGCCCTTTATCATTTGAAGATGGATGGTTCTGGTCGACATACCAGTTCCGCGGATTTTGCTGTGCAGAAATATTTAATGTTAGACTTATAAGTAAATAAATTATTAATCCTATTATTTTCATAATAATGAACATTTTGTAATAAGGTTCATTTTTCTTCTCATCACAGAATTCCTTCAATCTTTGTAATAAACAAGATAATGAAGAAAGACTTAATCTTCTGGATCCGTCAGCTAAAGCTGGCGGCAATTCATTCCTTCGTCCTTCACTTATTACCTAAGCCTGATTCCATGCTCTTTACCCTAAACTCTAAACCTGCATGAAGTCTGAATCCTGCTGCCTGAATTCTTGCAATCCTTCTTTTTTAGTCTGAGCCTTAACCTTCTCTTTAATACCCCGGATTCTGTTTCGGGATAATTTCCTGGTCAAATGTGAGCACACTCCTGAGCAAACCTAATACTAATACACCGGATTCTGCTCAAGATTGGGATTATCGATGAGGGCATCAAAACCTAAGGGGAATATCCATTTATACTCGTCAAGGCCAAGTATGGTACCGGCCACACCCATTCTTTTGGCATCAAAAAAGCTTTGTATCTCAAAAAACAGTTCTTTTCTCCGTTCCCACCAGAGTAATTCAACAAATGTATCCCAATCCGGGAAATCTGACGCCAGATAAGGATTTGGATCATTGCCTTTAAAAGCCCTGTCCCTGACCTGGTTCATAAGATTCAGTATTTCTGTTATATTGCCACTCAGGTTTTTCCTGGCAAGAGCCTCAGCACGTAATAATAAAATATCTGCCATGCGAAGGATATACATCGGGAAACTATCGTAGCCAAAACCATTAACGGCCTCCGGATCGAATCTGAATTTCCCCAGATAGAGTTCATCCCTTATAGTATCGATGGGAGGAAGCGGTGGTGCAGGGATAACAATTAACAAACGTTGTATATCAACATTCCTTCTGCTGTCACCTTCCTCGAATGACCAGTAAAATTCCCATGTAGGTCTGTACCATATCTGTTCAGGTGTCGATAATGATGCGGCATTACTTCCTAAACCCTGGTTATTACCCAGACTTAAAAGAAAAATACTCTCTTCATTATTTTTGTTGTCTACCATCCACAGATCTTCATAATTATCAAGTAGCCTGTAAGGTCCATTATTGATGATGTCGCCAGTAAGCTGAATCGCACGGTCCAGATCGTATACAGGATCGGGCGCTGTCATTAAAACTTTGGCAAGCAGACCTTTTGCTGCCCAGCTTGTTGCACGGGCTTCAAATTCACCCGGTCTCAGAATTCCATAATTATGGTTGGGTAACCGTTCCATTGCATATTCGAGATCCTCAACAATTTGAGCATAATTTTCTTCCAGGGTGGCTCTCTGTGGATATAATGGCGGTGGCACTTCAACCACAAGGGGAACACTACCATATATCTGCACCAGGCGGAAATAATATAAGGCCCTCATAAACCTGGCTTCAGCCATTGCAACTTCTTTCCTTGCCGGATCCTTAAACGGAGTGTTTTCTGCAAAATACAAAAAGCTGTTGATATGAGCGATATAAGGGAAGTTTTCATAATACATTCTCTGACAAAGTCTGCTGGCCGGGGTGGGATCTTTATTTTCAAATGCATTGGCCCAGTTGTTAGCTGGACCTGATCCGCATCCGGTACCACTCTTATCACCATAAAATTCGAGGGTATAACCTGAAAACACAAAGAATGGCCTCTGCCTGTAAATATAAACGAGTGCTGCTTCCGCTCCTTCTTCCGAACTGAATAAAATCTCATCGGCAACAGCATCATGCGGATAAAAATTCAATTGCTCATCCCAGCAGCTATTAAAAACAAACAGGAAGATAATAGCTGAAATAGTTTTAATGAAGTTAAATGCTGTTCTCATATGCCGCAGATTTTACTATCTGTGACAGAAATTCTATCAATTCTAATCCTCTCCGAAAATACTATAATGTGATAGCAGTGAAGCGACTGTGCAATCCCTGCATTACATCCCTGAAATCTTGTTTCCCTGTAAACCTTTAATCCTGTGACCTTACGACCTGATAAATTCAATCCCTGTTCAGGGGTTGTGATCAGAACTTGCTTCCACGCCCGGCACTTCGTACCGGGTTATTCATAGTTAGATCCCCTTCAGGGATCTTCAACCTGCAACTTGTAACATACAACCTGTATCACTGCATCCCTGTATCACTGCATCCCTGCATCCCTGTATCACTGCATCCCTGTATCACTGCATCCCTGTATCACTGTATCACTGCATCCCTGTATCACTGCATCACTGCATCACTGCATCCCTGTATCACTGCATCACTATTTCCCTGTTTCCTTTAATACCCTGGATTCTGTTTCAGGTTCGGATTATCAATTAATGCATCGAACCCGAACGGGAATACCAGTTGATAATCCTGCAGTCCGAGAATTTCCTGTCCCAATCCGAGCCGTTTCGCATCATAAAAACTCTGTATTTCAAAGAATAATTCCTTTCTTCTTTCCCACCAGAGTTTAATTTTAAACTCATGCAGATCCGGAAAATCAGCTGCAACATATGGATCCGGATCTGCTCCTTTATAGGCCCTGTTTCTGATCTGGTTCATCAGAGAAAGTATTTCCGTCATATTTCCATTGAGATCTTTAACGGCCAGTGCTTCAGCACGCAGAAGGATAATATCGGCAAGCCTCAGGAAATACATTGGAAAGCAGTCCTGGACCCATGCCACCTGGGCCCTTGGATCATATCGCAGTTTACCCAAATATAGTTCATTTCTGATTGTATCGAGTGCAGGCGCAGGTGGAGGAGGAATGGTGATTAGCAGATGGTGAAAACTCACTTTCTTACGTGAATCAGTGTCATTAAAAGAATTATAAAATCCCCAGGTGGGTCTGAACCAGATCTGTTCCGGAACAGAAAGAGAAGCGGCATTACTGCCTTCCTGGGGGTAATTGGCCAGGCTGATAAGGAAGATACTCTCCTTATTGTTTTTGTCATCAACCATCCACAGGTCTTCATAATTGGGTAATAACTCATATAAACCGCTATTAATAATTTCACCTGTCAGTTGAATGGCACGGTCAAGATCATACAATGGTTCCGGTGCTGTCATAAGGATCTTTGCCAGAAGGCCTTTGGCAGCTCCTCTGGTTGCCCTGGCCTCATAAAACCCGGGCCGAAGGACACCTTCATTACGGTCAGGCAGATTACTTATTCCATACTCCAGGTCTTCTATGATCTGGGCATACAAATCTGTTTCAGACGCTCTTTCAGGATAAAGTTCAGGAGGAACATCAACTACAAGAGGAACTGTTCCATAAAGGATTGCAAGCCTGAAGTAGGACATTGCCCGGATAAACATGGCTTCTCCTTTAGCTACTTTTTTCCTGTTTGGATCTTTGAAAGGGGTATCTTCAACAAAATAAAGGAAGTTATTAGAGCAAGAAATATGTCTATAGGTTTCGTAATACCATCGCTGTGCAAACCTGTTGGCTGGAGTAACAATTTTTTGTGACAATGCCTGGGCATCTGATGAAGCAGGACCGGATTCCACACCTGTCCCTGTAGTATCTCCGTAGTATTCCATTCCAAAGGCAGAGAACATATAATACCCCGGTGTAACGGGATCATAACAACCGATCAGCGCTGCTTCGGCGCCTGATTCCGTACTGAACAGCACTTCATCAGCAACACTGTTATGCGGAAACAGATCAAAGGCTTCATCAAAACAGGATGATATCGAAAGGATCAATCCTGTTACTGTCAGAAATAATATTTTGATTCTTTTCATAATTAATTCCTTTTTAGAATCCCAGATTAACTCCTATCATGAAAACCCTCGCCTGAGGATATCCTCCCATATCTGTTCCACGGGCATTAGTGGCAATTTCAGGATCATAAAGCGTATAATTGGTAAATGTAAGCAGGTTTTCAACCGTAGCATAGACCCTGGCCGACCGGACTCCCAGCCTGCTCAATGTGTTTTCAGGCAGCCGGTAACCCAGTGTAAGGTACTTCATACGGATAAAAGATCCATCCTCCACCCACCTGGT
>Ga0209636_10006482_pt1 | contig 11962 bp, 14 predicted proteins | sample DeeMarSWOR152_54_FD_187464 | JGI IMG/M metagenome (GOLD analysis project Ga0209636, IMG submission 187464) | Marine sediment microbial communities from White Oak River estuary, North Carolina - WOR-1-52-54 (SPAdes) (version 2) | ecosystem: Environmental > Aquatic > Marine > Intertidal zone >...
TATCTTGCCAGACTCGTTCTTCCTGACCTTGCAGAATCCCAAGGAGCCTTCGGGGATAAGGCATCTACGGCTGCAGAGGTTGCACCTGACACGGTCGTCTCGAAGTTGCTCGTAAAGCATAGCTTCACGTGAAGGCATGAAGCTGGCACATCCCCATGACTTGGAACGTTTCATGAGATCGTCTATTCGTAGATGACGCCTAGTTTGATCGTCTCCTCAGGTTTCTCATCCAGCATTTTGTAAGCCTTGACAACCTCTTCGAACCGTACTATCGGATGAAGCATGCCTTTACTTGTCAGATCCTTTCTCCGAAACAGTTGTAAAACGGTTTCATATAGGCGTCTTCTATCCCAAAGTGGGTAGTCTCGATATGGTTCGCTTTCCACACGAGCCCCTGAAACCATGACATGACGGTTGAAATGCCACTCCTCACCTAGGTTCAGGCCTTCTGCCTCGCCGTGATACCATGACACAGGTACGATGGTGCCGCCGTATCTTGTTGCCCTTACTGCCTCATGAAGCGCTCGATACGACCCGCTTGTGTCTAGCGAAATATCCACACCTTTACCTTCTGTTGCCTTCCTGATCTCTAAGCCGACGTCGCAGTCAAAGGGGCTAAAGAGCGTATCCGATCCGTAGGTCTCCGCGAGTTTCCTCCTCTTCTCGATTGGCTCGACCCCCATCACAGTCAGGGCTCCCGAGAGCTTGGCCATTCGGACAGCCATAAGCCCTATCGCCCCGAGTCCGAAAACGGCAACTTTGTCACCAAGTCTCACACGGCCTTCTCGCACTGCCATGAGGGCGACCACGGCGGGATCTATGCAGACAAGATCCTCGTTGCCTAGCTCTGGGGGCGCCAAGCGGACTGCGCCTTCCGTGACCACATGAGTCTCCCTCATGGGCAGGTAGCCGTAGACTCTCTCGCCAACCCGGGACTTCTGAGCCTCTTCCCCTGCTTCAGTTATGACCCCGGCTGTCATGTTACCCAGTCTCATCGGGAAGGAAACTGTCCAACCTTTCTTTGCCTCCTTCGGGACGAATATGCTGAGTTCTGGATCGTACCTCTTGTCTGCAAAGGAGGAGACTCCCTTGTAGACGGACAAGGTTGTCCCATGTTTCTCCGCGGATAATTGGCTCTTTATGCGGATCTGGTTTGGCTCAATGGGCGGCTCATCGTACTCCCTGAGTACTGGCTGGCTTGGGGCAACTGCAATGAGCTCTCTCGGCATATTGGGCACCAACACAGACTATTTTCAGCGCGGTACTCTGGGATGGGTATGATCTGTCGATGCGTATAATCTTTTTGGGACTCTCGGGTCTGAAAACCCCCGTTCAATAGCGGGTCCGTCGGGGACAACGGAAAGTGTGCTTTCTACATGAGTTAGAGATCAAAAAGCGCGGGCAGATTATCTGATCTAGTCTTTGATTGCCTCAAGAAGGCTCATGACGTTCCATAGTCTTACTCGCGTGTATGGTGGCATGTTTGGATCCTGCAGAATCTCGTCCAGAATGGAAATGGCGTTGGATGCTCTGACGCCGACGGTATAGTCGGTAGATTGGACCGTATCCAGAGACCCCTTAGCTGCTCTCCTTATGTTGCGGGGTGTTGTCGTGTCTTCTGAGACTTGAGCAAGGATTACCATGGCCTGCTTTATCCTTTTTTCATATTCCTTCAGCTTCTTGCTGACCATTCCGGATCCCCTCTAGAACAATGGTTGCTTAACGTGTGAAAGAGTATTCTTTGACATGGTATGAGGCAAGAGACATATAAGCTTATTTTCCCCGCTTCTGGATGGTCTTGCTTGTCTTTGATCCCTGTCTTCCGGGTTTTCTCCTGTTCATGTAGAAGATGCTCTCGGACCTCTCGGCACTGGGCATAGCACCACATGTTAGCTCAGAGAGGTTCCCACAGATGGACGTAGTTGCCTTCATTCCATCCATGGCTGATGATCCCTGTCTTGACGAGCCCCAGTTCGATCAGTTTCGCTTCTACATGGTGGTCGAATCCTTCATCGATGAGATGACGGGTCCACGCATATCCATGCTTGTCAGCTTTCCTGTAGACGTAAAGTCTCGGACGGCCTCGGTAGGGATGATGAGGATCATGCTCGCCTGCTACCTGCATTTCCCGTATCTCTCTACGAGTTCCATAACTCTCTTGTATTGCTGGAAGCTGACGTTCTTGGGTACTGAGTGGTCGGAGTGATAGATGTATCCTCCGCCCTCTCTGGCTATTGTGATCTTCTCCTTGATCTCTTTCTCTAATGGTTTTGGATCGTCTAACGCCATCAGCCTCACGTCAATGCCTCCCATGAAGCTGATCTTGTCTCCGTGCTTCTCCTTCAGTTTAATCAGGTCCATTCCAGACTTCACCTCTAGCGGTTGGAGGCAGTCGATCCCTTCCTCGATGAAGTATGGGATAAGGTCCATGACTCTGCCGCAGCAGTGAAGGAGCACTTGCATGTCTTGGCTGTGGAAGTATCTGCATAACTCTTTGAAGACTGGGTGTAGTTGCTCCTCGTAGTGTTTTGGTGAGAAGAACAGACCTCGTCTATAGCCCAAGTCGCAGTACAAGAACGCCCCGTCGAACCTGAATCCCGCTTTGACCATGCGATCGCACATGTCCATCGCCAATTGCGCGTCTGTCCAGTACATGTCCTTGACCCATTCGGGCTCCATGATGACCGCTTTCAGCAAGCGCGGTGAGGCTACGTAGCTCTGGATCTTGTCGTATCCTACGGCTGCGTCGTAGGTTATGAAGCGTCCTCGGCTGCTTTCACGATGATAGGATTGGAGGGATGAGACCCAGTCAACCCGGTAGTCGCTCGGCTTCAGTCTAGGCTTTATTCTCTCCCAGTCCTCTCTGCTCTTGCATGGGTAGTCCATTATCATGGGGGTGGTAGAGTAGTCACGGTGGTTTTTCCTAATGCCCCCAAAGCTGTTCCGTTCCGCAATGTATTCATCATCCTCATGAACAACCTCAATGGGGAACTGTGGGGACGTGTCAGCACCGCAGCCTGCAAGCTCATAGCCGAAGTAGTTTGCCGGGGAGACTCCAGAGGGCAGACCTTCAGTACGCCATCTGTCAACGGTTGCTTGCCATGGGCTGTCGTGTATCGGTACTCTGTCTGGTTCGCGATGCTGTAAAGCCAGTTTGACTCTCTCTCGCGAGTCCATCTCTCTATCCCTTTCTGATATGATGGCTTACCTATGTTCGGAATGCTGTATAACTGTTTTTTCGAGAGGTCTTCAACGTAAAAACGATACCCCCCTATTTTTCTGCTGAGCCCGGAGGAAACCGCGAACCGATCGAATACCTCGACCTGGCTCAACTGGTCTTTGCCACACCTGCCATCGTGTGGACTATTAGCCTTGCTTTTAGACAGGGGACAGCCCTACTCCCTTTGTGCTCGACGGCCAGAACCTTGTGTTCTAGCAGATCCTACTAAGGCGAGGCAAGCAACGGCTATAGCGGCTCAAGGGCTATAGCTCGTATCCATGAAGAGTCAAGCTTAGCAACTCTCAATGGTAGTCCGATGTAGAATACCCTTTCCTTCTCGATCTTCTCAATGTTGACTAGGCCCTCGATGAGGGGTATCTCGTTCCTCAATAGATTGTTGTGCGTTGCCATTGAGTCATGAGATGCTTCGACCCCAATGTTCTGGACGCCGAGCATCCTGACGGGTCTCTCCGCAAGCCATCTCGCAGCCTCTGGCGATAAGTAAGGAGCTTCACTGCTCTCATATGGGCTCCACATGAGAACGATGTCTCCCTCCTTCGCCTTGGCTAGATGGGACGGCGTTATCGGTTGTCGTTCCCTGTCCTTCGGTTTCAACTGATCAAACTTGAGAACAATTGCCTCGCCAAGGAAACTTTCGATGGGCATCTCTGAGCATGATTTTGCTCCTTCAACAAGATGCGCTGGCAGCTCGACGTGGGTTCCTATATGGGTCTCGGTATCAACCCAGTGCATGAAAGCCTTGTCGGGTGCATATATGAACTGGCGTATCTCGAATCTGCGATTCTGGTTTCCATGTACGTATTCGCCATCTACCCTGAGAACGCCGGGCACTATCTCCGCTGACAAGTCGATTATCCTGTAGTTCTCTAACCGGATCATTTTTCGTCGCCTGAACAGACATATCGTCTGAATCATATTTCTTAAGCGTCTGGCGCTGTCTCCCAATTGCTCCTCTTTTCGTCGAATTCCTTGCGTGTCATGTGGAACCGAGCGGGGTTTCCGAGCACGACCGAGTCTGCTGGTACGTCTCTCGTCACGACAGCCCCAGCTCCTACCACAGCGTTCTTTCCTATCTTTGCTCCAGCCACAACTGTGGCGTTTGCGCATATGATCGAGCTCTCTTCAACAAGAACCCCTACGAGACGTTTGCTTTGAGGATAGGGATCATTCGTGAAGCAGACGTTTGGTGCGATGAACACGTCATCTTCGATAACTGTCAGATGTGGAAGATAGGCGTTTGACTGGATCTTCACTCGTCTTCCGATCTTTACTGTCCCGTCTAGCTTCGATGAGGATCCGATAAGCGTTTCTTCGCCGATTACGCTGCCTTCTCTTATCAAGACTCCATGCCCCGTTCTAACCTTATCGCCCACAACTACAGTCTCATAGATAGCCGTGCCAGAACGGACAATGCAGTCGTTGCCGATCTTCGCGCCCTCACTGACAGCGTCGTAATTCTTTACAGTAAACGTCCGTAAGGAGACGCAGGATCTGAGAGTCTTCTCAACAGGATAACCAACTATGACCCACTTCCCAATCAAGGTCCCCGACCCTATGGAGGAAGACCCTAAGACCACAGCATCCTTCTCGACAGACCCTTTGACCCGGGCCTTCGGAGACACGAAGCCTGTCATTTGCCATCTACACGTGTTAGACGAGAGACCTTTTCAAGGTTGCGGTGCAAGACAACGAGCGCTCTCCTGTTTTGAGTATTGGGTTTCTGACGTATCTTGGCTACGTAACACCGTTTCAGATAGACATAAATAGAGAATCAAGAACGTAAGAGGATGAGGAGATTGGATGGCGAGACGATCCAAAAGGGAAACTCAGAAAATGCTCAGGGCGATAGCCGTTCTTCTCCGAAATACAACATGGAAGTGCGGGCGAATCGAACGTCTCGTTATCAGCTACCTTCAGAACCACCTTCGGAAGAATGGGACTGCCTGGTCTCGCATAAGAGACATGGTACAACACTTCAAACTGCAAGGGAAGCAGAAGAGCGAGTTCTTCGATGCGCTAAGACGACTGGAAAAGAGACACATAATCAGGATCGAAGGCCCCTAGACTGAGAGAAAGTGACCTTCTCAGAGACTAGGAAGCCTAGAGACGAGTCTACCAATCCCCAGAAAAGAGAGAAGAAAAAGATTCTTGAATGCCTAAGTTGTTTTCGGTTTCAAGGCTTCTTGGAAGAGCTTCTTCACAGCTGCAATTCGCGCCTTCTGAGCCAAGACATCCACAGTCACATAGTCCAAGGCTTCCTCTGGACACCATTCCACACACTTCGGATCGCCGTCACAAAGGTCACACATGAAGACCACCTTTCTTTCCGGGTGTAGCATTATGGCGCCGTAGTCGCACGCTTCAATGCACCATCCGCATCCGTTGCATTTGTCGTCGTCAACCATGATTACCCCGGTCTCTTCCGACTGGGTCAAAGCATCCCTCGGACAAGCAGTGACGCACGGAGCATCCTCACAGAGCCTGCAAGCCAAGGACATGTTGATGACAGTATCCAACCGGACAACACGGATTCGAGACTTCAGCGGGTTGAAGGCCTTCTCCTTCTCGAATGAACAGGCATACTCGCATACGCAACAGCCTACGCATTTGTCGGGGTCTGCAGAGACGAATTTTCTTGCATGAATAGATGACATAGTCATTCCTCGTTCTGTCTATTTCTTACCCGGCTTCTCAATCTTTTCCTTGGCGATATATGATAGGTTTTCCAGTCCCAAGTCCTTGAGTTTCTCAAGCGTCGGAACGCCTTCTCTCGTCCATCCGCGGCTAGCATAATAGTCATCCAGCATGAAGTCGAGTTCTTTCTGTGTGATGTAGCTCCCCTTAGACACTGTGTCGTCGGGGATGGGAGTACTCATGACTTTCGGTGGGAGATGATCATCCTTCCTCGTGAGCCCTTCTCTGACGTTGAAGAGCCTTCCAAGGTTGCTTATCCTTTCCCCAGCCAGTCTGAGTTCCTCTGCGCTCATCTCAATCCCTGTAGCCAACGTGTAGTAGTTCGCTAGATCCTCGAATCCCTTGTAGTAGGTTCCTCTAGAGAACTTGCAGACGATGAGGGAATCAATGATTGTGTAGAGATCCTCAATTTCTATGACGAGTTTTGACCTGCCCTTCTCAAATTTGAAGCGGTCAACCGTTCCTTTAAGATCAAGCCCGTAGGCACCGTGTCTATTGTGGTCGGCTCCGCGGAATGATACCGCATATCCTAGAGCCGCTGTCTTCAAGCCTCTTATGTCGTAGCCGGTCATCTCGAGCCCCTTTATGTGGTTGGCATACTTCTCGGCGCCCTTCCCGATCTTCTCCGCTGCCCTCTTGACCCCCTCAGCTAGAATGTCGCCTAGCCCCTCTCGCTTGCCTATCCTGTGGACCGCTTCGACCATGGCCTCGGCGTTGCCAAATTCGAGGTCGATCCCGTCCGCGTCCTCCTTTGTCAGAATGCCGTTTTCGTAACAATCCATGGCGAAGCCTACAATGTTTCCTGCGGATAGGCTGTCGAGCCCGTAGTAATTGCATAGGTCCATGGCCTTTACTATGGCGTCAAGTCTGTCTACCCCGCAGTGAGGCCCGAAAGCCCACAAAGGTTCATACTCTACACGTGTCGTCGTCCCCTTGTAGGGCCCTTCAGGAACTACTGCGATATGCTCACAACGCATGGCACATGACGAGCAGCCAACGATCTTCGCGACAAAACGTTCGTTTAGGTATTCGCCACTGACACTCTCAGCTCCTTCAAAGGTTGCATTGGTGAAGTTCCTCGTTGGCAGCGCTCCAAGCGAATTGTGAACTAGAACGTTGAGGGCCGTCCCTAGAGTTCTGTATTTTGCAGCCGCTGGCCCTTTCATTCTCTCATGGAGCATTTTCACGAACTCTATGAACTCCTCCGGCTTAGCAACGCCGACATCATATGTGCCGCGTACAGCTATTGCCTTCAGATTCTTGGAGCCCATAACGGCCCCCATACCGGTTCGCCCAGCTGCTCTCGTCTTGTCGTTTATGACGCATGCAACACGCGACAGCTTTTCGCCTCCCATTCCAATGGAGGCGACACGGATGTAGTAGTCTCCAAGATCCTCCCTTACCAGATCCTCAGTCTCCTGAGGCGACTTCCCCCAGAGGTGCTTCGCGTCCAAGAGTTGCACATTGTCGTCATCGATCCAAGCGTATACAGGTTTCTCTGCTCTCTGCTCGAAGATTACGGCGTCATATCCAGCTCTCTTCAGATCCGCGCCGAAGAATCCATGCGCTTTGGCCTCGCCCAAGCCATTCGTCGCGGGTGACTTTGAAACAAAAGCATGTCCATTTCCCGCAGTAGGGGCCATTGTTCCGCTTAGTGGTCCGGTTGCCAGAACCAACGGGTTGTCCGGACCGAATGGATCAGTTCCGGGTTTCGAGTTCTCGAGGAGCAAATGCATCCCGAGGCCGATGCCGCCGATATACTTCTTCGCTACTTCCTCGGTTAAGGTGTTGACTCGCTTCTTTCCGGTTGACAGGTCTATTCGAAGAATTCTTCCAGCGTAACCGAACAAGCCTAGCCCTCCGACATAAGGAATATAGAAGAGGATGTGGGAATATTTAAACCTAATCAGTTAGGACGCAATAACAGACCAAAGGTCGCTCAGATCATCAATCTCTAGTGTCCGGCCGTCACTTTCGCATGTTCTCTTAACCATTTCGCACTCTCTCGCAGCACGCGATGCTCAGAGACGTCCACTACGGGAACCTCTAGGCCGCTCACCTTGATCGAGGGAGCGTATTTCGGCATCAAGGCAAAGTTGACAGAACTCCAGAAGATCCTCCCTTTCAGATAGTTCTCCATGAGGTCGTTGGTGTCCGGCACCAGAGGGAAATAGATGAAAATAACACCCTCAGCCCACTGAGCCATAATTGGGAAACCGGAATGTATTGCCCTAGCGAACATCTGGTTTATCCTTTCTTTCGAGAACTCGAAGTAGTCGAGTATGACTATCTCTCTTGGAGGACGGTAGACAATCTTCACTTCTCCTTTGCTTCCACGTTCGTTCTTCATGGTCTAGGCACGTCCTTGTCGCAGTCCCTCAATTCGGTCGAATCCACAGACCGTCTCTCGAATAGGAAGAAGGTTTTTCCTTAAATCCGTTTCGATGCCTACTTGTATGATTGGGTTGCAGTTCTCTCGACACGTCTTTGTCTTTTCCAGCTTGTCTCCTAGGGCATAGTTCTGACGTCCGTCATACTCCCAGATGGTCTCACAGGGGGCGAAGGATGATCTTGCATGAAAAGAATTATATACGAAAAGGACCAAAAAGAGGAATTAACCCATTCATGTATAAAACGGTCATTTGCTTATCAGATATGACAACGGAAGTGGTAAAAGACGGCGATGGAAATGGCGACTCATGTTGAGGATCTGAAGTTCCGTCTCGCAACCATTGAACAACTTCGAACGGCCAAGAAACGTTACACTTATAGGGAATTATCCGCAAGAACCAACCTCCCAGTAACAGTCTTGAGCAGATATGTGAAGGGTCACGTTCTGCCAAACACAGAGAGAGCTCGCAGTCTCTGGGAATCGCTTTCAAGGATTGTCGGCCTGGAAGCTGAGTTTCGGAGGAGAATCAAGTTCAACAGCAAGGGATACTTCGACAACACCTCCATAATCGGTGACGTCAATCTGCTCAAGCAGGCTGCAAACTATGCTCTGGCAGAGTTTGCTGGGAGAAGAGTCACGAAGGTTCTGACGGCAGCTGTTGATGGAGTGCCCTTGTCAACCATGGTTGCGGATGCTTTAGGCGTGAACATTGTCATCGCGAAGCCGACCAAAGAGGTTGCGGTCTCTTCCTTTCTGGAGGAAACGTACACTCTTAGCGGTTCTGGTCATACTGTGACTCTGTATGTTCCAAGAGATGGCATCAAGAAACGCGATAGCATTCTCGTGGTTGACGACATAATCAAAAGCGGTGAAACGCAATCCGCGTTGCTCAACCTCGTCAAGAAAGCAAAGGCCGAGGTTTCAGGGATATTCGCCATGATCGCAGTCGGCGATTCATGGAAAGAGACGATGCACATACCCCCGAACTGCCAACTTGAGATTATCCTCAAAGTGTAGACAAGAGGATCAACTGAGTTGCCAAACGTGGCTTAAGAATCGCGCCCACTCTATAGTGAGCAAACTAGCGAGACTTCTCCCGCCTCTTCCACCGCAAGTTTGAACTTCTGCATTTCCTGCATTTCCTTGCAGTTGGAGCATTTCTCACTCCACATTCCCGACATATCTTCATGTAGAGCCTCTTCCTCTGAGCTATGCTCCTTTTCAGTGGATCGGTGACTGGCAATCTCTTGCATCCCTTTGCCGTTGATACCCTTTTCGCCGCTAGAAGACAATATATACCTTTTGGTGGCTGGTTTTGCAGCCCACGTGCTGATTACCGCAAGATATTTATTGATGGTCAAAGAGCAATAAGTCTACAGTATACGGAAAAAAGCAAGGAGTGAGGCGGCGAATTTGTCAGAAAACAACGCTGTGCTGATTGGACGTAAGCCCGTGATGAACTATGTACTAGCGTGCATAACCCTGTTTCACGGCGGAGCTAAGGAGATATACATCAAGGCCAGAGGACGAGCGATAAGCAGGGCTGTCGACGTCGTCGAGATTGCAAGGCGAAGATTCTTGCCGGACATAAAGGTAGGAAACATCACGATCGGAACAGAGCAGCTACAAGTTAGCGAAGGGCCCAACACGTCCACAAACGTTAGCACTATAGAGATAACATTGACCCGCTAGGCGAAGACAAGAGAACAAGTGCTCCGTCGCACCTCCTTTATTTTGGAGGGTTCAAGAATCTGTGAGAACGGAGTTATGTCAATTCTGCTTGAGAAGCGGAATATTATGCTCCAAATGCAAGAGAAAGGTTGAGAAAGGAGAGATAAGTCAACTAGACTTGGAGATCGGCCGCCTACTCGTCTCTATCGAGGATAAATACCCTCCGCTTCAAGATGTACATTTACACAAAGCAGTTGAAGCGGACGGTGTCCTAGCGATCTTCGTTGGTCGCGGAGATATTGCCCGGATTCTGAGTTACGGGGGGAAGATCGTGAAATTCCTAGAAAGGAAGACTAACAAGACGGTCCGTGTACTGGAGCACCGATCTGACGAGAGAAAATTCCTAGAAGATCTGTTTGCGCCCATGAGCATTCTGACCATAAATAGAATATGGTTACCCGATGGTACTACTGAAACGAGAGTGATTCTCAGAGGAAGAGAAAGGAGAAGAACCTCCAAGTACATGAGAGCCTTGAAGGAGATTGCGAAGGAAGCTCAAAGGGTAACTCTCAGGATAGAGTATGCCGGTTAGTGGCGGCGCAGGTAGGATGACGATCGACGAACTTGGCGACTGGCGGAGGTCTCACCTTTCGACCGAGATCGGCCCCGAATTGCACAGCAAAGAAGTCACCGTGATGGGCTGGGTCAGAGAGATCAGAGACCTCGGCGGCATAAGGTTCATAATTCTACAAGACAGAAAAGGAAAAGTCCAGATAACGGTCTCCGAGGCCGAGGCCAACGAAGAAACACTGAAGAGATCGACCTCATTGCACAGGCAGGACTGCATTGGAGTGAAAGCGATCGTCAAGAAGATGGAAAAGGCCCCGGGAGGAGCCGAACTAATCCCCCAAGGCATTAGGATTCTGGGAATTGCCAAACAGCCTCCTGCTCTGGACATAACTGGCAGAACTCCTGCGCACATAGATGTAAGGCTAGACTCTCGAGTTCTGGACCTTCGTAGTGACAGGAGCCAAGCGGTCTTCAAGGTTCGCCATGTGGTTCTGGAGGATACGCGTAACTACTTCTCGAAGAACGGCTACCTAGAGGTCAACACGCCTAAGGTGATTGCTTCCGCAACAGAAGGCGGAGCAGCGCTGTTCCCTATAGTCTACTTTGAACGTGAAGCCTTTCTAGCTCAGAGCCCTCAGTTGTACAAGGAAGAGCTTGTTATCGACTTCGAGAAGGTCTATGAGATCGGTCCCTATTACAGGGCTGAGAAGTCGCACACCAGTCTGCACACCACTGAGTTCACATCTGTAGACATTGAGGAAGCCTTCGCTAGCGCGGAAGACGTGATGCAAGTTGCTGAAGAGCTTATGCATCACTTGTGTAAGGTCGTCAATGAGAGATGTCGGGGCGAACTGAAAGTATTGCGGCACAGGGTTACGGTGCCGGAACTCCCGTTCAAACGGTTCACTTACAAAGAGATCATCGAAGAGTTGAAGGAAGCAGGTGAGGAGGTCAGCTGGGGGGAAGACATACCGATGGTTGCCTACAGAACGCTGGGGAAACTCCATCCGTACTTCTATTTCATAACTGACTGGCCGACTGTGCTGAAGCCTTTCTACATAAGGCCTAGAGATGACAATCCGGAGCTCAGTGAAGGGTTCGACTTGATGTGGAGCCGGATTGAGATGGCGTCCGGCGGCACACGTGTCCATGACAAAGAGCTTCTGATCAAGAGGCTTAAGGAGCAAGGGCTGCACCCAGAATCCTTCAAGTACCATCTTCAAGCCTTCGATTACGGTATGCCCCCTCACGCAGGATGGGCGATCGGGCTCGAGCGACTGGTGATGATGCTGACCGGCGCAAGAAACATAAGGGAAGTCGTTCTCTTCCCTAGAGACCGGTTCAGACTGACGCCTTAAGCCTCACCCTTACTCCCCACCTTTTCCCGTTGGGAT
>Ga0209636_10006483_pt1 | contig 11962 bp, 15 predicted proteins | sample DeeMarSWOR152_54_FD_187464 | JGI IMG/M metagenome (GOLD analysis project Ga0209636, IMG submission 187464) | Marine sediment microbial communities from White Oak River estuary, North Carolina - WOR-1-52-54 (SPAdes) (version 2) | ecosystem: Environmental > Aquatic > Marine > Intertidal zone >...
CAAAGTGACCCTTTCGGGGTTCGCAGGCGGGGAATACTTACCCCTTCCGGCCTCTAAAGGGCCGGCTTTCCCCTTTCCTTCGGCTCCGCTCAGGACAAGCTCTGCTCACCCTCGAAGGGTACCCCACTTCTCCACCAGATTCGCTCAGAAACAACGGAATCTCCTTAGAAAAGTCCGGAAACTCCAGTTAAAAAACACTTGACAAATAAGAAGCCATTGAGTAATATATAAGTAAGTGCTTACTTAATAAGTTGGAAGAAAGGGAAATGGGTAGACATACAAAACCACGTCTTAGCGTTCAAGAAAGACGAAAGCACATTATTGAGTCCGCATTACGTCTATTCGCTGAAAAAGGCTTCAGCGGCACCAAGACGAGAGAAATCGCTGAACTGGCTGGCATAAGCGAAGCCCTCATCTTCCAGCATTTTAAGACCAAGGAAGACCTCTACCGAGCGGCATTAAGGGAATTATTCGCTCCTCATCCGGTCATACCTGAGATCGAGGACAAAGTCGCGCGAAAAGATGATACCGCTGTCTTCAAAACCCTGGCCCTCCACATGATTACACACGCGCAGCAGGATCCCAGGATTGTCAGGCTCTCTGCGTTCAGAGCGCTGGAGGGTTCCCATTTTACCGAGATCTTCTACCATGGTGAGGAGTCAACGCAGATTGTCTCGGATTTTTTAGTCACCTATATTCAGCAACGAATCAATGAAGGTGCTTTTAAGAACGCCAATGCCCAGATTGCAGCTCGGTTATTCATCGAGACAGTATTTATGCACATTGTTGACCAAGAGGTAGCTCTAACTGGACCGCCGCTTGCCTTCCCCGTTGAGGAGATAGTCGAGACATTGGTAAAAATATTCTTAGGAGGATTAAAGCTATAACATAGACGCTTGAACTGGCTGCTCTGGTGCTTTGAGCAGCTTTTTTAAGGGGCAAATACTTAGTAAGTGCTTACTAAAATCTGCAATGCAGACCACCCAATAATAACATTATGAGGAGGGAACATATGCCAAAAAGAATAGCACACAAAGAAGAAGCAATTATCGGTGAGGAGGAGTCAGAACGTTATGGGGAAACCCATAGAAAACATGCAAAGCTTCTCTATAAGGCCTTACTAAAGGACATTCACGCCCTTCACATATCAGGACACTATCTGGAGGTGGGAGCAGGCACGGGAATTCTGGCTACGATGGTAGCAGAGGCCAATCCCAACGTTAGCATTACCGCAGTTGACCTCTCACCGGATATGGTGGCTGTGGCCAAAGAACATATAGAAGAGAATAACCTCCAAGACAGAATCCATTGTGCCGTGGCTGATGTAAACGATGCTACGGCAATGGGAGGATTGGGTGCTTTCGACCTGGTGTACTCGGCGTTCTCGCTTCATCACTGGGAAGATCCGAAAAAATCCATCAGCAATCTTTGGAATGCCCTCAAAACCGATGGCGTCTTCTATATGTACGATTTAAAGAGAGTGTGGTGGCTCTATTTCTTCCCATTACATAGTGGATTCGTTGAATCAATGAGAGCCTCCTATATGCCAAAGGAAATTGGGAGTTTCTTCGATGAGCTCGGTATTAAGAACTATAAAATCACGACAATATTCCCTTTTTTCATGCAATCAGTTACCGCATGGAAATAAGGGTTTGTAAGATGCATCGTCAGCTCCATCATACCAACTGAGTGTTCCTCTTTGGAATGAGAGCCAAGCACAAAAAAAGCAATCACCTCTGCTTCAGGCGTTTCCCTCTCGGATAAGGAGGGAGTAGTGACCTCGATCAGGATATCTACGAAAAACTGAGTATGTAAGAAAGTTGTTGCGCATAACAGGAGCAGCTCTCTAGATAATACAAGGAAGGGGTAATAAAGATGCAAAAAAAAGGTGTAGGGGTATTAAGAACGAACAGCATTGAAATAGAGTTTGATGAGGAAACTCAACACTACTATATCATATGGAAACCTATAGTCATCAGTTCGGGGAAGACGAGGGAGGAAGCCTTAGAGGACCTAAAGGTAGCGGCACATTACGGTGTCGATACTCTGATTGATCTGAAGCTGAGGGATATGAGGGTAAGAGGTAAGACGAGATTTCAGGAATCCTCAGGAAAGGCCTAAACATGAGCCAATGACAAAGTGAAAAGAGGGGTGAAGAGAATGAGTTTTTTTCCTGAATATTCTATTACCAGAGGAGCCAGACATGTTTCGATCAAATGGATAATCACCGATAGTAATTGAACGTCCAATATCGGATTAAACACCGGTAGCAAAAAAATCCCCCTAGGGAATAGAGAGCAAATAAAACAAATGATCTATCATCCCTACCAAGGTTATTGTTACGTATATGCATCTCAATTAATGATGACACGTTTATCGAACACTTCTCAATCAATTCTAGACGTTCTTCAGACAACACAGAACTCTGTTTGCCTATGAGCGTAATGTGTTGGAGAAGCGGGGTATTCATCAAAGATAGGCAGTAATGCAAAGGTTGGCAGACTTTCATATGTGGGATGGGTTATCCTCCGAATGGGGAAAGGAAACATTTCCTATTTAATGAGATAATCCCTTCCCTTCTGGTATTTCCAAACGGCGATATTATGTTCCTCGAGGGTCGATGAGAAGTAGTGAGATCCGTCATTTTTAGAGACGAAATAGAGATATTCCGTCTTGGCGGGATAGAGGGCAGCCACAATGGCCTCCTTGCCCGGATTGCATATGGGTCCCGGTGGTAACCCCCGAATGAGGTAGGTATTATATGGGGTATAGCGCTCCAAATCCCTCTTGGTCAAGTTACCATTGAAGTCCTTGATCCCGTAGATGACGGTGGGACAGCTGTAAAGCATCATTTTCCGCTTCAATCGATTATGATAAACACCGGAGACGAGAAACCTCTCACTCGGGATAGCTGCTTCCTTTTCGATCATAGAGGCGAGGGTGAGCATCTCGTGGTTGGAAAAGCCCAACTCCAAGGCCCTTTCCGAGTATTGTGGTGTATAGACCCGTCGGAATCGGCTCACCATGGTTTCGATGATGTCATCCGGCTGTAAATCCTTTGAAAAAAGATAGCTATCGGGGAAAAGGTATCCCTCTAAAGTATCGGCCTCGATTCCCAACGAAAAGACGTATTGGGGCGAGAAACACTTCTCCAGGAAGGCCTCCCTATTCGTAATCCCATTGATTTCGAGGATTTCGGCGATCTGAGATACGGTATATCCCTCGGGGATGGACACCTTATACTGCATGACCTTTCCCTTTGTGAGGGCATCCAAGACTTGAAGGGGAGTCATGTCGGAGCTGAGTTCATACTCCCCGGCCTTTACCTTGGGGAAGGCCCCCATAAATTTCCCCAGGAGAATAAACCGATTACTACCCCTGATAATCCCTTCATCTCCCAATAGTTGAGCGACTTCCCTGAAGTTCATTCCCCTGCGAATGGCGATGGTCTTTGTGAGCCCGTTCACATGAGATGGCGTGCGGATGTATATTACGGTATAGGAGAAGAGGATTACGGCCAATGGGATGATGAGGAGATACGCAATTTTCACTATTCTTTTCATCGATTCTCTTTTCGGGCGAGGCTATCCAAATAGGATTGTAAAACGATGATGGCAGCCATCATGTCGACCTTTCGTTTCCTCTTCTTTCGTGAGAGGTCGGCCCGTATGAGCATCTTGGTCGCTTCAATGGTGGATAGCCTCTCATCCCAGGTGATAATCGGGACGTCGAGAATTTCCCTCAGCTCTTGAACGAACCCTATAGCCAGCTGGGCCTGGGGGCCTAAGGAACCATCCATATTCCTGGGAAGGCCCACGATGATTTTCTCAACCCCATAGTGTCGCACGATATCACGTATTTCACGCAAATCGCCTTCACCATTGCGACGATGTAAGGTTGTTATCCCCTGGGCCGTCCACCCCAGTTCATCGCTTATGGCAATGCCGATCCTCTTGCTTCCTACATCAAGGCCCAATATACGCATCAACAAGTATCTATGTCCACTACGAGTTATTTGTCAAGATGGAATTGGGAGATCCTCGAGAACAGGGGAAAAGGAGCTCAGAACGCAAATCCATATAGAATAGTGGAATGTTGGATTATTGAAATAGTGGGTATCAAAAGCGGAAAGACCCGAAATCTCGTTGAGTGAATCTATCTTATCTGTTTGGCTTCTTCAATCCCGAGCAACGCTGCGGCATTTTTGCCCAGGATCTTCTCCTTGGTGGGTTTGCTGATGGGGAGCTCCAGGATTGCACGAACATTCTTCTTGATATCGATAATCCCCGGCCAATCCGAACCAAAGATGATCTTATCGGCATTCCTCTCCAATTCGGGGAAGTACTTGAGGAGGTTCTGGGGAGGGAGACCCGTTATGTCCATATAGACATTCTCGTGTAGGCTGGCCAGGAAGAACGCCCTGTCGTACCAGAAACCCCTTCCGGCATGGGACTGGATGATCTTCAATTTGGGAAAAAAGACGGCTATCTCGTCCAGGAAAAGGGGATCTCCATACTTCATGAGGGAGCCAGGGAATACCGATGACCCTGTATGGATCATAACGGGGATGTTGAGCTCCTGTGCCCTCTCGTAAATAGGGAAGAGCTTGTTGTCGTTGGGGTAGAAGTGCTGATAGGTGGGATAGAGCTTGAGGCCCTTGATTCCCAATTCCCCAACACATCTCTCCAATTCCGCCGCCTGGTTGAAGGTGACGTAAGGGTTGATGTTGGCGAATGGAATAAGCCTCTCGCTCTCCTGGCAGAACTCCGCCACCCGGTCGTTAGTGCTCACTCCGGTAATCATAGAATTAGTCTCCGCAAGGGCCACCACGTAATCGATCCCCTGTTCATCCATGAATTTGAGCAGGCCTTGGGGAGAGGCCAAAGCGGTCTGGAGATTTGCCAATCCCTCTTCGCCATAGAGCCTCTTCACCCAGTCCAAAAACCATTCGTTGTATTCATCCACTGCGGTGACGTGAAGGTGAAAATCTATAATCAGCATAACCTTTCCCCCAGATTCAACGTCCCTTTACCGATTTCCCGCTTTCGTTCGTGAGTTAACCAAGAATCCCTACCGGAACCGTTTAGATCGCAGATTATGGGTTAATCATACGTATAATAAAAATTTCGGTGGGTCAAGGGAAAATCACTAGGGCCTCCAGATGGGTAAAGGCGAGGTTGGTGTGAAAGTTGGCCCCTTCTCTTATCCCGAATGGAGAAAAAACGTGAGGAGGATCACACCCAGGACGACCTGGACAAAGACAAGGAGGAAAGTACCGTATTGAATCACCATATGGATCAGAGCGAGACGATCTGACCCTTTCCCTTTAGAGAGCCTCATCCCCAGATAGAACCCAATGGAGAAAACAATGATGATAAGAACGGCCAAATATGCGTGGAGACCTGTTGCAAAGACATTCCCCTGCATATACAGAAGATACCCAAGGCCAATAAAAAAGCCGATCCAGAGAAGGATGTAAAATCTCTTTCCCCATCGGATGTGCGGCTGCCACGGGAAGGCCGAAACAGGAGCCCTGCCCCTCTTGAATTGAAACCGCTTCCATCCCAGATAACCGGTATAGAGCCCTGAGAGGATGGCCATTATGATAATGATGGGATGGATGAGCACCATCTCACCTTCCCCCCCCAATATTTCCACTCCAAGTGGCCATTACCAATTCGGGCCTTCCCTCCACCTGATAAACAATGCTTGAACTCACCGTATACTCTTTCCCAATTTCAAGAGAAATCGGATATTCAAAAATAATGGTCTTTTGAGGAGGAACTCCACTCCCTTTCAGTGTCGAGAAAATCTCTTCTTGAGAAAAAACCTCTTTCCCATCTGAGTCCCTTACAATCGTATTGAGGGAGACGCGATAATCGCCGTATTTCCCCGTTGGCATATTGTGGCCCTCGCCCTTATTGGTGAGGGATATCTTGACCGAGCCATTCCTCGTTTCGCCAGTAATGATAGCCACCCCCTTAAGGAGGCCTTCATATATCTGGATGTGTTGGCCCATTATCCTTTTTGGCACCACAGCAGAGAGAGGAAAGCCCTGAACCAGTTTCTCCTCCACCCTCGGCATATGGCATTCCTGACACGTTTTTTTTGAACCACCCCTCTCCCACTCCAGATACGTGGGTTTGTGGCATCCCGCACAGAATTGGGATTTGAGCATGGATTCATCCTGTTCAGTCTTATGTTTGGCAACAAGTTTATAGGGACCATAAATCATATTATTCCTAAGGTGGCACGTAGTGCAGTTGATCCCTTCCTCCTTATGAACTGGTCTGGGCTTGAGAGCTTTTTCTTCCCCTATCTCCTGGGCAGCATGGCAATCAACACACCCTTGCACCCCATAGTCCTTTGAGGCCTTTTTAAACGGTTCATTGACGTAAGCTTTTGCATGGAAGTTCTGCGACCACTCCCTGTAAATCACTTCATGACATTTGTTACACTCCAAGGACTTCACCGTCTTCTCGCCCATCTCAAGGAAGTAATCGTATTTGGCTGCCACCAAGAACACCAAGGCCAGAAATAATCCTATTACGATTAAGGTTTTTCTCATCAGAGGCTCCACCTTTCATACGTCATACTATTTCTTAGAACACTTGTGCCTTTGAATCAGTCATTGGAGAGGTGTTTTCAGCAAAGTTAGCAGTATAGTCCTGCTGGTGTCAAGAAAAAATCTGAGAGATCTCTGAAAAACGAAGAAACCGAGCTCTGAGCGCGAATGAAACCTCAAAAAGGAAGCCTGTTTGTGAAAATATTTCATAGCAATGTGTAATTTTTTTTAATCCCGGCCTGCATAACATGCCTATCAGAGGTGAATTTCTGGGATATTCTCAGTTCCTCATACGTTTTGTCGTACTACGAATTTGGCACTGATTATGCTAATCCCACCGGAGAGGATGAAACCGACAGAAAGGGGGGATGCTTCAGAAAGCATAAGGAGTCAAGCAAAGTTTAAGGAAAAGGATCGATGGATGAAGGGAAATTGGAGGAAAAGATGAAGACAAAGACAATCATCATGGTAACATTAATCGCATTCACCTTCAGCTGCGGTTTAATGAAGAAATCCGGAAAGATAGAGGAGCCCGTCGAAGGAGAACCACAACAAGTGGAAGCCGTTTACGAACCAGCCGGTCAAGAGGTAGAACCAACTCCTGAATCCGTTATCGCTCCGCCAGAGATGGTCTCCGTCATAGCCTCAGTGGTGAATATCAGAAGTGGACCGGGCATGAAAAACAAGGTTATTACAACGGTAAGAATGGGGGATGAGCTGGAATTCCTGGGTGAAAACGGCGCTTGGTGCAATGTGAGGCTTTCAAGTGGCGCGGAAGGTTGGATTTACAAGAAGTTCGTGAGATAGCATACACTGGTTTCGTTACTGCTCTGGGTTTTGGACAGGGGATTTAATTCGCTTGATTTTCCTGTGCGTGTAGTAGAAAAGGGCCAAATTAATCAGCCAGATGAAGGGGTGAAATTTCTTCCATCGCCACCCCAACCTCTTATAAATGGCCTTTAGCGAATAGAAATCGAGCCAGGCGTTCCTCACCTCCCGCTCCAGGGTTTCCCCTGACATCCTCGTCGGCTTGAAGACGAGGTTGGCCATATTGTAGTCTGCCCAGTTCCGATTAGTCAACCTCTCTTCCCTGACGATCTGATGATATACCTCCGTTCCGGGTAGCGGGGTGAGAAAATTAAAACAGACAAAGTCGAGCTTGGAATTCCGCGCCATTTCATTGGTGTACCGAATGCTCTTTTCATCGTCTCGATCGAAGCCCAACACAAAGGAGCCCCAAACGATCATCCCATAGCTCTTTATCTTCCTGATCAGCTGATGAAAGTACTCCGGCTTGTTGAAGTTCTTCCCCATTTCATCTAGGGTATTTGGTGAGAAGGATTCAAAGCCAATGGCAAAACCCAAGCATCCGCTTTCTGCCGCCAATTCCAGCAGTTCATCGTCCTGGGCGATCAGGATAGTCGATTGACTGCCCCACCGCATCCTAAGGGGGATGAGGGCCTTTAACAGTTCCTTGGTCCTCTCCCTTTGGCTGAGGATGGTATCGTCCACGAAGAAAACACTCCTTGTAGGGAGGGTCTTGATTTCCTCAACCACGTCTTCAATGGGCCTGAAACGGTACCTCCCCCCGTTGAAGAGTTTAACCGAACAGAAACTGCAATTGAAGGGGCATCCTCGGGTAGTTTGAACAGTGTTGACGGTCACATAGTCCCCCGGATTGAGCAAATCCCTTCTTGGCAGGGGCAAGCCCTTCAAATCGACAAAGGTCCCGTTTTGATATCTCCTCTCGAGTCTCCCGGATCTGAAGTCACCGATCAATTTCTCCCACAATCCCTCCGCTTCACCGATGACCACGGAATCGCAGTGCTGTAAGGCCTCATCGGGAAGGGTTGAAACATGGATTCCGCCCATCACCACCTTCACCCCCCGCTCCCTGAAGATATCGGCGATCTCATAAGCACGGGGAGCGGTGGTCGTGAGACACGTGATGCCCACCAGATCGACACGTTTATCGAAATCGATGGGGTTCACGCATTCATCCGTAATAGAGACCTCGATGTCCCCCGGTGTATAGGCCGCAATCATACACAAATTGAGCGGTGGGGAATAGGCCTTAGCCTTGCGAGAATTAAAGAGGCCCTTCTGAATAAAGGGGATGTTGGCCGCAATAAATGGATTGTCCGGGTTAATCAGTTCAATTCTCATTTTTCGCAAAAGATGATGGACTTCAAGGTTTGAAGTTTCTTTATACCCCCAGAAATGCAAAATATCAATGAAAAAATGCATGGAGTTTCTGGATTTTTTTGGGGTGACTTCGTTTTTTCTGAGGATAATCTACAAATCGTATGTTACCCGGGTTCCCTGGAGCGAACATTAAAGAATTTTGGCTAACCATTCTGAGTAAAGCAAAACGGCCGCAAACCCAATGTCTGAGGCCGAAGGGCGAGTTTTGGGTTTGCAGTGAAGCAAACTCTAGAATGGTCCAAAATTCTTTTCAGAAAGTGAAAGGGAATCCGGGTAACAGGCCGCACAGCATGGAAGCGAAGAAACAGCGGGGTCACCTTCTGAAAATAGTCTATCTCATTGAATCAGATATTGATAAAGATACCCCTATGAAAACCCAGGAAACTCCAGAAAAATGATACTGGTGAACGTTTTTTAACAGAATAGAGGATTTTTTGCCAAAAATTCCCAACCCAGGGTTTATCCCTTTAAAAAGAACGGGCTTTTAAATCATGAAAACGGCCTGACTCCTCTCACTATTACGGCTGTTTTTTCAGGGGTAAATTTGGTAAGATTTTGACCCATGAAGAAAGTGGAACCTGGTGACGAGATCGTGAAGATCGATGAAGAACTCGGCATTGCCTGGATAAAATTACCTCCTGATATGGCATTGGGCGGATTTCGGGGTATCTCTCCCCGGATTGTAGATGAAAAGAAATTTCTCGCCGCTAAAAAACAGAAAAAGAAATAGGAGGTTATGAGAAACAACGATAATTTCACCAATAGTGGCGGTTTCGTTAAAAGCGGATTGTCCCCTCCAAAACCCTCACGACACTTCCCGCCACCCATACCCCTTCGATGGTCTTCTCTTCCACGGCGAGTTCCACGTGAATCAGGCTAGGTCGATGTATGTCCATCCCCTGTTCAATCTCAACGGTGGTAATGGGTTCCCCTTTTATTAACCCATGCTTGACCAGGTATGAGCCGAAGCAACCGGCAGCGCTTCCTGTTGCCGGATCCTCAGGGACGCCGTGCAACGGCGCGAATACCCGGGCCCGAATTCGATTCCCTCCCATTCCCTCCATGGTAAAAGGGGCAACCAGGGAAGTTTCCAACTCTTGAGCCACCGTTTCCAAGATTGATGGGTTGATCTTCGCCTGAGATAATGCCCTTTGGGAGGTAAGGGGTATAATGAGAAAGGGGAGGCCTGTGGAGACCACCTCAGCAGGACCCTTAAGGAGATCCAATTTCTCTAAAGGCAGGGAAAGGAGTCGGGCCAAGAGCTCAACCTCTGCATAGGCACCCATAAACTCGGGGGACCTCTGTTCCATTTTGACCAAGACGGGCTCCCCTCCCAAGAAGACCACCTCCACAGGGAAGACTCCCAACCCCAATTCCAGCCTCATCACCCTTTTCCCCTCCTTTGGACCAATCCTCCCCTGGTCACCCAGAACGAAACAGGTCCCGATAACTGGGTGGCCCGCGAAGGGGATTTCCCTCTGTGGGGTGAAGATCCTCACCTTAAAATTCGCCTCGGAAGACTTGGGAGGGAACACGAAGGTGGTCTCGGAGAGGTTCATTTCCCGGGCAATTCTTTGCATCTCTTCCCGGTTCAATCCCTCCGCGTTGGGATAAACGGCCAGGGGATTCCCCCCAAAGATGTCCCGGGTGAAGACATCCACCTGAACGAATTGATATTCCATCATGGAACTCCTTTGACCCTATCGACTTAGGGAAGTTGAAGGTGAATATTTCCTCAATTTATCGGATATCTGGGCTTGCCCGATCACCGTATTTTTTGCTCCTTAAAATCCTATAACACATTCCCCATCCAGGGCAATACAAAATGAAACATAAGGAATAGGGTAGAACCCCCAGAACCCGGGATGCTCCCCAATTCAGCCATTGATTTGATCCCCTTTTTCTATTATCCTGGGTAATGTTTTTACACGCCATACATGAGAGGAATGTTTCCGTGGGGATCATGTCTCCTTATCGATCCATTAAGGATAAATTGGGCAGAACCGTCTTCCTTCGACCTTACGATAAAGGGGACTTCAATGGCCTATCCGAAATGTACGCTGAATTCGAGCCCAAGGGAAAGGCCATGGGGCTCCCCCCAGCGCAGGAGGAAAATCGACATCAATGGATGATGGGAATTGTGGAGGAGTGGTTTAACATTGTCGCCGTTCTGGAGAATCAGATTGTGGGCCATGCCGCTCTAGATAAACCGATCTCTGGCAACACCCGGGAATTTTTGATCTTCGTTCACCAGGACTATCAAAACAAGGGGATCGGTCAGGCTCTAACCTTTTCCATATTGGATGCGGCTAAAGTGATGGACTGTCAAAAGGTTTGGGTAGTGGTGGAAAACTTGAATCGGATCGCCATCGCGGTTTTCAAAAAAGCGGGGTTTTGCTTCGCAAGTGGACCGGATACAGAACGCATAATGGTGGCCACGCCTTAACCGCTGTTTATCCCTCTAATCCGTGGAGGGGGAAGACTTTTGACTTGATAAAATCTACGGCCTCCTTGGCCCTGGCCAAAGCCTTCTCCTTAACCCGTCCCGTTGTTGGACGCGGGACATCATAGAGGCTACTCACTTCCATCTCAGGGCCGAACATCATCCCCCCAACGGCACCCGCGAATTCGTCTTCGGGCTCTACCCCGTTGAATATCGACCACGCAAGGGTCCAACATCGGGCCGTCCGATATATGTCATATCCTCCTCCTCCGAGGGCCAGGAGCCGCTGAGAGAAGCCCTGAATGGCTTTGACCACTTCCTGATATGCGTTATTGGTCAACATCAAGTCGGTCAGGGGATCGGACCTCAGGGTATCGGCTCCGATTTCGGCCACGACAAGATTGGGTTCGAAGGCCCTGACAATCGGGGGAACAACCTCCTGAAAAGCATAGACAAAGACTTCATCGTCTGTCCCTTCGGCCAGGGGGATGTTGATGTTGTACCCCACCCCTTTTCCAACCCCGATCTCATCCACCCTCCCCGTTCCGGGATAGAGGGTCTCCCCGGTCTCATGGAGCGAAATGACCAGGGCTCGGTCCTCTTCATAAAAGGCATCCTGGACCCCATTGCAATGATGGGCATCGATATCGATAAATGCCACCTTCAATCCCCGTTTAACGGCATCCGTAATAGCGATGGCAATATCATTGACATAGCAGAACCCCTCGGCATAATCCCTGCGGGCATGG
>Ga0209636_10006484_pt1 | contig 11961 bp, 39 predicted proteins | sample DeeMarSWOR152_54_FD_187464 | JGI IMG/M metagenome (GOLD analysis project Ga0209636, IMG submission 187464) | Marine sediment microbial communities from White Oak River estuary, North Carolina - WOR-1-52-54 (SPAdes) (version 2) | ecosystem: Environmental > Aquatic > Marine > Intertidal zone >...
ATGCCAATTGTGACAAATGTGACATCTATATGGTCTTAATAACGGTGACCAATCAATTTTTAAAATATGATTGATTGCTTCCTCAGCTTCTTCTTTTGTCTCGTATCGTTTCTTTTGACAAATTTGAAACTCTTTATTTAGATCTTCGTCTTCGAACATTTTTCTTTACCATAGTTATTTTAAGATTAAACTTTCTCAACACTTCTAGTACTTCATCCAAACACATTGTATTTTTTGCATGAGTATCGATCACATTTCTAATACCATCTAGAATCAATTTTGTTAACTTATCTTTTGTCATTTGTCACTTCTCCCATTCATTATTTTTTCCAATTGGTTCCGCAACAAAACTGTTTCTCTTTTTATTTCTCTCAATCGTTTCCAACAATAAGCATCATTCCAACTCTCATGCGTTCCTGTATTTAAAAAACATTTGGGGTTACCACATTTGGGACCACCATTTAATCTAAATGGAGCTTCTCCACAAAAAGGACATTTTTCAAATTGATTCATTTTATTCTACCTACTCTTATAACAAGTTGGCCATCTTTAAGAAAAAATTCTTCTTCACAACACTCTGCTTTATAAATTGTAGTCATACAACCTTGCCACAATTCCCATTCTAAATCTTTTCCACATTTAGGACACACAAACATAAGAGAGTGTTTAATTTCATTTTCCATTTCTCAAATGCACCCAATCAAGTTTCTTAGTTTTCTTTTTGATTCTTTTAATCAAATGATACAAACCATTCTCTAAGTAAACACTTTTGAATACTCTATTAAGTGTTGCTTCCAACAATTGACATTTACGAAGCAAGACGTGGTTTTGATTTTGTTTTTCTACATGCATAATGCCACCAAGTATTGTGAGCATGATCGTACCACAACAACCAATCTGTACCCAAATTGTATGCAGATCCTCGTTTACATTTTTTACATCTAAAATGTTTTGCTTTTGCAAAACCTTTTTCTGATATAATATCTTGTTTATTTCCTACTCTCATTTTCATTTTTTCTTTTCTTTTTCTATCGATTCTATTTGATGAGCAGCAAACAAACCTATACCAATGAGAACTAAATTGAAAACAATCAAAGTTATATTTAATTTGAGAAGTCCATATATTACCAAAGGACTTCCAAGAATTAATGTTAAATATCTAAAAAAGTTTGGTAGTGTCATATTATTTCTACTTCAAGTTTGATATGATTTGCTACTAAACACAAAGCTCCACAACCTTTACACATATGAAATTCATTTGTAGATTTACTATAATTATCTTCAACAGTTTGTAAAGGATAAAGTCGTACTGTTTTGTGTGGTACAATCTTTTTACACTTTTCACAAAATTTATAAAAAAATTTCTTTGTCATTTTGTCACTATGCGTTTCCAATTCTTTTTGTCAGTCCAACCAGAAAATAAATTACACCTCAAACATCTATGTACATCTACTTGTTTCTGTAAATACAGTGAAAATCTTTTCGTTTCTTTTTGTGGTGTAATCCTTTCACACTTGTTACAATACTTATAAAAAAGTTTTTCCATTTTATCTCTTGTTCTGCTTTAATTGGTTGTCAATAAAATTATACAACTTATCAATCCGTCCCATTTCTATCATTGTTTTGGGTTCAATATATCCCAACAATGGATTGGGAGTTCGAAACCATTTTCTTGCTTTTGAAAATGATCGAAAGAATTTCCACACACGAATAAATGCAATAATTACTTTTATCATTTGAGTTCTACTTTTGCTTCGTCGTCCCAATATTCAGGAACATTTGCTTCTACATCATACGCAAAATTCATTTCTTCTTCAATCTCGTCATCAAACTTAACAACGACTTCATAATAAGTACCAAAATCATGTTGAAATGCTTTTATTTTAAATCTTTCTGGATGGCCAAATATTCTAACCAATTGGTGTCTAAATGCTCTACATTCTTTCAAAGCATCTTCATAGTAGTTAGCTTTACCCAATTGAGCACAATCTTCTCCTGATGGTGTTGGTCCTAATTCAATGTAGTCTTTCATTTTTTCTCCTTATGATGGTGTAGGTGCTGGAAGTGATTCAAGTTCTTCATCCCAAAAACCATCTTTCTTCATCATTTCTACAATAGGAATCTGTGGGCGAAGTTTTCTTCTTAAGCAACACCACTTATCAACTCCCCATTTTGGATTTGCTTTCCACATTCTATAAAGATTTCCGATCTCACTATTTGGTAATGATTCTGCATCAGCTGTTCCCCAATAGAATAAATCATTACAATTAACATAAAGGACTGTAGTAGACTCTTCACTTATTTCCCAAGGTTTAGTTTCATCTGTCCCTAATATAACTCCTTTCTCATTTGTTTTAAAAGGTCTCATTGCTGTATGTCTTTCATTGCAAAACAAAATCTCTTCTTTAAGAAGGATTGACAAAGCTAATTCGTCAACACAATGTTCTTCTCCATCTGACATCTTAAAGAAAACATTTTCATCACTTATGTCAATTGTTTCTTTATCATGTTGATCCCTATGATCAGCTAAGGCTTGAGCTATCACATTTACGGAATCAACTCCATCTGATTTAATTTGCATGTTAATCTTTGATGCTTTCTCTTTTTCTTCATCTGTAGGTTTATTCATGTAATAGTTTCTCCTATAATTTATGGATATTTTCGTTTTCCTTTTACCCAATCGTTCCAATTTTTTATTGCTTCTTCCTTTTTTGCGTAAGAATATTGTCTACATCTTTCACATATGATAACTAATTTCCAACAAATTATTTCTCGAGTAAAAGAATCTCTAATAGGTTCATCATAAATTTTAGGTTTAATTCTACAATCTTTACAAAGTAATATTTGGGATTTAATTGATTGTATTTTCATTTCTAAATATGATACCTCTTTCCTTCGTACCAATCAAACATGTCCCTTCTCAACTTAGCCATTCTGCCATCTGGGTGATGAAAGACAATACCTTCAGGGAATACCTTATCGTTATGTAATCTTTGGTACATTAATGAAAATAAATCTATTTGAAACCATTTAGAGATGTTCTCAAATGTCTTTGGATACTTATGAAATGATCGGTAGGTTGCTTTCTCCTTCAAGTACTCAAACGGATACCAAACAGGTTTGTCAAGCTTTAAAAAGTTCTTTTGTACATTTGGTCCCATCAGTTCTCCAAAATGTTGTCCATCTTTTGCTAAAGCATGACCTAAATTGGGACAGTTACGAACTCCTTCAATGTATCTATTTGTGCAAAGAGTATCAAACATTTGAGGTTGAGTTCTGTTCCAAAGACCAATTAACTTACCACCATTCATAATGACAGAAACATTTATTCCGTCAAGTTTTTCTACTGCCATAACATTTGGATCGTTAAATACCCAATCGTAATCTTCCTCTATTTGAGGAGTAACAACATAAATTCCATCTTTCCATTCTCTTTTGAATGGACTCAATAGTTTAGGCATATCAGCAACATTCATTATTATTCTTCCTGTAAAAGTTGTAAAAGATATTCAACATCAGCAATAAAATCGTTTAAACAATTTTCACATATTCCGGCTTTGATTGCTTGAGTTAATCTTTCAATAACAATTTGCTTTGATTGTTTTTTATCCATTTATGATACCTCATTCAAAAGTTCTTTCTCAATCCCATCTTAACCCATTCTAAATGCATGTGTTTGTTGTACAATTTAGACCATTGAAGATGAATTTGATGCGCTTTTTTTAGATATGGTTTGGCAGCTTTCATAGCTTTCTTTCTCCATTTTTGTTCTTCTTTTAACAAGTAATCTAATTTTTCTTCTAAGTTCATTATCGTCTCCTACATTTAATTTTAATGTAAAAAGAATACAACCAAGCAATTGGAAGTAATAAAGTAACAACAATTTCTACAAGAAACCTATCCAAAATGTCTAAGCGTTTCATATTATCTTCTCGTTTAATCTACCAAACCCAAAACAACCAACGGTAAATAGGAGGATTACACTTTAACGTCAACCTTTTTGGTAAAATATATTTGTACCAAACTTTCCATTTAGAATGAATTTTCATATTTTTCCAATCTTGTCCATGAACTTTCTCCAATCTTTTTCTCCAAACTGAACCCAAAAAACTTGTCTAGAGTCTAACCATTTATCTAGAAAACCAACAACTTCAGTTTTAGTATCAAATTCATCTTTAAGTGTCACAATTGTTTCTCTATCCATTTAGTCTCCAAATGTGATATGGTTTAATCTCTTTAAAACCCAATCGTTCTGCTATCTTTTGTGAATATGGAGATATTGGAACTATTTTTACTTCTATTGCTTTATTTTCTAAAGCTGTTTCAACTAACTTCTTTGTAACTTGAGTTGCATATCCTTTATTACGAAATTCTGGCAAAGTTGTTAAATCACAAATAAACCATTTGCTATTTATTAATGTTATATTACCGACACTTACAATTTGATTATCAACCTCTCCCACAACCCAAATAACAGATTCTAAGGACGGATTTCTTCTAGAGAAACCTTTGGTGAGAACCTTTTCAATTTGTTTCCAATCTTCTTTGGTTCCGTAACGAATGTTCATTTTTAACGACCTGTTTGTATTTCTTAAATAAATTCAACAAACGAAGAACAATCAAACCATCATAATTGATTATCAAAAATTCTTTGAGTGTTTCTTCTGACTTGAGCCCTTTTACTACAGCGTGAAACCACCATTGGGTTGTTCCAACATATCCTCCTATATAGTTTGATGGGATCAAAATAGTTGCAATTTTATCATTCCAAATAAATTCTTTTAAACTAATTTTTTGTTCCATTTTAACCTTTTGAGTTATTTTTCTTTTAGATCGTGAGGAACTACAACTACTTCACGTCGTTGGTCAAACCTATTCAAAATTTCTTTTTTAATTTCATCTATTGTATACTTCGGTTTAGGTTCATTATGAGGATCATAATGCCACCAACGAACTGTTTTGTCTAATTCCTCAAGAAGTTCGTCAAGAGTATAGTTTTTCAATAGTTTTGTTTTCTTTCTTACCATTTTTATTTACCTTCTCTAGATGCCATTATTGTTGTCCCGCTTCATAACCATCATAATAACTTTCATTTTGCAATAAAGAAATTGCTACTTCCAATTGTACTAATTCTTCACCTGTTATTTTCGATTTAATTTTATCGATTATAACTCGATATTGGTAACTAGGTTCAGTGAGATGGGTTGAATATATTGAACCTGTTTGCTCGTCTTTTATTTGACAAACGTATAAGTTTCCATCTTTTGTAACTGATGTAATCATATTCAGTTCACCTCCGATAGTAGTAATTATTTTCCAACGTCTCTTTAGCAACATTTATGAGTTTAATTGCTTGTTTGAGAAGTTGTTGACCTTCTATCAATGACTTTCCATAAAAAGAACGAATGTGTTTTTCACCAAGAGTAACCTTCACTCTATAATCATTTGGCGCAACCTGTTCAAGAGTTATCTCGGCTTTCTTGTTAGACACTTCGTCTTCATAGGTTTCAAGAATCATGTTTTTCTCCTTAGAAACTTAAATAGTTCCAAGTTAGTAAACTTAACATCTTGTGGCTTCTTATCTTTTACGAAATCCCAATAGATTTGTTTGAAACCAACATATAGTCTATCCACATCAGTACTTCTTTCTGGTGAATTTGAATTGGCCCTATAATAATCAACAAGTTTAGGAAATCGTTTTAAAAATGGTAACAATACAAGATTGTTTTGTAAATCTGTTCCTCGGAAGAAGTTATACATGTATCTCATTTGAGAGTTTTCAAATACCCACTCTTTGATGTCAACGTGTAAATTTGCTAACTGTCGGTTGGCCCATTGTTTACCCGTTTTGGTTGGAGAAATTATTCCTCTATTATTATCCCAAAACAATCCCGTTTTCTTAGATAAGGTTTCTCCATCGTAATACCAAGAATAATGAAGAGGGCCTAAAGTGCACAAAAGTTTGAGAAACTTTTCATTTTGACTGTATTTCATTTTTTTTTCCAATACCCACAACTTTGTGTGGCGTTCCTCCGAAGTTAATTTGTTCGTTTAGTTTTAACATTTTTTCTTCTTTTTTGCATGATATCGAGCAATTATACACTCATATCGATTAATTAAATCAAGCAATTGTTCTGAATTGGGATCAATTAATTTAACATGCTTTGTAATTTTGTTAAACAACAATCCTATTTGACGACTAGATGGTGTTCGTTTACTTGTCCATGGGTTATACATTTTATTCACCTCCGTCTTTATTCTCTACAATTATAATACGAAGGTCCAGTCGTTCCGTTAACACTATAAAACTTTCAAAATCAATTACTTCAAAAATCACTCTAAAGTAAAATCACTAACGTCAATTTCAACCATTGGTGTTAATTCCCAAACGGTTTGATCAATAAATTCAGCCGCTTCTTTTTCTGTTTTGTTTGTCAAACTTATTAAAGTTGTAATAGCGACATGTCTGTAAAGAGTTGACTCTATTACTTTTTCAACCAAATGACGTTTGAACAAGTCAGTGACTTTTGATTGTTGTTTTTGCCCATAAATAGAACCAGCAAAGAAACTTCCAACAAGCAATACAATTACAGTAAGTATTCTTACAGTTTTCATATTATTGCCTTTATTTGATTTCAATAACAGCACCTAAACTTTCTAGTTGCTTCTTTAGTCTTTCTGCTTCTTGTTTACTAATTCCTTCCATTAAAGTTTTGGGAGCAGCTTCAACTAAATCTTTTGCTTCTTTAAGTCCAATATTAGTAAGTTCTCGAACTGCTTTGATGACCTTAATTTTCTCTGGACCTATTTGAGACAAAATAAGATTGAACTCTGTTTGTTCTACAACTTTTGGTGCAATTGCTTCTGGTTGTTGAACCGTATAAATAGGTTTAGATGAGACTCCATATTTTTCTTCAATTGCTTTTACTGCCTTACAAATATCTCCCATGGTCCAAGTTTCAAGTACTTCAATAAACTGATCAACAGTTATGAATGCCATAATTTACCTCCTTATAACCACCAACCAAATAAAATTCTTACAATCATTTGTTTTTCCTTTGTTTAATTTCATCCAACAGTATTTTCATTTTAGGAACAAATTTTAATAAATTGTATGTGTGAAACATAAATCTATATCTCCGTTTTGACTCTCCACGAAGTAAGTAACCATATTGTTCTCCAACAATTTTTCTATTGAGATATGAAATTAATTTCACAGGATGAAATTCAAGATCTCTCCATTTTCGTTTATTTGTTTTCACACTTATTTCATTTCCTGTATAAATTTCAAATGTTTCAGCAGTTACAAAATCAAAAAGTCTTGTTCCTGTTTTCATTTTTCTTCCTATTTCATTTTTGATAAATATGTTAGCAAATTGAAATTATCAAAATATTTAGATCTAATCAATTCTTCAATAGTTAGTTCTCCATCTCCTCCACATAAAGCACATTCTTCTTGCATAGGAACAGCAATAGGACAATTATGACAATCTCCCTTACAATCTGGATGATGATCTGAAATAAAAACATTAATAGCACCATCTCCATAACAATAAGGACACATTATAAGATCTGTTTTTAACATTCCATCAAACCTAGTTCTTTGTTGAGTAGAAGACTCCTCACTTCGTACCATTCGTATCTTTCTCCATTTGGAAAAATTCTTTTCCATGCATTAGGTTCATTATCATCTTGCCAAATTTCTTTTTCTTCCTCTCTCAATTTTGCATCTAATTTATCACAAAGAGCTTCTGCTAATGGACGTTCGGTAAAGATTCCAGCAACTCTTTGTACTCCTTCATACCTATTGAGTTTTAAAACAAGATGTACTCTTTTGTTCATTTCAATCTCCTATCGTTTAAAATCTAGTGATCCAAATAATCCATTGTGTTGAAATCTTACGAAGAATCCACAATGGTTACATTCAAACTTGTTTTTTATTCTTCTCACAGTTCTACCTTTACACCATGGACAAATTTTACAACCAATTACCTTCTGTTACAAGTCTGTTTTTGGGTGGTTCAGGTATGTGACTTTTTTTCTTACAACATTCTTCATTACAAAATTGGACTTTATCAAATGATACCTCTATTATTTTACAGTCTCCATCTATATTCTTTGCAATAGCTTCAGCTCTTCGTTTATCAATACAAACTTTCACAATGTTCTCAATATCCCATGAGTAATCACTTTCTTTGACAATCACATAAACTTTATCAAACATTAGATTTCTCCTAATTCCATTTTCCAGCTTCATTAACAATATTTATTTTTGCATCTTCTGGTAATTCATAAAACTGTTTTAAAGCTTCTGGAAGAAGATCAAAAACAATTTCAAAATTTGGTCTTTTATCCGTTGGTTGAGTTTTTCGATAATTATCTCGAAACTTGTTCCAAAACTTTGTCCATTCTTTTGTTCGATCTTTCATTTCTTCCTTTTATATTTATGAACAACCACTCCTGCTTCATTAAATAATTCAAGAGTTCTTTTCATATGTTCATCCCAAGTAGGACGCTTAGACCATCTATTGTTTTCATCTTCATCAATAATAACTGTTTTGATTCCAACCTGGACAATTGCTCTTGCACAATCCATGCAAGGTAAAGCAGGTATGTATATTATACAGTCTTTCAATGAAACTCCTACTCTTGCTGCATTATAGATTGCGTTTCGTTCTGCATGTTCGAACCAATAATACTTTTCTGGTCTTTGTTGTCTTTCTGATTTACTATCATCTACACCACGAGGAAATGAATTGTAGCCTGTTGCAACAATCTCTCTTCCAGAACCAACAATAACAGAACCAACTTGAGAACTTTCGTCTTTACTTCTTTTTTTACATACGTCAATAATTTGAAAAAAGAATTCATGCCATTCTGGAACTTGTCTCATTTATCTTCTCCAAACCAAAGTTTAATTTCGTATTTAGCTTCTTCAGGATTTGCGGATGCATGAACTACATTTTCTATTATTCCATCTGATGTGACACGACCAAACATTCCTCGAATTGTATTGGACAATGCTTTTTCTGGATTTGTATCTCCAACTAACTTTCGAATCTTTTGAATAATATCTTCTCCTTCGTACATAAGAGCTATAACTTCATATCCAATAAGAGAAGCAATCAACCTATCGTAGAAATGTTTTCCTTTGTGCTGAACGTAATGACTCTCTGCAAGATGACGATTTACAATCTTCAAGTTAACTGCTCTTAAAAACAATTGTTCATTCTCAAATCTTGTTATTATGGAACCAATAAGTCCACGCCTGACAGCATCCGGTTTAATAAGTACCAATGTTCTTTGTTTCATTTTAGTTCCAATGTCCTCCGATATAAAATGCACCCTTTATATAATACGAATCAAATGAATCCCATCTCCATCCACTTCTCCAAAAGTAAACATCATCATCAGGTCCATCGCCACAATAATCTTCGTTCTTTTTCAACATGATGTGATAAGATTTATGAGTAGGATAGGTTTCCAAATAAGATTTATCAGAAAACTTTTGTAAAGGCGAAGGAGCATAATTAGAAAGTAAATCTTGTTTTGTAATTGTAAATGTACTTCCATAATTAACACTTCCACATTGTCTTTCAATTACTTCAATTTCATTTGGAATTGTTGATGTTGTCCAAGTTACTGAATAATCTTTGAATAAAGGAATTTCTAAAACAGAAGTATCTCCACAGGTCATCCAACGAGCAATTCCTCTTCCTTTAACCAATTGAGGCAATGGATGAAAGTATTTATCATGAACAACTCCAGCTCTTGGACCATAAGCATCATCTCCTCTCCAATTATGACAACTCGGCCAAGGATTATCATCATGCCTCATATTCCATATTTTATGAGGTAAAGCTGCATTACGATATTTTTCTTCTTCTGTCCAATCAATTTGTGACCATATTTCTTCTGTAATCAAAAGTCTGTCTGATTTTTGAGGACATTCAAAAAATCCATAGTCTTTTCTCAAATGATCTTCAATTTCTTGCAAAGTCATAGTTCTCCAATCTTTCTCTGGAAGTACTGGTCTTGGTCTTAAAAAACAACCCGATAAAAGAAAAACAGATGCAATTACAATCAATAGTTTCTTCATTTCTTCTCCTTATTTATTTGTCCTTTCTTTTTGTTCTCAAAATAACTCAAAGGAACTTGAGCTTTAAGAATGTGTCCTTGAATTTTAAACTCCCAATCATTATCTGATGTTATTTTGACAACTGTAATATATTGACCAAAGAATGGAGAATACAACTCGTCTCCAACTTGTATTATACTCATTTTTTAATTTCCATCCAGGGTGCATATTGAATATGTCTGTAACAATTGAAACAAAACATTTCTTTGTTGCTTGTGTCATCTGAAACATCTTGTATTTTTCTGTGACCAAAAATCCGGCATCCTATCCAACGATTCCAATAAGTAAAAATACTATCTTGCCAAAAATGTGGACTTTGGATACATTTTTTAATATTTTTTTTAATGTGTAACAAACAACACTCATTCACCAAACATTTCCAAATATTTGCTGATTCTCTAGACGCACCCATTTTAATCTCCTATTATTTCTTCTCCTTCACTTTAAAAGATTCCCATTTACGCCAATAACCTAATTCATTATTTAAGAAATCTACTCTTCGTTGTGCTTCTAACTTACGACCATATAATTCTTTTATAGTCTCTTTACCCTCAAAGGTTACATGAATAACATGATATCTTTTAGTTGTAGTTCTCACTATTCCAATCCTTTACAAACCATTGATCCCAAAGGTACCATCTTATATTGTCAATTAGTTTACGGAAACACATTTTATATCCATTCCAAAAAAGTTTTAATCAACCTATAAATGACATAAATCACAAAACATAAAACGATTATACTCCCTATTCCAATAGCCCACCACATAAACATAGCAGGTAAAGAATGGAGAATGCTAAACCAAACATTTCCCTTTGCAGCACTAAGGCCAACTATTTCAATCCAAACAATTGTATAAAGAGAACTCAATATAAATGAAACAACAAAGAATGGAGTTCTTAAAAATTGACGTATAGCATTGATACTTTTGAAAAACAAATAAGTTCTTGTACATCTCATTCTCGCTTCTTTGTACTTCTTGATCAATTGAATGGTTGTTAAATTATCTCCAATCCTTTCTGCTAACTGACTTGCATCTATTTCATGAACAAAATAATAATACAAAAGGATTCTCCTCTTTTGTTCTTGAGTTGGTACTTCTCTCAATATAGCAGTTATTTCGTTTTCAGTCATTTATGTCTTTCCCTTTGTCTTTAAAATCGGTAGGGATGTAAAAAATGAGATCCTAATTAAAGAATCCCTATTGTAGTATTCATATATTCCCACAACATCCCACCTTTATGAAAGAGGAAAAAATGCAAATGCGAATGCACAAGCAATCAAGAATCCTATTACAAAACAAATTATTGGAACAGATGGATGCACAGGGAATGGCGGACCTCCAGGATCCATTCCACAAGGACCATTAGAACTCAACATTCCCACAACCACAAAAGCAAGACCACCACCAAAGAACAATGTCTGAACAATTATTATTGCAATACGAGCAATCCAATCCATATCTATCACCTCTTTAGTCTTTCTTTTGATCGTGCTTTATCTTCACTTATGCAAATAAATAAAACATAACCAATCAAAATTATGATACAAACAAATCCACCAAGAAATGGAAGCACAAAACTATTTGGGTCCATCATTTATCCTCCTTAAAAGTGTATTTCGTCTTCTCCAGTAAAGAATACTAATACTAACAACCCAACACATAAAAGACCTACAAACAAAGCAGTAAAGAATACTAAAGCTCCTATTGTAGTTTGTAAAGTTTCAGCTATCATTTTAGTTCTTCTCCTTTACTCACGCTCTCGCGAACTCTAACCCTTTCTTCCACTAGACTACTGTCTATCTTACGTTTTCCCGTTTAT
>Ga0209636_10006485_pt1 | contig 11961 bp, 4 predicted proteins | sample DeeMarSWOR152_54_FD_187464 | JGI IMG/M metagenome (GOLD analysis project Ga0209636, IMG submission 187464) | Marine sediment microbial communities from White Oak River estuary, North Carolina - WOR-1-52-54 (SPAdes) (version 2) | ecosystem: Environmental > Aquatic > Marine > Intertidal zone >...
AGAAGAAAATTGAGCTTCATTCCTCAAATAAGTGATGAGAGTTGTTTTGAAAGAAGATTGACCAAATCCTGATCCAGGAACACTATCCAAATATAAACTAGCTAAGTATGTAGAACGTTTATTGTCGTCATTCCAAGCATTGGTAATATAGCTCAGTGCTTTTGATATAGAACTAGACTCATACAAATTATTCCACTGTAAAATTGATCTTAGAACAAAAGCGGTGAATGATGTTTGATCTACTCCTCTCCAAGAATCAGGTGTCCAAGAACCATCGGAATTCTGATGAACACTTATCATGTTAATAGCATTCGTAACTACATTGGGGTCAATATAGAATCCACTTTTATTTACCATTCCTAAGCCATAAAGGACTAGACTGGTCATATATAGACGGGAGGAATCATCGTACCACCATCCCCAACCTCCATCATTGTGTTGTTGACTATAAAGACGAGATAATCCTGATACAATCATATCTCGAATTGTTTCTTCTGTATTGTTAGTGAGTTGCTCTGTTTCATCAAGGTATTTCAAGACTAAAGCATCAGGAATAAGACAAGAAATCGTTTGTTCTGTACATCCATAAGGATATTTTACCAATCTCTCCCATGATGTGAGGGCTATTGATCCTAAGCCAAGTGAAAGCTCAAGAAACTCAGATTGTTGGACTGTTTCTGAATAACGGATATATGAAAAGCTTGGATCGCTAAAAACAAAACCACTAGCCTTAACTTCAGATGTAACTCCATTAGGAACGACCTCTAAACGTTTTCGGATGGCATCTTGATAATTAGTCCCCTCTACCAAGGTATTACCATAAAGTGTGATATTAAAGAAACCAACTTCTTGGGCTAAACATGCCCAACCGATAGATCCTAAGAATCCACTTGGAAGCCTTAAAGTTTGGATATTTCGCCCTAATACAAGTATTCCAACTTCAGTTTCAATCTCAAGAGTGATGGCAACGTCATTTTGCTCGTCAAGGTAATTATATACAATCCCTTTGATAATAAACACATCATCCTGTAAAACAAAAGGTTCTTTATTGATCTCAACGAAAAAGGGAAGAAATGTTTTAAAGGAGTATTTATGCAAAATTCCTTGTCCTGATTGCGTAGTAGCTACCACTCGTACAGTCCATTCACCAATGGTATCAGGTAAGAGCAAATCCATCTCAAAATATCCCTCTTCCACAATTACTAAAGGACTCCAATAAGCATTTTCAGGTAAGTTATCCCGAATTTCTCGCTTTGTTTGAGTAGATGCCTCATCAGCGCTATCTTTCCGTGTATTAGATCCAGGAACTGGTTGGCCCTCATCCATTTCAGCATACTCTTGATTATAGGCTACATCTTCCATATAATAGCCGAAGAATCCCCCCCTTCTGATAGGATAGATGTCGTACCACCAGAACCACCAGTATCTTTGCTGACTCTTCCATGAAACAACTGTCCATACCGAAGGCCAGTATTCTTGTTCATTGAAATATTCTTGTTCTGCTTCAGGGTCTGCTTGAACTCCAAATACTGAACTATCAATGAACGAAACAACCAGAACAGCAGGAAGAGCCTTGTTTTTAGAATCAAGAATCTCGATACTGATCTTGGCCGTGTCTCCTGGTTCGTACACAGATTTATCGGAACTCACTTCCACTAAAAGTGTGGTGTCGATCTCTAAGCTTAAGGAAGCTTCAAGAATGGTACCATCGTCCAAGATAGCAAATGAATATACCCAGAAGCGAGGGGCAAGGAATTGAATATTCTGGATTTTAACATTAAAAATTGTTGTAGAAGAAACATCAATATACTCAGTGACTACTATTCCTTTTTTAACGAATTGAACCATCACTGAAGCATGAGTTTGACCTTGAATCTGCCCAGAAATGGAAATACTATCTGCTAAAGAATAATGGGTCTTATCAGCGGTGAGAGAAATTTCGTAAGTAGCCCCAACATGAAATTCAACTGATTTTGAAAACCTATAGTAAGTCCATGAACCATATTCACTATCATATGTTGTTTCTAAGTAACAATAAATGACATATTTACCATTTGGAGCGAAGGAGGACAGCTGAAATTTAACAATACCACCTTGGGATGAAATATCCTGAATATCTTCTCCTATTAAGTCATAATCAGAATCAAAAATTCGGAATTGTAAGCTACCATCAATGGGAGTGTTTGAAACCACGTTTTGAATGAATACCTCGAATTCAATCTTATCTCCTGCTTTATAGGTACTAGTACCAAGATTAACTTCAACTGAATTTCTATCAACAGTGAAATAAAATGTTGATGATCCTTTTCTGCCATCGCCAGCGTTCACTTCTACGACTCCCTTGAATCTGTTAAAGGAAGTTAGAATTTTAGGAGGTAGATCAATTTCTATTTGACCTTGGCCGTTAAGATCTGTTTTAGATTTCAGAGTGGTAATTAATTGGAAATCAGTATCAGAATACACCCCGTATAACTTAACTTCCACCTTTACATTCGTCAAAGCTCGCCAATTCCACCACGACCAATCCCGTTCCGAATATTGATACGCACCAAAGTAGACTGTTACATTTTCGCCTATTTTTGGAAACCATGGATTGATATAAGCCCATACATAAACCTCATCTGTAATCTGAACTGCTGAGGAACTTGTAACCTCTCGACCCACTGTGTCAATCACTGTTACATTAATTGGAATTGCACTCATACCTTCGAGAGTTGATTTACTAGGTAATCTGTATTCAAATTCCCAAAATCCATCTATATCAGTTATGCCAGTAAGAACATCTATATCTCCAATAGTAAGTTTAACTTCACTGTTTGCGACTGGTTTTCCAAAGTAGTATTCTGCAGTCACATTGCCAGAGACTTTTCCCCCTGGAGCAACATATTCATGATCTAATCCTAGTGTAACACGAAAGGATGGTTTTTCATATTTATCAACCCGGATTGGCAAAGAACTAACAACATCTTCTTTTTGAGTAACAATGGAATAACTTCCCAATTCACTATCAGTATCTAACGTGAAAGAATATGTTGCAACTCCATAGGAATTAGTTGTGACTTGACGATGAAGCAAAATGTGTTGAGAAGGAGATAGAAATTTCAGAATAAAGGAAGTTTGTGCAGGTTCCTTAGTTACTTTTAGATAATCATTTTCCCAAAGAAGAATTCGAGTTTGGATGGTTTCACCTGGGGAATAAATTGGTTTATCGGTTGTTACAATGAAATCATATTTTTGATATTCACTGTAACCATCCCATCCCCAGTAATACCCCCCTCGGTAAATATCACGTGATATATAGATTGTTTCGCCATTATAACTAGCACTGAGATTAGCTAGAAAGTTATAATTCTCTGAAATGCTATTAAGTGGTACAAAATCTATTTCAACGATTCCTAGGTCATTTGACACTCCTGAAAATAACTGTTTAGATTGAATCTCATACTTACTACTATCATAATCATAATTATATGTAATCCCAGATAATTCTATTTGCGCATTTGGAACAGGGGAGAAATCATTTGTATTTAAGACATATGCAACAGATTGATGATTTTCTCCAGTAACATATTCACTCGAAACACGCCAAAATAAAGCAATATTAGCCACAGTAAAAGATCTAATTTCTTGAACGTAACCTGTAGATGATGAATGAACCAGAATGGAATAACGGCCAGAGGAAGGAGGAGTAAATTTTCCTTGGTACTCACCTTCAATATCTGTTGTAATCAGGTCACTCCAAACTGTGCGGTTTTCATATGGAGTATAATCTTCTAACCAATAAAAGTACCAACCCCAGTATTCCCCTTTAATAATTTCTAAGAGTAAAGTCTCATAACGCACAGGTTCGAGTCCTTGGGTCACTTGAATAACATAGTTGAGGGGTGTTCCAGGAGAGACCACCTGTTTCTCTAAATCAATATTGATAATCATGGATCGCTCTTGATCTTTTATTGAAAGAGAAGGAGCAGCTGAGAAATTATTTGTATTTAATGGACCTAGTTGAAAATTTGACGGAGAAGAAGGATATATTGGATCTTCTATGGCTTTAATTTCCCGTTCCACATCAAAAAGATCTTTAGAGAATCTCTCTTGAGATAGTTCTGTATTATTATCCAGTACTGCCTTGTCAACTGACTGAGAAAAACCAACAGTGAAAAATACATTAAGATTAAGGAGTATTAGCAATAAAATACTTAAAATCTTTTTTTTCATCGTTTTACCACACATTTTGACCTTATTAGCGAATTATTTGTTAATGGAACTCTATAATCTCCTATAATAAGATACCAAGCATTAGAACAGAAAATGTAGACATGTTCTAAAAAATAGTAATATGAACAGGTCCTTTCAAATTCTGCTGACAAGGGCTTTAGTACTCTAAAAGACAATTAGGAGCTTTCCCGAGGGAGAACTGACTCTTTACTTTAAGAAAACGGTTAATGGGATAATAAGAGCTCCTTGCTGCGCCTCAGTTTCATTTATATTTATCCCAAAACGTTTACTAGCTCCGAGGATTTCTCTCACATAATGTAATCGGTCAATTTCTTTCTTATTTTGTTGAAAAACATCAGGATGATAAGCTCTAAGATATTGAGACTCATTAGATGAACCTTTTGCGATAATATAAGGGAAACCATCCCATTTTTTCCATTCTAGCTCTGGATCCAAATTCTTTTGTTCACAATAATGTAAAAAAGCACCAACAGCTGGAGTTTTTGACCTATATTTAGCTGGAGAACGTCGCAGCGGACCCCGAATGGTTAACTCTTTAACCAGTTGAGAAACTGGATTACGTAGAATAGCTCGACTAATATTAAAAATCACTCTGCGCGCATGTTCTCTTCGTTCATCTGACAAATCAGTTAAAAGTGCCTCAAGAAGCTCTCGTTGTGCTTTTCTTGCTAGAGGTGACCAATCTGATCTTACAGCTTCAAAACCTCTAATAATGATATTATTAGTCAATAAAGACACATAAGCATAGGCTTTTTTTCGACCTTTCTTCAAAATAATCCGTGATGTTATATCCTCAAGCTGTAATTCAAGAAATTCTGGTAATTTCTGGGCTAAGAATGAACGATAATCGTTAATTGCAACTAAGAGCTGCTTTTCTTTTCGGGTTCTCGCTTTTAATGGCAATTCTTGCTGGAAATCTGTCAAACTGAGATTTGGTAATATAAATTCAACAAAAATGGAATCTGTGTCACCATATCTTAATAATACATCATATGGATGCCTTTCTGAGTACTCATTAGTCCAATTCTCTAGTTTTTCACTTAATAACTCCCGCGCGATGGCTGTAATACTATTTGCTATTATATGGTGGTAAAATCTTCCTCGGGGATAGTTTGATGCACCTAAAAGAGAGTTGGCCATTAATTTTAATGATATTTGTCTCTTTTCAAGAAGATCTGTCTGTTTTTGCGGATCCTGTGCCCTATTTTCCTTTATTTTTGTTAATATCTCTTGTGTTTGATACCGTTGTTCTAAAATTCTATCCATTAAAATCGCGAGGGCACCACGAGGCTCTTTTAAAAATCGCTGCTCTGGAGGATATCCTTCTGAATTGGCAATTAAAGTTTCCCCAGAGATATTGTGTGTTCGTACAATATTAGGATATAATGATCGGAAATCGAATATTCCAACAAACGTGGCTTCATCAACAGAAGGGTCTATTACCCACCCACCAAGATGGGGGTATTTTCGACTAAATTCTTTCCTAGCTTTTAATTCTGTAGGAGATGGTTTCGACGGTATAAATATGTCCTTCGAATGAAGAATCCTCATTAATTCGAGCTCACCAATATTACGACTCGTCGAAAGAATCCCTTCAGGTATGGGATACCCAGTTAGACGACATAATTCAATAGAATTTGACACTCCTAACTCAGAAGCTAACTTAAAAGTAAGAATAGCATCTTTCAGTGAATACTCTCGGAATAATTGAGCATCTTCTTTAGATCCAAGTACCCCAGCTCTCCATAATTCTCCAATACTCTTTTCAAGTTTGACTTTAGACTCACCCAGTACTTCTTCTGACACCGAGTCGAGTGTTTTTTGCCCACTAATAGGATGAATTCCCCATGTTTTTGGCAATAAATCTATTACAGCTCGCCCCTTCAATTTGTAACTTTCCACAGGAATTTTTGATTTAATAATATCCTTTTGAAGTCCTGTGAAAAGTGCTAGTTCTCCTAATGACTTTCCATATCTTGAGAGACGAGCTATCAAATAAGGGATGTCGAAAAAAGTTCCATTGAATGAGAGTAAAACATCAGGCTTGGTTTGTTTAACAGTCTCTAAAAATTTAATCAATAGTGCATTTTCTGCAATATCGCTATCATTTTCTAGAATAATAACCTTCGAGTCTGGGTTTTCAGTTTCCACTGTACCCCAGGCCATTGAGATCGCTGTAATTCTTCTTTTCTTCACAAGTAATAATTCGTGTATTGTTTCACCTTGTTTATGATCAACTTCAATATCAAAAGCGAGAAGGAGGGGTTGATAATCACTAGAAGCTTCTGTTTTTTGTGAGATATTTTTAAATGGAGCTTCTGCGATAAGTATATCATTCTCTTGCTTAATTATTGTCCCTATCACTGTGACAGGATGTAAAGCCCGTACATTCCTATCAATCAAGAATCGACGTGTAAAAGGAATATCTGCTTCATGAACCTCGATTCCAGCTTGTTGAAGAAGTTGCTTGATTTCAGGAACAAGAAAAGGGATGTTTCCAATCAATTGGGTTACAATTCGTGATGATCCACCAAAAAATGTGCGTTTTTTACATCTAAAAGTTTCAATTAACCAGTCTTTTGTCTGTTCTCCTCGTTTGTTCAGAATTTTCCTTATTTTTTCTTCTGAAGCTTCCGCGTAAAAGTATGGAAGGAAACCACTGACTCGTATTTCAACTCGTTTGCTATTAGATCGGCCCCAGAGACGAAGTAGCGGTTTCTTAATTCCATCACGCACATAAATCTCGTAATCGGCATCTAAGAGGACAAAGTCAATCGATGTGTTCACTATAGATTACACCGAGTAGGACCTAATTTTTCTAAATTTCTTTGATAATCCTTTACGTTTTATATTTTATGGCAAGAAAATTAATAACCTCTGCTGCATCTTCAGCAGAGTCAGCAGCTTGCTCGATTATGTTAATGACATCTTTAATTGCATACCAAGTCCCATAATGCATTCCACGAGAAGCAATGAAAAGATGTTGATTCATTATTTGATACAACAAATCAAGATCTGACTCACGATCACGAACTATACGATAAACCCCAGAAACAGCGTCTAACTTGATATCAAGCACTTGCAGAATGTCTACAGTTGTTCTAACCAACCCACGTAACGCAATTGCGGCATCATGTAGTTTCTCTTGAATCAAGGGGGGTACTTCTTCAATAGGAATAGTTTGAATCCGAAATAATGCTCCTAAGGTTAATCCAGCAACACGATCTAAGCGTCTTGCAATTCGTAAGAAATTCCCAGCATCAGGTGTTTTAACCAAACTTTTGTAAGTTTGTACTGCAATTTCCTCTAATTGTTGATCAGCTTGCACTTCTAATTCTTTTGCTTGTTGTGAGTATCTTACCAGTCTTTTCTGAAAATTTGATTTTTCTATTGCTTCTTGTTCGAGATATACTAATAATCCCTTGGTTCCCTGAATTACAGATGCTTCTACTAGTTGAGCATGTTTTAAACATGTCTGGAATTGAACCCAACCTGGGTGTGTCTCTCGGACTACAACAGAACTAAATGCTCCAATCAATAACAATAAACCTGCTGTATGTAGAGGTACATGTAAAATCTGGTCTAATCGTTCTGGATTTGAATCAAACCAAAGTTGGGCGACAAATCCAGCCATTAAAGGACCAGTAAAGTAACCGAAATCCTTCACAGCACGATAAAAGCCAATAATTTTAGGTTTTTGACCTTCAGGAGAGATATCAACTGAAATCGATGGTAATATAGGATAATAAAGGCCCACACCAACTCCTCCTAATGCTGAAAGGATGAATAAAACTGGGAATGGGGAAATTCCCGCTTGTAAACCGAATAAAGCTAGACCTTCTACAATTAGACCAAGAAATGTAGGTGCTTTTCGACCAATCTTATCACTAATATTCCCTGCTAGAGGCATTATTATAGCCCAAGACAATGTAAAAACTCCTGTGATTAATCCTGTTTCTTCAATTGAAAGACCATAACCATATAATGTACTGCTAAGTAATAGAGGGAGGAATAATACAATGATACTATCCACCATTTTACTAATGTGGCCGTTTAAACAGGTAATAATTACTGTTGGCCTAATTATGAGATTTCTAAACCGTGGGACAGTTTTAGCTCCTTCAATTGGGGTACGAAGTTTTTCTAACACTACTTGGGTATCAGATTTGACACTTGACTTCACAGCAGTAATTGTAATTATTAAACCGAAGAGAGAGACAATAGATGAGAAGATGAAGGCTGCACCAGACTTGTTTGTAAGCATAGTTATCCAACCAGCCACTATTGCACCAAAAGAATACCCTCCATAAACTGCCAGTTCCATGACACCCATCCATTGAGCACGTCTGGAGGCAGTACTTACATCAGAAAGGTAGGTCATTGCACTTGCATAAAGCAGTCCTTCACCAACACCAAGAATTGAATTTCCAATGCCTAAAAATAAAGGATCTCCCTCTGAAAGTAGAAGAGGAATGCCTCCTATAACAAAACACCCCACTCCTAGAAGAATCATAATTTTGGTTCCGATTTTCTGAGTATATGCACTTGTAAAAAGGCCTGCTAAGGCTTTAAACAACCCAAAACCCATTAAAGTAAAGGCAATAGATATCCATGCCCAGTTTTCAAACCATTTTGAAAATTCAAGTTGTTCTTCAGCGAAAGTAGAAAGAATGGTACGTTGAACCCCGTAAGCAGAAGCAACAAAAAAAAGGACGCAAAGTATTCCTGCAACTAAATATATGCGATTTGTTTTTTTCTCATTGACAGTTTTTTCTATATTTTCTTCCTTATCTATCATGAAAGACTACCCAAGGGGTTGTTCAAATTGAAATTTCTTCTATTTTTTTTTTCTTATTAAATGTAATCTTCTCATAATTTACAATATTATGAGAACTCTGTGAATACCCAAACCTAAAGATGAAAATAAAACTCAAGAAAGAAAAAAAAGAAAATGAGGAAAATTAACCACGATACTGCTGAATTTGAGCTGCATAAACTCAAATCAATCTACGTTATATTTCCCACGGGACATTATATCAAGGAATCGAACAATGAGAAACATTTCAATAATACCCACACCGATTCCAACTACTAATAACACTATTATAATGAAGATAACTGCACTAGTAACGTCACTGAAGAAATCTGGTTGGGACGCTAACACAAATAATCCACTGAAAAATGTATAGATACCCAGAGCATAAGATAAGAGCAAATTCTTTCTATGAAATGCTATTGTCCTATTTGTAAGTCGTTCAGATCCAATAATTAATGAACTCAGTACCCGATTAAACATTAGATATATCCCATTTAAAGTATCAAAAATCCTCGTGGGGGCTGTAAAAACGAAATTAAACGACTTTGAAACAATTTTTATACAAGCTGAGACTATTCCTGTTTCTGATAATACTATCAAGACCACAGCAATAATAACTCCAACAACACCAATTCCTATAAAGAGAGTTAAAGGATTATCTACTAAGCCACCCCATAAAAGCTCGATTAGGAATCGGAGAATATCAATAATCCCACTTCTGCGTTCGGTTCCATCGGGTCTATAACCAAGTCCAATTACTGTTAAAATTGCTTCAATAATTAAAGCTGAAATATCATAAATCGCTTGTAAAAAGCCTTCAAGCCCAGTAATTCTTCGGAGAATCTCATCTATAACATCAGTCCCAAAAAGCCATACTAGGATTGATAATAGAATCCCTGAAAAAAGTCCGACGAAAATAAAGAAGGTTGGTATGCTTTCCATAAACCAACGTTCGTCTTTATTTAGAGCTTTTTCTGCTGCTTCTTTGGTTCTAACAAAACGGATAGAACGCCCAAAAACACGAAAGATCCAGACATATGGCCAAAAAATAACTTTTAGTATATCCTTAATGAACCGCCAAATACTAGCGAAGATGGCCTTTACATCTTCTGAACCAAAGCCATCACTCAAATCAAAAGTGTATCTACCTTTTTTAACTTTTTCTGCCAATGAGACAACCTCATTACTAAATTAAAGGGTTTTTCTTATCAATATAGGTGAATTTTTAAGACTATTACCAAAGGAGTTAGATACTAATTGTCTCTTTTAATTAATTTTTATATGTTTTGATATTCTTATTAGTTAATAGAGTGACAAACCAACTTGTGGGTTTTTATCTGGAAAATATATCTATTTCAATCTTATAAATCAAAATATGGCCTTTGTTTCTAGTGAAAAACAGGTTTTTTTTGAATAGGAAATTAAATTTATCTAGATTAATGGAAAATTTATTTAGGATTGTAAAAAATACTTCCAAGAACTCTTTGGAATGTTTGGTGATTTAATGAAGATTGCTATTAGAAACGGAACACTTATTGATGGTACAGGTGTACCCCCACAACAAAACAATCTTATTTTGATCGAGGATACGAAGATTGTAGCTATAATTCCAGAGTCAGGTGATTTCGATATTGAAACTCAAATTCCTCAAGCTGCACAAGAAATTGATGCAACTGGAAAAACAATAATGCCAGGCCTCATTGATGCTCATTTACACCTTATGGGTATTCGATCTATGCAACCTGTTCAATGGGTACTGGATATGCCCGCTTTGAGAGCTGCCAGGGCTACTGCAGATAGCAAAAAACTCATTGAAGCTGGATTCACAAGTGTGAGATGTGCTGGTTCGGATGTAAGCGTCCATCTCAAGAAAGCTATCGAAGAAGGCACTATCCCAGGTCCACACATTGTAGCTGCCCATAAAATTATCACACAAACTGCTGGACACGGAGATACGCATGAGCTGCCACTGGAGTGGGCTATAGGACCTTATTCCATGGGAAGAATAGCTGATGGGGTAGATGAATGTCGTCGTGCAGCTCGAGAACAAATCAGACAAGGTGCTGGAGTCATTAAGATCTGTTCAACAGGAGGGGTTATGTCTGAAAAAGATGCTCCAACTCATGCACAATTTATTGACGAAGAGATTGCTGCAATAACAACGGAAGCTCACCGAGTGGGAATTAAAGTAATGGCTCATGCTCAAAGTCCAGAGGGCATACAAAACGCGGTTAGGAATGGGGTTGATACCATTGAACATGGTATATACCTAGACAATGAAACTATCACAATGATGTTAGAATATAATACTATTGTAGTACCAACCTTTGCAATAGTCAATGCTATTGTAACAAAAGGAGTTGAAGCCGGGGTTCCAGAATATGGCTTACTCAAGGCGAAAGCGTCCCATGAAGAACACATAAAATCTATTAAACAAGCTTATCAAGCTGGAGTGAGAATTGCACTCGGAACAGACTTTTGCGGTCCTGATATCATACCACATGGTGAAAATGCTATTGAATTAGAGATCTTTGTCAACCAAGTAGGCATGACTCCGATGGAGGCAATTGTGGCTGCAACAAAAGTCGGTGCAGAAGCTCTAGGACTCGAGAATGAAATTGGTACACTTGAGAAGGGGAAAAAAGCAGACCTCTTGATCGTTGATGGAAACCCACTTGAGGACATTAGAATCCTTCAAAACAAAGAGAAACTGCTGATAATTCTGAAAGATGGCCAAATTAAAATAGATAGACGCTAGGATACCTTTCTTAAGGATGCTATATTATACTAGATCTAGTTGGAGGTAGTGATACCCTCAATTACTCTGGTAAAAAGCTAAATTACCAATGTCAAACCTAAAGTTAAAGAAAATAGATTGTATAATGTTTCATGTAACTGATTTAGTGAAA
>Ga0209636_10006486_pt1 | contig 11960 bp, 17 predicted proteins | sample DeeMarSWOR152_54_FD_187464 | JGI IMG/M metagenome (GOLD analysis project Ga0209636, IMG submission 187464) | Marine sediment microbial communities from White Oak River estuary, North Carolina - WOR-1-52-54 (SPAdes) (version 2) | ecosystem: Environmental > Aquatic > Marine > Intertidal zone >...
CGTCAGTGCATACGCCGCCTTCGCATGCCCAGCCCGAAAGAGGCGGAAGCCGCGGGTTCAAATCCCGCCCGGTCCACCAAGCCTGAACTGTGCTTTTTTCCAGATTCCTAGCGAAGAAGAACATTGCTGTAGTTTATTCGTTCACGTAGTCTGGTACTTTTTTTGAAGCCCTCCCTCCTTTAGTCCTATGACAAACTCTATCACGTCGTTAGGTTCTTTGAACCTCAGATTTATGAGGCTGTTGAAGCCCGCGCGCGATAACCAAAAGGTTTCCAAATTTTGTCGAGATAATGTTAGAAGTTTTGTCTGGCTTCGCGCGCGCACTGAAGTATGTGTAGGTGCGTGTAACATAACAAACGTTAGTCAAAGTAATGGGTTTTTATATATCGGTTTTCGATACGAAGGCGGCGTCATTGTTTTAAGTATTTATTAAATAGTAAGACGCCGTATGCGGAAGGCGTTGGACATGGTGAGGTAGGGCAAAGGAGGTGAAAACATGGAGATGCTTGAAAAACTGGGTGAATACGCATTCTTGGCCTGCATCTTGGTAGCAGTTGTTGCTGGAATAGCGTCCAGCGTCACGGATGTTAGTGCGGGGTGGATTGCATTGACACTGGTCATTCTTGGCGTTATAGTAAGCTTCACCACCATCACTGAGAAGGAAGTTACGCCGTTTCTCCTAGCTGCAATAGCGTTAACGGTTGCAAGTTCTGGTGGCTGGTTCTTGGTTATTAACGAGGCAGTCGCAGATCTAGGAACCCTGATAAACACAATCGTGCTCAACATAACAGCGTTCGTTGCTCCAGCAGCAATAATTCTGGCAACAAAAAGTGTCTACGAACTAGCTAGACAGAAATAAATCCCTTTTCCAATAGTCCACATGAGACGGTGCTGAAGACATTTTGGAAATGGAAAAACCTCAGAAAAAATGGAGATCATTACCATAACCCCTAAAATGAATAGGGTCTATCGCCATTCTAAAGCGCGCGCGCCAAACCTAAGTTAATCAGAGGAAAAGAAGGTTTATGATGGTCAAGTAAGTATTAACTAATAATGTTCACCTCCTTTTAATTGTTTAACAGAAAACCAAGCTCCGCATTTTGTGCATAAATAGGAACCGACTTTGCGCACGCAGTTTTTGTTCCCAAAGATTCCCAAGCGTATAGGGCATGTATAGGCATTCACGCAAGGTATGTAACTCAAAAAATCAGGGCTGTCACCATTGATCACTGGGCGCGTTTAAGCTTTGACTTTCATTTCCTTGCGTTGAACTCCATCTTGTTTTTTCTTCTTCAGCAAACTTTGACGAGCCGCCGCTACGTATTCGGTGAATAGTAGGTCCTCCTGCTCTTGATTATATTCAAAAGCGTGTCCAACTTTTTCATAGAGGCGCTTCATTATCAAAATCTCAAGAAATTTAGCTCCAAGCCCAAAGATTCTTTCAATTGCGTCGGCAAACTCTTCAATTTTGTGAGGAATGTCCCGCTTGTTAATCTTGAAAGTCTTTTCCAGCGCGCGCGCGCAAGTAGATCATCTGCTTCGAAGAGTCACCCAACGAAGACAGCCCCTCATCTACTGCTTCCAGCAGAAGCTTTTCGAAACCGCGGTTATGCAACGGTGAATTCCTCTAAGGCAAACTACATAACGCGCTTCAAGAATAGTTCATATATGACTTATGAAACGCGAATACGAATCTTCAGTCTCGCTGTTCCTGAACAAAAATCCGAATCAGAATAAACTCTCTTCAACGCGCGCATTGGTTTCTGTAGAGTCCGTATTCCTCATGCTTTGATGAATGAGACATATCGTGTAACTGTTGATGGTGCGGAACCCTCCGACGTAAATTATAGATTGTGTGATGATAAAGATAAATGATGGATATCCTTCAGCTGTGAACATTCAACACTTGAAATAATAATTCCGGAGTTTCCATCATCAGTTATCCTGCCACTATTCATGATGGCGACACTGCTACCAGTCGTTGCCCACCAATAAAACGTTCTATGTACTGTTGTTTGTCTCTTAAACAAGCAATCAAAGAGCCAGTTAAGTGTATGTAGAGCCAATCATAACAAAAAAAGAAGGTGCGCGAGACAGGTGAACTGTACAAAAATTAAATATCGCAAATGCTGAGTACAACCTGAATCTAGGAGGTTTCAATTGTTTCCGGTTCATCACAAAAAGATGACGTGACACCACTAACACGTTATTATACTTTGCTGAGGGATCCGGCGCGGCGAAAAATAATTGAAATCTTGGGCAGTCAAAGTAAAATCGGCTTTAAGGAGTTGAGGCAGGAGCTAAAGCTTGGTGTTGGCACCGTATATTACCATCTGGACATGCTTTCCGACTTTCTAACCCAAGATAAGCATAGGAAGTATATGTTGAACGACCGTGGACTTTTGCTGCATAGGCTGCTGAGGGAGGGAAGTTTGCCGCCTACGTTGGAAATTGGGGAGGCGTTTAGTCACCGTTTGGGACGCTGGATTTTCCTCTCTCCGGTTTTTACCAAAACGGTTCGACCTTTGAGGTGGTTGCCTGTATCAGCGCTGATATTAGTTTTTGGGGCAGTTGGAGCAGCCCTAGTCAGCGTTGACCCTATGTTGTTTTTCTATTTTCCTTTCTCCCGCTACGAGTTTGAAACAATCGTTATACTTTTCCTTTCCAACTGGATTGAACTATTTCTGCTTTCCAACTTTCTCATCTACATACTTTACAGAAGAACTGGCGGCAACCTCCAGTTATTCACCTGCATTAGTATTGCTGCGTTTCCCTTAGCCTTGTTTCCCTACATCTACATGTTCATCTCATACGATGTTGCGAGGTATCTTCTCCTCGTTATCCAAATTTGGAGTTTGCTTCTAATATCGTCTGCCTTCTGCTTTGGAAAGGGCTTACGCCTCGACAAAGGCATCGTTGTAAGTTTAACCATTCTATACCTCAACGTTATGCTGCTAGTAGTCTTGGGACGCCTCACATGAAGGTTCGAGGTTTCTAGAACCCTTCCAAGCAAAAGTTCGAGGTTTTTCGAAACGGTTCCCTTAATAATCCGTTTTTATAAGTTATTTTTGGTGAAAAAGCTTGAAAAAAAGCAGAAACTTGATTACAGCGATTCTGCTAAGTGCATTACTGACAACTCTAACGCTTCCATTAGCAACAGTATCTGCGTCAACAGAGGAAGGACAGGAACAGGTTCAAGCAACTTGGAGGACACAGGGAAACTGGACCTATATACAAAATGATATGATAACTATTGTGTTTCCAGCCGGCGGCAAGAAGCCAATGTTCTTATGGTGGTACACGAAGGATCCAGACAACATCAATATAGTCAAATACAAGGGACTAGTCGAATACGTAAGCTTTGACAAACCATACTTCATCTGGAAACAGCAAGCTGTAGCTTGGAGAATCAGAGAACGCATACAAGCCCGTTTCTACGAACCAATGCGCCATACGATTAGAGACCAGCTGCGCCTAAGAGCAATCTTAAGGATTCTCTGGGACATTGGAAACTACACCGGCCTTCACGCACCTTACTTGCACTTCAGTGGTTGTCGATGGGAATTGAGCAATCCAGTGAACGTAACGAAGGGCGATGTGAAATATCTTAGCTTCAACTTCACTCTGGTAGATGTTCCAGGTTATAGACCAAACTTGCAATTCGCAGAGAACAACATAATCATCAGATGCAGATTCTACTACACACCCGCAACCGAGAATGTTGAAGATCTCTATACTTACACGGTGAATGCCGGCGAACTTAAAATGGATTTGGTGGTGAAACATTGGGATTGGAACATAGACGAGCTCAAGCCTCTACTACAACGACTGAGGGAAGAAGAAATAGAAGTTCCCCACGGCGAAGCAGGATTAGCATTATGGATTAATTTAGCATCCATTAACATGATCAAACTTGCAGAAGATGACGTAACAACTGCTGACGATACAAGCTTCACAGAAAAGGCATCAACAGCCACAAATATCTACGTGGAAGGCAAAAGCGTTTCGATAACTCAAAATAAAACTGGAGTTGAAGAGGAACAACCGTTGCAAAATCATGCAAGAGAACGTTTCAAATTCCGCTTCGAAAAAGGCGACGCCACGTTTGCCGGCTTCTTCAAGTTTGTTCCCAAAGCCTTGGTCAGAGACCCCGTGAACAACACTGTTATAGATAATGTGGATGTGACTGCTTCCTACATTTCAGCTGGTAGCCATATGCGGGTGTTCCTTAGCTATCCATACTTCGGTAACAATACTCTTGAACATGATCCGTCGCTTGGAGTTGAAAGCTTCCCGCAACTCATAACACCCATCCTCATAATAGTGTTAGTCGGCGTTACCGCTGTCATCGCTGTTGCCGTCTTAGTTGTTCGCAGAAGAGGAAAAATAGTCAACATAGTTGGAGCAAGCTAAGGCTCCTTTCCTCCCTTTTTTGTCGTGTTTCTTCATCTGCGCTATCTGCTGTGTCTTAAGATGACATATATCTGTTTTCGACTCGTATCTTTTAATATCTGTACGCCAAAAACAGATGATGGAGATAAACATGAGCTCTAATGAAGTCCGTTGGAAAGTCGTTAAGGCGATGCTTGATGAGTTTCCGTCTTTGAGGGAAAAGACGAGGGAATACCTGAAAAACTAAGCTTAGTTTTTGGTTCGAGAAGACAGAAAACCTCGGATGTCAATTGCAGAACCCATGTTAATTTCTAATCTTTTCGTTATTTGATCATTAAATATACTGGATAGACGCCTCACAAAAGCTGTTATGATTAACGCATGCTGAATATAGAGTGTAGATTCATAAATGATTAATTAGCGAAAGTTTTTCTCTATCCTATAGGTGTTACTATTGGCTGAGATTCCAGAGGTTCCTGAAAACGTTCCCGAAAGAATTCCCGAAAGCATAGCTAAAAGAAAGATTATCGTTTACAAGTCTCGCGTTGACCCTACCATAGTGAAGCTCACTGCAGAGAAAATGAAAAGCAAATTGTTCGTCAAGTTCGGTTTTTCAAAGCCTAGACCTGAAGAAATACGGGTTGTTGCGGTTGACAAATATTATGAACCCTACGTTCTCGTTGACGCAAAGTACAGTATCGATTATTATAAGAAGAGAGTTTACACCCTTGACGTTAGCAATGAAACTGAGGAAGTTAGGATTTTAGGGGAAACATTCAAACCCGAAACAGAAGTTAGCCCCACTGGTGAGTCTCGCAAAATAATCAAACTTGAAGTAGAAGAATGTTTATCCTACGAAGACAAGACCTATCTCATTCTTGACAAAACAGGGCGCGAAGTTTCACCTGATCAGATGCCTGCTGCTCCTTCCGAAGATCATCCCAACAAAATATTGAAAGACTTTGGCAAAAAGGCAGGAAAGATTAAGTTTTCTCCTCGAAAGGGAGTAGAAATTGTTAAATCCAGGATTGTCAAGAGGCCTCCAGATGCGGATAGGGTTGAAAACGAACTTTTTGAAATCTCTGAACACGCTGTGATTTATAGTCCGATATATGAAATTACGTTTCGAAACGTGAAAACTGGTGACGAGAAGGTTATAAGAATCGACGGTGTCACTGCCAAGATAATTCCGTAGCTACCTGTAGCCTGTTGTGTTCTTTTTCAGCCAAAAAATTGGTGAGTTTCTCTGAACAGAATCCTCCCCTTCTTTAGTTAATAGATTTGTGATTTCTTCATAGTTTTCGAGATATTTAATGCCCTTTTGGGTTGTTTTGTAGATCGTTTTTCCTTCCGTTGTTACTTTGTTGAGGAGCGCTATTTTGAGGAGGAAGGAGAGATATTCGTTTAGTTGGGCAAAGCTTAGGTTTGCTCTGTACATGATTTGGGTTTTTAGGCTTCCGTCTTTTGCTACTACTAGTATTTCCGCTATTATGTAGAGGCGGTCTCTGCGTTTACGGGAGGTTTCCATCGATTCGTTTTCCAAATTATAAACCTCGCTAAGCTTGTTCTATAAGTTTCGTCTATATTCCAAGTAGACATGGATGCCTAAAAGGCGTGTTTCCGAAAGGAACATATTTCTAGAAAAAGAATATAGCGGCCTCACCTTACGATTTCCAATGTTTATCGAAGCGACATAACACTTATAAGGCAGATTCGTATTCCGACTATGAAAAGACCTTTCCGGAAGGTGATGTTTTGAGCATTGAAAAAATGAAACGCCGCGCCTTTCATTTGCGTCTGCTAATTGACCGAAGTAAAAACAAGAGAGTGAGGAGAGAGGCGATTAAGGAGTACGTTAGCCTTATACAGCGAATAAGTCGGAACAACTAAATTTAGGTCAGTATGTAAAGACAACCTATTTTCTATTTTCACTCGTTTCTTTTGTCATCTATGAGGTAGAGAAGATTCAGAGTTGTAACTAGAAATAGTGGCATCATTAAGAATCAGGTTGCTTGTAATACTTGGGATAACATAGTTGTCTACTATCCTATCTGGGTAGTATAGTAAAATGCTTCCGTACGCTGGGTCTGGATCTACTTCTTTCATTGTTGATTTACATTGGTGAAATCAGTATTTAGTGTTTCAATTGAAAACACTTTCAATAGAAAACATTATTCTCACCAGAAGGGGTGTGTGCTACCAGACCGTAATTGTTTCTATTCAATGTATCAAATGAAAATCCTTAACATTCCATCTTCAAGACACTTAATGAAATTATATCTAAGACTGATATTTCTTCCAAAATTCTATCAGTTCTTTTACGACTTCATCTAATCCTAACGTACCGGTAAAGATAACCTTATGTTAACCTAAAAGAAGTTTTGTCAAGGCGGTTGAATAGATTCCCCGAATCTTAGCCTTAGTCAACAAGAATACTACATTATGATGCGCTTTTCTCAATTCTATATAGATTCCCAACTTTCGTAACTTGAAACTTTACGCCCAAAATTTTCTGAGCCAACCACATATTCGTGTCTAGATGATCCGTTACATCTCGGCTTAAATAGACTGAGTTCCCATCCGCCAGAGCAACGTAGGGCACAAGCATGTCTGCCAAGTGAACATCCACCGTGGCATGGACTTCAACATCTCTAAAGAGGTTTTCAGCGGCTTCCCTACCTACAACCTCGCTGAGCTTACGAAGTTCTCCTATGGCGTCTCCTCCAAGAAGCGCGCCCGTGCTGGTTTTTGTCCACAAGACTAGGGAACTACCCTTTTGAAGAGGGTTAGATCTGTCGTTGACGACTTGAATCCTTGCTTCGTAACCATGGTTTTTGAGGTAGCCGTTAGCTGCCTTAGCTTGACGCTCCGCTACCTTTCGATCTTCTAGGAAAGTGCAGACGGATACGCCGCGTACTTCTTCTACTGTTCCAAATTCTTCAAGGCGGAGGGGAGTGAGGTTGGAGCAGGGCTGAACCTCCAAGAGGACTTCACCCATGCCCTTCGGATAGTATCCATATTTTCGGACGGTTAAGGAAGCCTTCAACCCCATTCGCTCAAGCATGGGAAGAAACACATACCTCAGATAGTTTATGGTAGGAGCGTGACGAACGTCGGTGCCACCCTTGACAACTCGGACACCAACGGCACCTTTAGCGTAGGCGCAAAGGGGCAGAATCGTTAGCAGTAGCATGGGAATGCTTCCTGCGGTGCCTATCTCCGCCCTGATCTCACCGCTTACGATGTCGTCTGGCTTAAACCAGAGTTCGCGAGAACCCAGTGTGGCGCCTTTCATTTCAGCGTTGCAAAGCTTTGCGGCTGTGAGCACTGATTCAAGGTGTTGGGGGCGCAGTCCAGGTTGGCCGCGTCTTTGACGGATGTTGTAGATGTGCAACGGCTCGCCGAGGACGCCGGCTAGGGCGATGGATAGCCGTAGTATTGTTCCGCTACCGCTCTTCTGGCTGCCGTCGATTTCTAACATTTTAGTCTATTGAATAAGCTTTTCTCGATTTTATTAAGTTATTTTAGGCTATGATGGAGTTAGGATAAAACAAATGAGGGACTATGGCAGAATAGTTATGTGTGGAGGTAGGTTGATGAGCGAAGAGAAGCCAAGCATCGAAGAATTGTCTCGGAGAATCGATCAGCTTCTTAACGTCTTGAACATTATTTCCAGAGACCTTGCTGAAATTTCGAAGTCTCTTAAGGCGGGTGGCGCTCCAACTGCTGCTCCAACGATTCCTGTTGCAGCTACGGAAGGAACGCGAAGTGTTGAAGGTATTAGGGAGGCGTTTTCCTCGGATTTGGAGGAGATGTTGTCTTTTGAGGAATCTGGAGATTATGTTGTGATAAAAACGCGTAGGTTTCTAGGTTCTGACAATTTCGCGAAAATTGCGTCCATTGTCCGCAGCTTGGGTGGAGAGTATATTAGCGCCGGGAAGAACTCCCATTTTAAGGTTCCTAGGAAAACAGATTGACGGGAAGAAACCGTTTTCGGCGAAGACTAGTGCATTCGTATGTTGTTAGGTGGAGAGGGCTTTCAATAGATCTTTTAGTCCTTTCGTGTTGTGAAGGAATCCTACTTTGATGGGTGTAATGGAGATGCATTTTTCCTTCTTAACGGCGTGTAAATCTGTTCCAGGCTTGTCGTCTGGATAGCCGGTTAATGCCCAGCTTGTGATCCTGTATCCTTCCCTTTGCTCCACGTAGATGTCGCCGTAACCCTTGTAGGAAAGGCTGGTGATTTTTATTTTCTTGGAGTCGGCTTTTTCCGGCACGTTTACCGAAATGATGTCCACGTCTGGAGGCATCCCCTTTTCTAACACGTATTTGGCGGCTTTGAGAGCGAGGGTGGCGGTTAGCTTCAAGTCCTTCACTGTAACTTCCTCTTTCTCAGACATTTTCTCGGTGATTTTTGGTATACAATAGGAAACGGTTATAGCTGGCACGTGGTGGATGGCGGCTTCTAAGGCGGCGCCTAAAGTGCCTGAATTCAGCAAATCGTCTATTCCAAGGTTCGGACCTAGATTTATTCCTGCTACAAGCAAATTCGGCATGCGCTTCAGAATTTTGTTCACCGCGAGCAAGAAGGCATCGGCTGGTGTGCCCGTTGTTGCGTATGCTTTTGATCCGTCTCTCAGTTGGGTCTCCATTATTTTTATGTGACCGGGGGTTAGGGCTTTTCCGATACCGCTTCTCTCATCCTTTGGAGCGACAACAATCACTGTTCCCAGTTTCTCCAACCGCTTCTTTAGGGTGGTCAAACCGATAGATTGGATTCCATCGTCGTTAATTACCAGAATGGTTGGCAAGGTAAGTTTCTCCGGTTGCATTAGATGAGCGTCTCATGATTATTTTAAAATAGCGTTTACAACCACAAACATCTATTAGTGTTTACCATCGTCTATATCCGTAACGTATCTTGAAATCTCTGAATTCTTCAGTGTAGTTTTCCCATTGGATGTCAACCTTGGTCACTCTGGCTCCTGGAGGGCCTCTTCGACAAAAATCAATTATTTTTTCTACATCCTCTTTTTCTCCTTCAAAAATAGCTTCCACTCTCCCGTCAGACGTGTTTCGAACCCAACCAACAACGTTTCTTCTCTTCGCCTCGTAACTGGTCTCTGACCTAAAGAAAACTCCTTGAACCCTACCGCTCACAAAGACATGAGCTCTAACCCTCATGTTTCTTCCCACCCTGTTGCCACTAAACAACTACAAAATGGGTAACCTAATAAAAATAAGGATTTCAAAAGTTGAACGGGTATGCGAGATGTTTTGGCTAGGGTGCTCTTTTAAACCTGATAGCTTGACCCTTCAAATCCAATTCGTAAACTTGGTTCACGTCGAAGTCGATGCCAAGTTTTTCATATTCTCGCTCCGTCAGAAACAGGATCATCTTTGGGAGGGCGAACTGGGTTTGCTTAGTAAGCATGGGGAGTTGCTGCTGTAACGTTCTGACAACTTCTTGAACCATCCTCCCCTCTTCCGTCGCAGGTCTAACCGCAAACCTCGGAATCACCCGATCCTCAATCAACTCTATACGCTTTCCAAGATTGCCCTCAGGATCTCGTATAGACTCAATTTTCTGAACCCTAACCCGTGTCATGCCAGTCACTCCAGCTACTACTAGATATCTGGAAGCTTTATACGTTTCTTGAAACGAAGCTCAGTCACTCCATCTCGACGGTTGCCGGAGGCTTCGGCGTCACGTCGTAGTAAACACCAGAAACGTCTGGACAGGCTTTAAGAATCTTTTCCGCAGTTTCCGTTAAGGTTGTCCAAGGAATTTCGGTTACTTGGGCGGTTAAGAAGTCACGGGTTTGGATCGCTCGCAGGGAGATTACATAAGGTTTTTTCTGAGGTTTTTCTTGAACGGCGTATAAGATTCGGGTGAAGGAGGGGTTTTCCTTGATGATTATCGTTTGAAGCGTGACTAGATTTTTGATGGCTGCATGATGGATGCGACCATCTTCTGTTTGAGCTTTGATGGCGGCGACTTCTCCGTAGTGTCGTTCACCGCCTTTAACTCCAGTCGCCTTGTCTTGAAACACTTTCACAGAGAGATGTCTTGTTGGAACGTTAAGGTATCGAGCCGCTGTTTCTTGTATGTGCACTACGCAGGGATGCTGGGGCGTTTCTAGGTTGTCAATAATCGCTGCAAAATACTGGCTGGGCGCATGCTTGGCGAAGTTTTCTTCGGCTATGGCGGTGGCTTTTTTAAGCGACTCTAACTTGTCGATCTTGATTTCTCCAACGACTCGCACCGAGAGACCTGGTCCGGGAAAGGGTTGTCGTTCGGATATTTCTGTAGGAACTCCCAGGTGTCTGGCTACTTTTCTCACCTGTTCCTTGTAAAGAGATGCAACTGGTTCGATGACTTGGAATCCGTAGCGTTCAGTAGGACTTATTCCTATCTGAGCTAGGACATTGTGCTGAGTTTTTATGCCTCCCTTTGTTTCAACTATGTCCGCTTGAATAGTTCCCTGCACTAAATATCGGCAGCCCTCTTTTTCAGCGGTTTCACTCAAGGTTTTGTAAAAGGTTTCTCTAAATTTCTTCCGCTTCTCCTCAGCATCTCGCAAACCCTTTAATTCCTTTAAGAAACGTTGCTGAACATTCAACACTTTTATCGGCAGGTTTAGGGGAGGCTGAGATATGAGTTGAGCAACCCTTTCAGGTTCCCCGTCTCGCATGAAGGCATCGTCAAGCATAACGCAGAGAAGATTCTCTCCTATGGCACGGTGGATTAGCGCAGCAGAGGTTGTGCTGTCTACGCCTCCCGAAACCGCGATGAGGGCCCGCTCGCTTCCAACGGCTCTCTTGATCTCCTCCACTTGCTTGTCCACAAATTTTTTAGGATCAAATTTCTCCAGTTTACACAAACTCCTTCAGATTAGTTGATCCACCATTTCCTTGGTTACGTACGTGCCCATTCGGGGCATTCTTTTTATTCCAATAATTTCGGATATAACCTTTGCTCGGATGGGTGTAGGGAGTTCGCGTAGGTTTTTGAACCTAATGAAAGTTGCTTTTTTTCTTTCCTGCAGAAAATCCATGTATTCTTCATATGATTTTAACAAAGTTTCGTGGCCGTAGGTTTTCCAAAGGTTCTCGGAGTCTCCGGTGATTCGTTCGATGAATTCTCCGACGCCTCGAATTTCTTTGTGGGGATGTGTTACATAAAAGAGGAGTAGCTCCACATTTTTTGGACCAACCAGTCCTCTGCGAACAAAGGCGTGCACGGTTTTGCCCGCTCTGTTTAGATTGCATAGCCGATTCCAAAATTTTTCTATGTTCAAGAGGATGAAAGCATACCGCTTCAACGTTTATCACACCGCACCTACGGTTAACGCTTAACATTTTATGTCGTTTACCCTTATAAGCAATGAATGGTTTCGCGATTGGATTAGTAAACGCTATTTCCATGGCAGGTGGTGATATCTCCCGCAAACTCCCCTCTTTTTCTGTATTTTTCTCTTGTTTGTCATTGAGGCTCATCATCTAGTTTCGGCTGACCACTTCATGGTAACATGCGTGCGTATGCGATCTTGATTTTATATCAAACC
>Ga0209636_10006487_pt1 | contig 11958 bp, 9 predicted proteins | sample DeeMarSWOR152_54_FD_187464 | JGI IMG/M metagenome (GOLD analysis project Ga0209636, IMG submission 187464) | Marine sediment microbial communities from White Oak River estuary, North Carolina - WOR-1-52-54 (SPAdes) (version 2) | ecosystem: Environmental > Aquatic > Marine > Intertidal zone >...
GACAACCCGTTTTAATAAGGTTCACCTAATGGTCATCAACTTTTTAACTTGCGAAATTTTGCCACCTCAGATTCGTAGGCGGGGTCATCCTGCCCTTCGGTCCTGCACTTCGTCCCGAGACTCAGTGTCGAGGGAAAACGATTCACCCTGACTTCGTCCCGAGGACTCACTTCATGCCGAGCGCACTCAGTGCGAGGCAGTCCGAGGGAAGGGCTCCCAGCCCCGCCAACAGTGGGCGGGCATGGGTGTCCGCCCTACGAACTCTTCAGGAACCCAAAAGCGCTATTGCGTTATGTTGGATTGTCAACATAATTAGCTGATAACCATAGGCGAACACTACCGATATTTCTTCCCAAGCTTGTGTAGGATTGTTTTCATTCCTTCAAAATCAGTTTTACCAGGGTCTCATATAATGATCTTGATATGGTCAGTGCAAATTTTTATGTCTTATTCCTTGACAGGATTCGTTTTTTGCTTAACTATATAAGCAATGGAGAATCTGATTGCCCTTCTGGACAAGGTCGATAGCTACGTTTGGGGTCCTTTTCTCATAATCTTCCTTCTGTTCACTGGAGTTTTCCTGACCATAAGGTATAGATTTATTCAGATAAGAAAATTCGGACACGGTGTGGGTTTGATTACCGGAAGATACGAAGACCCCAAAGACGAAGGTGAGATCACACACTTTCAGGCACTTTCTGCGGCTTTGTCTGCTACTATTGGAACGGGAAATATCGCTGGAGTGGCTACTGCTATCGTCTCCGGAGGACCGGGTGCTGTATTCTGGATGTGGGTTACCGGCGCATTAGGGATGGTCAATAAATATAACTCCGCTTTGTTAGGTCTGAACTTTAGAAAAATCCATCCTGATGGAACGGCTTCGGGCGGTCCCATGTATTATCTGGAAAGGGGATTAAAAGTCAAATTTTTGGGTTGGCTATTTGCCTTCTTTGGTGCAGTGGCTTCGTTCGGAATAGGGGATATGGTCCAGGAAAATTCAGTAGCCAAACCTTTGGAGGAAAATCTGGGGATTCCCTCGTTAGCCACTGGATTGATAGTAGCGCTTTTCGTTGGCTTGGTGATTATTGGGGGGATAAAGAGAATAGGAAGAGTCGCATCCAGAGTTGTTCCCTTTATGTGTGTAGTCTATATTTTAGGAGCTTTGATAATACTTTTGAACAATTTTGAAAAGTTGCCTTATGCTTTTGCCTTAATAATAAAACATGCCTTCTCGCCCACCTCTGCTTTTGGAGGTTTTTTGGGTGCCACTGTTGCTCAGACTATCAGGTTTGGTGTAGCCCGGGGACTTTTTTCCAATGAGGCTGGTTTGGGCTCAGCCTCGATTGCCCATTCTGCCGCCAAGACCAAGGAGCCGGTAAGGGAAGGATTGGTTGCTATGTTGGGTCCCTTTGTGGACACCATTGTGATATGCAGTATGACCGCTCTGGTGATAATCAGCACCGGAGCCTGGACCAGCGGTTTGACCTCATCTCCTTTAAGCGCCCATGCTTTTGACATGGGTCTGCCTGTTGTTGGAAAGTGGATTGTTACCTTCGGTCTGGTCTTTTTTGCCTTTTCCACAATGTTGACCTGGTCCTATTACGGAGACAGATGCTCAGAATACATTTTGGGCAGCAAGGCAGTCATGCCTTACAGATGGCTTTTCGTTATGTGCATCCCCATCGGGGCCATAGTGAAGATCGATTTAGTATGGCTTTTGACTGACATCATGAATGGCTTCATGGCCTTTCCCAATCTGATCGGGATCTTAGGACTAAGCGGTCTGGTGGCAAGAATGACCAATGAATATTTTTCCCGCCCTCAATATACTTATAAAGAGAAAAGGCAAAAGTTAGGCATGTAGTCTACCGTTTGATACTCCAATTCTGCAAAAGTTGCTTTTCAATAGTCCTTCCAAAATGAGCTTGACATACTTTAAGTTTTGGCTAACATTCCTTCGTGATTTTTTTATTCGATTTTTGTTTCAAGTCAAATAACTGCAGGTGAGATGGAAGAGTCTGGCACAAACCTTTCTCACGTTCGCCAAGTAGTTGCAATTTACACCAACATCGGGAGGGGACACCCAAGCTATCTGAACAGCCTGTTTCAGACTTTGCAGGATAAAGGGCAGAAGGTAATCTGTCGTACCGTCTTTGAGGAAAGTGATGGTCTTTCCTTGTTAGCCTGGAAACTGGTCGAGAGACTTTATTTTATTGGTGGAAAAGGCGGCCTCAGAACTAAGCTCTACAATTGGTTGAGAGCAAGCCAGAGAGATGTCTCTTCCGACTCTCGGTTCCTAAAGGTTTTAGGACGCGATCTCAGAGAGAAATATCAGCATTTCAAGGGTATTTGCCTGGTGGCACACCCAGTGGTTGCAAGGATTTTGGCAAGTGTCTGTCGCACCTGGTATGTTCATGGAGAGATCGCCGCACCGTCTGAATGTGCTGTCAAAGGAGTGGAAAAGGTTTTTGTCCCGTTAGAAAAGACCAAAGAGAGATTGATTTCTTTCGGAGCTGATCCTGAAACTGTTGTGGTTACCGGATTGATGATTGAACCGGGACTTGTCGAGTCCGCCGAAAAATCATTTCAAGCCAGATTGAAAAGAATTGAATCGAACCAACCATTGACCATTGGCTTTTTTACATCAGGAGCCTATCCCAAAGAACATCTGAAAAAGATTCTTTGGGGAACAAAATCAGTGGTTGAGCAAAAAATGCGGGCCATAATCTTCACCGGGACTTGCCCAGAGAAATTTGAGTGGTTTAAGAAGCGATTCAAAAAGTGGGGATTTAGTGTTCTGGAGGATAGGGGAGAGGTTTTGGGGAAAGAGGAAAAAGGAGATATTTGGCTGGTGACGAGAGAGACTAGGCAAGCTGAAACTCTGAGGACTCTTCAGTTGGTGCCACATATGGACGCCTTTGTTGCCGCTTCGCACGAGCGAACCAATTGGGCAGTAGGTTTGGGATTGCCTATGTTCGTTTTGTTTCCTTTGATTGGCACTTTCGCCTCTTTAAATTTTGAATTCGCTCAAAGACAAAAAGTAGCTTATTCTATTGATTCTTTAGAAAAAGCCAAGACCCTTGGCAAAATAATTGGCGAACTTCGGCAAAACGGACAATTGACCCGAAAGGCTGAGAACGGGTTTGGGGTGCACAAGACAAATGGCGTCAGACAAGCCGCATCTCATCTTCCTTTTTAATGTAGCGCCCGAGCTTTGTCTCGGGCGTTTATTCTCTCGTCCGACAGGAATGTCGGACGCTACATTCGAAAGAAAAAAGTCAGGAGCACAGGGCTCCTGACCTACAGACTGAAGCGCCGCCCTTACTCATAGAAGAGGATACCAGGGACGACAATTCGCGCCCTATGGAATCAGGATTCGGATTTCGTGTGTTTCGTGCCTTTCGTGTGTTTGTGGAAATTTTTGATTTTTTGTGCTCCTTTTCTTAAAATGAAGAAAAACAAGGGGATACAAAAGACGAGATATGTGTTTCGTGGGTTTCGTGCCTTTCGTGTGTTTTTTTTCACAATGTTTTTTCCTTCACAATTATGGGTTCGACTTGGTTTACTAAGTATTGAAACTGATTCATAGTTCAGTCTCCTATAAAGGCTGGACTTATCTGGTTCACCATTGAGGTTGTAGCGATTTTGTTCTCTCTGGTGGGCAGACCTAAATGGCTCAGAAACGCTTAGGAGTGCACAAGATAAATGGAGCCTCGGGAGCAGCATCTCACCTTGAATGACCCTCATGTGCAATTGAGAAAAACAGTCTCTTTTATTATTCCTTATAGTTAAAAAAACTAACTATTTGCTTATTTTTCCCTTGACAAAATAAGATTGACCTATTATATTGAAGCTGAATGTGGGAGAGTCCGCTTGTTCCTTGACAGTGAGAGGTGCTCTTTATGGGCTTTAGCCACAACAGGATTCGCCTCCACGATTGGCCGAAATGTTATATAGCAGTCTTTCCCAATCATGGGACTAACGGGTAATGGATAAAACCAACCTGATCCACATTTGTTGCCAATTTTTTCCAAGTTTTTTTCTTATTGCTCATAAACGTCTTGATTTCTTCTTTGGTTTAAGGGGTTTTAAAAGAGAGGTTTCACAAGATTAGGTCTGGAGCTATGCTTCAAAAGGGGGGGGCATAAAAAACAGGCCCTTGTAAGCTCCTGTAGGAGCAGGGCTTGCGAGGTTTGAGGTAGGCTATAATAACTTGGGAAAGGAGGTGAGATTGTTAAAAAGCAATAAGGAAGGGGGATCTAGAATTAAAGCCAATGTGACTCAGCCGGCTGAGAGTCCAATTGCCCAAAACCGAGCACGCTAAACGCAGCCGGAGCGTGCTACTGTTAGGGAGGAAAGGTCATGCAACCAGTCGACCCGGAAGAACTAAAACAATTGATAAAAGAAGCTAAAGAGGCGGGAAAAGATGTGTCCGAACTCGAAAAAACACTGGAAAAGACTATAAAGGAAAAGGGATTGGCTCCTTCGGGGGAAAGAAAGGAAAAAAAGGCGACAGAAGGCAAACGCGTGATTGAATCTACCGGGCCTGCAAGAGAGGAGGATTTCGAATGATAGAAGTAAACCTTATCGACCAAGCCGGAGTCCTTTCAGGACCAGAGAAGAAGCGGTTGAAGAGCTTCATCATTGACCATTGTCTTTGTACCACTGAAGAAATACCATGGCTGAAACATGTCAAGGTAAGAGATGATGGCGCATCGGGTTATTCCGGTTACTGGACAGCTTCGTGGACTGAAGATGGAGCTGATATTAGAGACCTTGTAGCGGTAATAATCTTAAATTCATACTATCTAAAAACCGTGGAGCAAATGGAAAAGACTTTAGCCCACGAATTCGGACACCATTGGACTCTAGGCTACTTTATGGTTAGACGAGAAATGCGACACTTTTTCAAGGAGCGTGCTCCTTGGCTTTACTACAGGATAAGGGGAATTGAGCCAATCAATAATTTTGCCGGAGACTACTCCAAAGATTGGTATCACTGTGATAAGGAAATCCTCGCAGAAGATTACAAGCACCTTTTTTCACCATACAAATGGATGCACCGTATGAGAAATTTGGTCGGAAATCCAACAACCGAGGTTATGGATTATATCAAGACGCTTGGTAAACCATATTGGTAATAAGCATCCATCGTTTTGAGTAAACCAGAGGGAAGCCGATTGTTAAAGTGTTCAAAAGAGTGTTGCCGACTTCGCCACTGTTGGCGACTTCGGCAACACTCATAATATCAAGAACATATCGCTATAGGCCTGGGGTAAGAATATTGTAAGTTAAGTATAATTAATCGAAGAAATCTTAAGGTTCTGTCAAATCAAGAGACATCCTATTCGCACGAGCGCACCAACTGGGCAGTTGGCTTGGGATTGCCCATGTTCGTCCTGTTTCCTTTGATCGGCACTTTCGCCTCTTTGACTTTCGAATTTGCTCAAAGACAAAAAGCAGCTTGTTTTCTGGATTCCTTACAAAAAGCTAAGAATTTAGGCAAAACAATTAGCGAACTTAGGCGAAATGGCCAATTGACGCAAATGGCGCAGAACGGCTTCAGAGTGCATAAAATAAACGGGACTTCTAAAGCAGCATCTCATTTTCCTCTTTAATGTAGGGCCCGAGCTTTGTCTCGGGCATTCATTCTCTCGTCCGACAGGAACGTCGGACGCTACATTCGAAAAAAAGTGAGGAGCACAGGGCTCCTGATCTACTTGCTACTTGCTTGTCGACACATTCCTAGGCTTTTCTAAAGGTGTCAGGTTCGCAGGTGTGCGCCTTATGGTATACTTCGCAGGATCCATAGGAACTGAGGTCTTGACACAACATAAATAACTTATTGCAAAAACAAAGAAGTTTCTTAGAAATTAAAGAGCAGTTTCAATGCCGGAATGGCAAAGTCTATGGCAAAGGCAAAGGAGACCACATACATCAGCCAATGGACCTCTCTTCCTCTACCGGTCAAAAGCTTGATCAGGGTGAAGGTAATGAAGCCGAATCCGATGCCGTTGGAGATGGAATAGGTTAGAGGCATTACAATCATAATCAAAAACGCCGGAAAGGCTTCGTCGAATTTTGCAAAAGGAAGGTCTTTGACAATGGAGAGCATCAAAAAGCCCACTATGATCAGGGCGGGCGCAGTTGCCTCTTTGGGGACTACTCCAGCAACGGGAGATAAGAATATGGCTAACAAAAACAAAACTCCCACCACCACAGAAGTCAATCCGGATCTTCCACCAGCAGATATTCCAGCAGCGCTTTCGATATAGGTGGTCACAGAGCTGGCAGAAGAAGCGCCTCCTGCCACGGCAGAAAGCGAATCCACCAGAAGAACCCGGTTTATTCGGGGCAGTCTTCCCTGTTGATCCAGAAATTTAGCCTCGCTGCCCAAACCTATGACTGTCCCTAAAGTGTCAAAGAAATCGGATAGCATCACAGAAAATATCAATACCAAAGCGGTCACCACGCCCAACTTGGTGATAGCACCGAAATCAAACCTACCCACGGTGGAAAAATCAGGCATGGAAAGAAGAGAGGGAGGAAGTTTGGCTATGTTTGGATCAGGGAAAGCCTGAAGACCTGAAGCGTAATTGATAAAAATCGCTAAAACGGTGGAACCGAGAATTCCGATCAACAAAGCTCCTTTAATCCTTGCCTTGAGCAATATGGCGGTCAACAAAAGCCCGAAAACGGCGACCACCACCGGTAGGTTATCGAATTTTCCCAAGGTGACTAAAGTATCTTTACTTGGCTGAACAAAACCAGCCTGAACCAGCCCTATAAATGCTATGAATAATCCGATCCCCACCGAGATAGCCTGCTTCAGTGATAAGGGTATGGAGTTCATCACCGCTTCTCTGAAGCCGGTGAGGACAAGGATAGTGATGATTATCCCTTCCATCACGATCACGCCCATAGCTGAGGGCCAGGAAAGCCCCATACCTAAAACCATCTGATATGAGACGATGGCATTAAGTCCCATTCCCGGAGCTAAGGCAAAGGGATAATTAGTCCATATTCCCATAAAGATACACATCAATGCCGCAGACAAACAGGTGGCGGTCATAGAGGCAGAAAATGGTAATGCCAAATCTTTCAAGCTGGGATCGCCAAAAAAGCTTAAGAAAAGGGGATTGACGAAGATGATATAGGACATGGTGAGAAAGGTGGTCACTCCTGCCAGAAGCTCAGTTCGCACATTTGTGTTTAATTCGTCTAATTTGAAATAATCTTTTAGCATCATTTTCCCCCAGTTAAACCAACCTTAAGGTTTACTTGTTCTGTGATATTGAAATTTAAGGTTCTCTTACTGGAGGCGTGTTTCAAGGTTGGGTGGAACCTTTTTCGCTCATTTGAGATACTTACCTGCATTCAAGGGACATGCCTTCAAACATTCAATGCATGAATATGTGCTGTGATCATCAATGCCGATTGTGTTAATTAATGTCTCAAAAGGGTAATTCTTTCCAATTTTCTGGTCGCCAAGCACGAGCGTGAGTAAAGGATTGGAGGTTGAATAACGTATGCATGAATTGTGATCGACTTTGCCCGTTCTTTTTATTGCATTGGCGGGACAGACATCAATACAGTCAAAGCAATTTGAAGGGCAGAGATCGTGGTCAAGCTTTTCGTTAGGTTCTAACTCCTGAGTCGTTATCACCCCTCCCAAAAGAATTCTAGTCCCATATTGTGCAGTAACCAGCAAGCCGCATTTGGCAAGCCGACCTAAACCCGCCTCCTCTGCCCAGTATACCAAAGGCAAATAACCCCAAAACTCACGATTCACTACTTTCCATGGAAAACAGCTATAGATTGGTGTGACGGAACAGTTTTTTTCTTCCAAGAATGAGCAAAGCCTGTGGGAGACCGAATCTAAGGTTCTGTATTGAGTGCTGCAATAGCGCCAATATAAGGTTAAGTTGTTGCTTTTTGCGTAGACGATTCCCTTGGGGATCGATACTCCGTAACAAATAATTGATCTTGCACCCTCCAGTAACGTTTGAGGAGAAAAACTCTTTGGTATTGACGGTAATTGTTTGACTGTTGCCACACCAAGGAAAGACATGCCTTCATTACGAAGAAGATCACTGATTTCGTTTTTGATGCTTTGTTCTTTCATTCTTATCATCTTGCCATTATCTTGAACTTTTTGGCAACCGCGGCTAACCTGTTTTTATCCAGACTTCGCATTTTGTCCATTGTTGGGGGAAGTATAGCTGAAGAGTTCGAATCTAGGTTACTCAGTTTGTGCCCCTGTTTCTGCTTCATTTCCACTTCCTTACGAAACCTTTTCGAATAGCTTTTCTTATTTTATCTCCTTTTCCTCCAAAAGTCAAGTCCTTTGAGCAACCTTCCATAAAAGCAGTTTGAGGCAGATTTTTTTCAATAAATCGGCATTTGGAAACGTTGACGCTGTTTGGCTTCGGGGATTCGCCGTCTTTAGCGGGATTTTGAGATTACCCCTGAAGCATCAAGATACTCTTTGTGAGTGTTATCAGGATTAAGCACTTTGGGCATTTTGCTTTTTTTATTCTGGGCCAATAGCTCACATCCTCTTTGGCTTTCTTCCCTTGATTATGTAGAAGTCAGTGGAACCGCAGGCAAAATACTCGCCGTCCTCAATTTGTTGCCGCAAAATGGACATAATTCTATCATTTATTTTTCGGTAACGGTCAAACTCTTCGGAATCCCCACCTCCCGCCAGAAATTCCTTTTTCCCCCGATCCATAAAAATTCCGCGTCGTTTTTCGTCTAACAATTCTTTTTTCACAGATCGCAGCGAGTGCTTTTGGAGGGGACCATCGTAAGGCGGCTCGAGATAAAAGACGCGGTCATTCAATCTGATACCGATATCGGTAAGACCCAACTTATGCATCATCCTGGGAACCTTCGTACCGATGCTGTTGTCGCCCTGACCCAGTTTGATACGCCCTTTGTTGCAGGTAATGGCTACCTTTGCTAATAACAGTTGCTCCTCTATATCAAATTCCGGTAAGGACCAATAGCGCTTTGCCAACATCGGTGATAGATTATCCGGTTCTTTGCACATAATAACTCCTCCCGGTCTTGCGACGCGCACCATCTCGGCCAAGGCAAGTTGAGGTTTTTCCAGATGCATCAATAGTGCCTGGCACATAACCAAATCGGCGAAATTGTCGGGAAAGGGTAGTTTATGCACGTCCGCTGCGGTGAAACAGACTTCCCCATCTAAGGCCCACTCCTTCGCCGCCTTTGCAGCATCCTGGAGCAGTTTTGATGACATATCAACGCCGAAGTAACATCCGTCCTTGCCGAAATAGGGCCAATAGGTATAACCCAAATAGCCTAACCCACAACCCACATCAACTGCGGTCATCCCTGGCTTCAGTCCCAGCCAGGCGGCCAATTTATCCAACGTATCCTCGAACCACGCAAATTTACGCTGATAGACCAACATTTCTTTCCAGCACTGATCCGACCAATCTATTTTCTTCTTGTCCTCACTCATAACATCCTCCCTGGTTGAATCTGACTATTTTTCGTCACCGGGGCAACACGAATTTCCTCACAGCTGATTATCAGGATTAAGCAGATACAGGCATCTCTCCACGGCTGATTATTAGGATTAAGCAGATACTAGCATGTCTCCTGGGATCCTGCGGGCAGACAACCTGCTGCAAAAATCTGCTAAATCAGCTTCATCTGCTGTGAAGAAAACCTCGAATCCGAACACGTCGCGTAGGCAAACCTTCACGGCTTGCTGCCGAGGCATAAAGCCTCGGCTACGCGCTTTACCAAAACCAATTGAATCCATCTATATTCGGACTCAAATGTAATCTGGATGTCCTTTTCGATTTCCTCCCACCAGTATTGATCTTTTGGCAACCTTTTCGATTTCTTAATAACAAAATCGGTCTGTTGTGCAATTTTTTGATAGTCTCCTTGGGCAAAGAAAAAGTGAGTTTCGTTCATCTCTTCTTTCCAATCTTGTTCGGCGGGTGAGTGATATTTGCTGATAAATTCGACAGCGTCTACAATATCGAGTTTTACTCCGTGGTTTCTTTCCTGGTATCTAACTTTTCTTGGTCGGAACTCATCTGCGAATCTTGGAAACCTTCTTTTAGTTTCTTCGTTTTTTAAGATTAGTTCCACTGATTTGGGCGATGGTTTCAGAAAATCCTGCACAATCAGAACGCCATTATCTTTCAACACACCATGAGCTATCCTAAAAGCATCCATTACTTTTTCTTCACCCAAATAGGAAAATACCTCATGCAGACTTCCTACGAAAAGGGCAGTATCGAAGGTAGCCTTGGGGAAAATGTTTTCTGTTATATCAGCCTGTATGGGAATAACATTTTCAAGATCTTTTGAGACCACTTCTTTCAACCGTTCCATTGACTTATCCATTCCCACTATGATGCTATCAGGGAATTGGTTTGACACTGCTTCGAGAACGAAACCACTCCCACAACCAAACTCAACAATTTTGCCAGGTTCTACGTGTTTAACCAAACCTCTCAACCACGCTTTTTTCTCTTCCTGTCGTTTATTCACCTTTTGCCTCTTTATTTCCAATTGGGTGGTTTGTTTTTTTTATTGCACCCAATGTTACTAATACTTATTACACCTGACCAAAGATGGTAAGGTCCCAGGAGGCAATGACATTAACCTCCAACGTGTATGCTGTATTAAGCGAAGCTACTTTTTCAAATCAATGCAACTTATTGACTTTCTGTGCAATAAACAATACGACCTTGCTGTAATATCCCAACCCATATTTCTCTATGTCCTGCCCGAACTTAGCCCAAATTTCTTCAAAGGGCGGAGTACTGATTCCGTAAATCTTTGGATCAGTCTTGCATGTAAATCTGATCTCAGCCTTGGCCTGTTCTGGCGTGAGCTTCTTGCCTGTATGGTAGCTTCTTTTCCTAATTAGCTTAAAATTTGCTTGCTGGAGGAATTCTTCATACTCCTTGGCCGCCAGCCAGGTAGCATCACAAATGTAGGAAAACAGGGCCACTTCTATCTTCTGAGCTTGCGTCTCCATCTCTTCCGGAGGCATGACCACAAAACAAAAAAAGCTTTTGGGTTTTAGAACTCTGTTCACCTCCAGAAATGTCTTTTGAACGCCAGCTCTGCCTCGGGTCATGTGAATGTCCTCTAATCCTGTGAAATTGATTGCCATATCGAATTGCTGTGGATGAAACCTCATTTTGGTGGCGTCCATGTCGAAGATTTCTACTCGATCATTAAGTCCCTCTCTTTTTATGTTTTTTCTTCCGTTTCGGATATCGGCTTGAGAAATATCGATACCCGTAATCCGGAGGGTCTTGTCCAGCTTCGCAACCTCTATGGCAAAAAATCCTGAACCGGTGGCAAAATCGAGGATATGCATGTCAGGCTTAAGAGGCAAATCTCTCGCAATCCTTGAGCGGAGACCGTTGAGTTTTTCATAACAAGTCTGGAATTCCGGATTTGAGATATATTTTTCAATCATCTTTTTTATATCGCATCAGTTACCATATCGCCTATTGGTTTCTACGAACCATCCGCACGCAATCCTCCGGACAGACATCGACGCAAAGGCCACAACCGTAACAAGTATCGCGGTCTACACTTAACTCTCCGCCCTCTAACTTTCTTGCCCCGAGGTAACAGACGTCGGTGCATTCTCCGCAACCGGTGCATTTATCATTCTCAGTCTTTTCGAGAAGATCTCCCTTATCGCACCCGTACTCACCCGGCTTTAAAAAGTGTACGCAACAGTCGTCACAGCAAAAGCATATACCGTCAGTTTGGGTCATATTCTCTTCATTTCGGAAAGGTCGGGTTACCAGATGCTTAACTTTTGCTTCCCGGAAAATCTCCTCTACGTCGTCCCGGGAGATCTCCTTTCGGCCGGATCCGCCGCTGCCGGGAATATCATCCCTGAACATCAAACAGACATCTATGCGCGAGCGGTCGCCGCGT
>Ga0209636_10006488_pt1 | contig 11957 bp, 8 predicted proteins | sample DeeMarSWOR152_54_FD_187464 | JGI IMG/M metagenome (GOLD analysis project Ga0209636, IMG submission 187464) | Marine sediment microbial communities from White Oak River estuary, North Carolina - WOR-1-52-54 (SPAdes) (version 2) | ecosystem: Environmental > Aquatic > Marine > Intertidal zone >...
GATTCCTCGTAAATCCACCGCTTGTCGAACCAGCCGTGCTCGCCCAGGTAGAACCCCTGGTCCGAGGAGTAGATGACGATGGTGTTGGAGGCCAGGCCGGACTCGTCGAGGTATTTCAGCAGCCGCCCGACGTTATCATCAATCGAGGCGATGCACCGCAGGTAGTCCTTGATATACCGCTGATATTTCCATTTCTTCAATGCCTCACCGGTCAATTCCTCAGACGGGCTCCAGTACTCTCCGTGCACTCCCTTTCTGTTCCATATCTCAAGTTTCTCGCCGGTTAAGTCCTCTGGGGGCTTTACTTTCAAATCGCCCGGCGTCAGGTGATGCTCAATAGTCATTTCCTGCCGGCGGGCTGCATCGCTGCGGGTTTTATAGTCATCATTAAAAGTGGCCGGCTCAGGGATATCGACACCCTCGTACATATCCGCGTGCTTTGCATCCGGCTGCCAGTTGCGGTGCGGGGCCTTGTGCTGATACATCAGGCAGAAGGGCTTATCGGCCTTACGCTTTTTGAGCCAGTCAATACTAAAATCCGTGATAATGTTTGTAACGTAACCCTTCGTTTTTCTCTTCTTACCGTTTTCGCTGAAAAGCGGGTTGAAGTATTCGCCCTGGCCCCAGGAGCCGACCAGAATGTTCCAATAGTCAAAGCCGGTCGGGCTGGTTTTGAGATGCCACTTGCCGATGACGGCGGTCTCATAGCCAGCTTTCTGCAGCAGCTTGGGAAAGGTCTGCTGGCTACCGTCAAACTTCACTCTATTGTCGATGGCGCCGTTGATATGGCTGTATTTGCCGGTCAGAATCACCGCCCGGCTGGGTGCACAAATAGAGTTAGTACAGAAACAGTTTCTAAATCGCATTCCCTCTTTAGCGAGCCGGTCGAGGTTCGGCGTCTTGTTAATCCTGCTGCCGTAGCAGCTAAGCGCCTGCGATGCGTGGTCGTCCGACATAATAAAGATGATATTAGGCCGGCCTTTCTTCGCCCCTCTTATCTGTCCTATACCGCTGCATCCCGGCAATATCGACAGTATTCCCGCCGAAGCCGCTGCAGAGCCAATCGCCTTAAGAAATTCTCTTCTGGTCTGCTCTTGCATAATCTTTTTGCTCGATTCACACAAAAAATTGTACGGAGAAAACAGGAATGCATACTGTATTGCGCTAAATCGGTTGTGTCAAGGCTGTTAGAACCTTTCGGCAATATATGATTTCTAAGGGGATTTTAGATCTGCTCTTGAAATTTCTCGATACGGATGTTACAGCAACTGAAAAATATGCAGTTGATAAAAATTATGAGCCGATTTTGGCTGAAAAGATACGCTATCGTGGCGTTTGCTGTGGTTTTAGTGACGGTTGTCACAGTGATTATTTTCAGACCTGCTGAAAGCTCGGTATTGACAATAACCTGTTCTGGTTGTAGCTTTAGAACTTTGTTAGACAATAAAGTTTTGTGGCAGAAAGGAGAGCTAATATGCAAAAGCAACCAGTCCTCTTAATGGTTCTGCTTCTAAGCTGCCTTGTAGCGGTCCAGGGATGTCTGGCTGTTGCGGTTGGAGCAGGCGCAGGTACGGCAGCTTACATTATGGGTAAGCTGCAAACCGTGGAAGCTAAGGACTTAAACACTGTTTATAAAGCTGCGGAAAAGGCCATAGGCGACCTTGAGCTAACCGTCAGCAAAAAAACAAAGGATGCGATGTCAGCGGAGATAACCGCACGTGACTCGGAGGACAAAAAGATTAAGATAAAGCTCGATGCTACCGCGGAGGGCACAACAAAGCTCTCGATTCGCGTAGGTATATTCGGAAATGAGACGAAATCCAGACTTATTTATGAACAGATAAAAAAGCACCTGTAGCACGGCCAATCTGAAATTCTCCATTTCGGTTTCATACTCAAGTCTAACGGGGCCCAGCAGCGCCGCCAGAGGAAATTCGCAAATAAAAACTTAAGATATTCAAACATCGAAAGGGGAATTTCAAAGAGTAAATTTACTTGCAACATCGACCGATATTTTATAAGTTGCGAGTGTCTTGGCGGCGTAGCTCAGCTGGTCAGAGCATGGGATTCATAAGCCCAGGGTCGTCGGTTCGAATCCGACCGCCGCTATTTAGTCGATAGTCACTGGTTGTTAGCCATTAGTGAGTTGAATTTTCCTTTTTTTATTGTTTATTAAAAGTGAATAGTGATAAAAGGGCTAGAGTCAAAAGCTTTAAAGATCTCGAAATCTGGCAAAGAGGTATAAAGCTCGTTGAGGATATTTATAAAGCAACTGATGCCTTCCCGGAAGAAGAAATATATGGATTGACCTCGCAGATTAGAAAAGCAGCAGTTTCTATACCATCGAATATAGCTGAAGGTTTTGCCAGATATTTCAAGAAAGAATACAGGCAGTTTTTATACGTGACCCTGGGAAGCTGTGCTGAGCTGACAACACAAATTGCCATAGCTTCAAATTTGGGTTATATGAAGGAGAAAAAAGCAGGTGAATTAACAGATGAAATCGAACAAATCAGTAAAATGACAATGAGCTTGATAAAGAAAATAAACGCTACAAATTAACAGCTTAGCTCTTATAACTAAATACTAATGACTATCGACTAAAGACTAATAACGCCCCCATCGTCTAGTGGCCAAGGATATCAGGTTCTCATCCTGGAGACAGGGGTTCGACTCCCCTTGGGGGTATTTTAAATTTATTATTTACTATTTCCCCCTTTGCTTTTGAATGTTGAGCAACAACAAAGAAGATGAGCGGTTTATGCGGATGGCTATCGAGGCCGCAAGGATTGCCGAGGGAAACGGCGATATTCCCATCGGTGCGGTCATCGTCTTAGAAAACAAGATAATCGCCAAAGCATACAACCAAAGAGAACAGCTCCAAGACCCAACCGCCCACGCCGAGATAATCGCTCTAACGCAGGCGGCGGCAGCTTTAGAGAACTGGCATTTGAACGGCTGTACAATGTATGTTACGTTAGAGCCTTGCCCTATGTGTGCCGGGGCTCTGGTGCTGAGCCGAATGGACAGGTTAGTGTACGGCTGCGACGACCCCAAGAGCGGCGCGTGCGGGAGTTTGTATAATATTGTCGCAGATGAACGACTAAACCACAGATTAGAAGTTACCTCCGGCGTCTTAGCTGAACAGTGCAGGGAACAATTGCAAAACTTCTTCCAGCAACGCAGGGACGAAAAGACGGAACTAAAAACTCAAAACTAAGAACTCAAAACTACTCTGGAGAGGTGTCCGAGTGGCTTAAGGAGCAGCCTTGGAAAGGCTGTGTAGGGCTTGTCCCTACCAAGGGTTCGAATCCCTTCCTCTCCGTTTGATATAGTGGGATTACTGAGCTGTTTCTAAGACCATATGTTATTTTATTTTTTTGGCTATAAATATAACAGCAGGTAAAAGGAGCAAGACCCAGCCCACAAAACGCACAAAAATTCCCCACTGGGGCGTAATAAATCCCCTTGTCTGCCCCGAGCCAAGATGCTGTCCTATTTCATCACTGCCCCAGATGCATAACAGGGACACACTAATCCAAAGTAAGAGTATAATGATTGCAGTGGCGGTGTCCGGTACCGATGGGAATTTGCCCTGAAAATAAAAGACGGCAATACAAATCAGATAGAAACCGGCAACAATAAGCGAAAGCAATCTTGATTTGGACACTTGTTACATCCCTCTCAACTCTTTTATAGTAAGTCTGTCATTAATTATCAATTAAATGTTAGAACTTTTCAACAAAACATTTAAAATATTCGAATTGCAGTATTTGTGCGTTTCGGTTTATATCTTAACCAATTTGTAACAGATGAAGCGGATTATTTCTGTATCTCGCAGGACGGACATCCCCGCTTTTTATGGGGATTGGTTTATGAACCGGCTAAAGGATGGCTTCGCCGGCGTGGTACATCCCTTCGGCGGACGAAGATATATTGTTTCTCTAAAGCCTCAGGATGTTGTCTGTTTCGTTTTCTGGTCAAAGAATTTTGAGCCTTTTCTTGAGAATCTGAAAATCATCGAAGAGATGGGGTACAAGTTCTATTTCAACTATACCATCACCTGCCTGCCGCATGTCTTTGAAAGTAATGTGGAAAAACAGGCAGCGATTGGAGCGTTGAAGCAGTTAAGCAGAATTTATTCTCCAAAACATATAAACTGGCGGTTCGACCCAATTATTATTTCAAGTATCTCAGGCCGTGACTTTTTCATTAGAGGCTTCGAAGAGCTTGCATCCGAGTTTGAGGGAGCGGTCCAGCGCTGTTACTTCAGCTTCGTTGTAAACTACGGCAAGGTCATTCGAAACTTCGCTGAGTTTGAGAAATCGCACAACCTGAAAATCTATGACCCCAACAGCAACTTCAGGATTGAATTGGCAAATGAGCTTGCCGACATAGCGGCCCAAAACGGCATCGAAATGCACTCATGCTGCGGGGACTATCTGGTAAATGATAGAATTAAAAAGGCACACTGTATTGACGGCGGCATTATTCAAGAGCTGTTTTTCCCGGATGGCCTATCTTACAGCCATAAGCCCACAAGAAACCAGTGTGGTTGTACTGAAAGCACAGACATTGGCACGTATGATACCTGTCCCCACGCCTGCGTGTATTGTTACGCAAACGTAAATAAGAAAAAAGCCTTTAAGGCCGCCGGAAAACATGACACGAATTCGGCTTTTTTAGGCTATAGCAAGTCCCAATCCGACAGATGGATTGCAGAAATCGAGAAAGACAAAATAACAAAAGGTCGTGAGCAATTGAAACTGTTTTGATGGTCGCCGCATAGTAACAAAACCATCAGAGGTATACACATTTGTTGTTGCTTGTGCTTTAATGTGTCTCAGAGCCGGCGGCGAGATTTAATACCAACTGTTCTATCGCTACTGGGGCTCGTGTCCTGCCGGTTTTTATTGCATAGTCAGCCGCAGCTAATCGCTGCAAATTCACACCTATTTGTTTCAAAGACATCTTCCGCAGTTGTGCAAAAAAACTTTCTCTGTCTCCAAATATTCTCAGCCGATGCACAATCTCACCAGGACGAACACCCTTTTCAAGCAAGACTCTGGCGCCGAATAACCTGCGAAAGTGAAATGCAAAAGCACCGACGACAGAATACTCAGCCGATTTGCTCTCCGCAAACATACTTCTTAGGCGCTCTACCGCCTCGGCAACATCGCCAGCAATGACGGAATCAATCACGGCAAAGACGCTGAATATACGATTATGGCCAATCAGTGACTCTACGTGTTGAGATGTTATGGCTTTTTCGCTATGCGCAAAAATAGCCAACTTATCAACTTCACCGTAAAGCTGAGCCAGGTTCTCACCGGTTAGCTCGATTAGAAGTGCAGCCGCTGTCTCAGAGAGATTTTTGTCGTGTGCATCAGCAGTATACTTAATAAGACGGCTGGGCAGTTGCCAGGATGTGGGCTGCGTTAGGCTGAGCAATTTGCCGACTTTGGGCAACTTTTTAGCAAGTCTCGTTCGGGAATCCCAACCAGCAACAGTAAGTACGAGTATTCCAGTAGGGCAGGGATTATCGAAATATTTCTCGAGCAATTCGCGGTTCTCAGAGATAAATTTGTCGGCGCCTTTCACAACAACCACTCTTCTTTGGGCCAAAAACGGTGCGGTTCGAAGTTCATCCATTACCTCCGAGACCGAAACTTCAGCAGGGTCGGCGTTAAAAAGCCCAACCGCTCTTTCCCCCGGCTCTAAAAGCCGCTCAAGAAGCTTTTCGCACTCGAGGCTTACAGAAGCTTTTTCTTTACCCACGATTACGAAAATCAACTCTCGAATTGTACTTGTCTTAGACTTACTCATCAGTTCTGTAACATAACAACCCCCATCGCTGTTTGTCAAATCCCTTCTCAAACAGCAAAAAACTTACAGCTTTTGTTGGAATATCTCAAAAAATAAGAGCATATGCACGATTTGCTGAGGCCTTATGAAGTACCAGATAAACACACACAACGCCAAAAGGCACCCAACTGCATGGAAAAACCTTAAAGTATTGTGAAAATTCATCGAAAATTAAATGGATGGATTGTATTAAAAATAGATATATCGCCAAATTTCACGGCTACATAGAAAAAATTCCAGATAACTCTCAAACAAACTAACAAGCAAATCTTATAAATGGCAAAGCCACAAATAGAAATCAAATCACAAATCGCAAAGCCATCAACAAAGGCTGTTGAGACGGTCTATGACGACATTTCTACCAAGAGAACTATGCCTAAATGTAAAAAATGCGGACAAAAGCATTGGCCCTTCCGTCCTTGTGTTGCCCTTAGAAAAAATGAGAAGTATGAAAGTCAGAGCCGGCCCGCTTCTGAAGTTACTATAAAGACAAGCCCATCCCCTGATGAAAAATTCAAACCAATATGTGAGAAATGCGGCAGGAAACATTGGCCTCTTGATCCTTCCTGTATCGGCAAAAAGGGAGCAAAGGCCGAGGCAAAGGCGAAAGTAAAAGCCGAAAAAAAAGCAAAGGCTCAAGCCCGAGCAAAAGCAAGAGCAAAAGCAAATGCTGAAAAAAAGGCGATAGCAAAAATCAAGTCAAGAGCCAAATTTGAGAGAAAAGCAAGAACTGAGGCTCAAGCCCGAGCCAAGGCCGAAGAAAAAGCAAGAATTGAGGCCGAGTTAAAAGCAAAAGCTGAAGAAAAAACCAAGACCAAAGCTCAGGCAAAAGCGATAGCAATAGAAAAGGCAAGGGTCGAAGCACAGACAAAAGCCGAAGCTGAGGAAAAAGCAAGGGTCGAGGCTCAGGCCCGAGCCATAGCTGAAGAAAAAGCAAGGGTCGAAGCCGAGGCTAAAGCAAAAGCCGAGCAAAAAGCAAGGACCGAAGCCGAAGCTAAAGCTAAAGCAGAAGAAAAAGCAAGAATTGAAGCTGAGCTAAAGGCAGAAGCCCAGGAAAAAGCAAGGCTCGAGGCTCAGGCCATAGCAAAAGCCCAGCAAAAGGCAAGGGCTGATGCAAAGGCAACCACAATAGCCGAAAAAAAAGCACGGACTCAGGCCGAAGCCAAAGCAAAAGCCGAAGAAAAGGCAAGAATTCAAGCCCAGTTAAAGGCAAGAGCCCAAGAGAAGGCAAACCTCGAGGCAAAGGAAAAAGCAAGAGCTGAAGAAAAAGCAAGGGTCGAAACCGAAGCCAAGGCAAAAGCCAAGCAAAAGGCAAGGGCCGAAGCTAAAGCTAAAGCCGAAGAAAAAGCCAGAATTGAAGCTGAGCTAAAAGTAAGAGCCCAGGAAAAAGCAAGGCTTGAGGCTCAGGCCATAGCAAAAGCCCAGGAAAAAGCAAGGCTCGAGGCTGAAGCCAAAGCCAAAGCCGAAGAAAAAGCAAAGACGGAAGCAGCGGCAAAAGCGGAAATCATAAAAAGAGCAAGAGTCGAAGCCGAGGCCAAAGTAGAAGCTGAGGAAAAGGCAAAAGCTGCAGCAGAGGCAAGGGCAATAGCTGAAGAAAAGACCAGGGTTGAAGCCGAGGCAAAAGCCATAGCATTGGAAAGGGCAACAGTCGAAGCTCAGACAAAGAAAGAAGCAGAGAAAAGGGCAAGGGTCGAGGTTGAAAGAAGAGTAATAGCTGAAGAAAAAGCAAGAGCTGAAGCCGAGGCTAAAGCTAAAGCCGAACAAAAATCCAGAATAGAGGCCGAGCTCAAAGCAAGAGCACAGGAAAAGGCAAGGCTTGAGGCTGAGGCAAAAGCCAAAGCTGAAGAAAAGGCCAGGATTGAAGCCGAGTTAAAAGCTAAAGCTAAAATTGAAAGAAAAACAAAGGCAAAAGCTGAAAAAGAAGCCAGAGCCATAGCAATAGCCAACGCAAACGCAAAGGCAAGAACCGAAGCCGAAGCAAGAGCCAAAGCTGAAGAGAAAGCAAAGCTCGAGGCTCAGGCTAAAGCGAAAGCCGAAGAAAAGGCAAGAATCGAAGCTGAGCTAAAAGCAAGAGCTGAAGCTAAGGCACGAACAGAAGCACAGATAAGAGTCCAAGTTGAGAGAAAAGCAAGGGCCGAGGCTCAAGCCCGAGCCAAAGCTGAAGAAAAGGCAAGAATCGAGGCCGAGTTAAAAGCGAAAGCTGAAGAAAAAGCGAGAATTGAAACAGCTTTAAAAACCAAGGTTAAAACAGAAAGAAAGGCAAAGTTAAAAGCTGAAAAAAGAGCTAGGGCTGAGGCCAAAGCCAAAGCAAAAGTCGAGGCAAAAGCTAAAAAGAAAACAAAAGCAGAACCTGCTGAGAAAGTCAGGGGTGGAACAAGTGTTAACAGCACCGGCATACTTCCAACGATATGCGCTAAAGATATTATGCAAAAAGACGTGCTCTGGGGCAATCTGAGTGACAGCGTCCAGCAGGCGGTTACAAAAATGCAGCAACACAATGCCGGGTATATGCTGATACATCACAATGGAGCACTGGAAGGGATTGTATCAAAGTATGATTTAACAGGAGCAATGAGCCCTTATCTTCGACCTGTATTCGCAAAATGGCGCCGACCGTCAGATGATGCTACGCTTCAAATCAAAATTAAATGGATAATGACCAAGCCGGTTCTAACTATAAGACCAGAGACATCTCTTGAAGCTGTTATGGAAAAAATGCGCCAGTTTAACATACGATGTTTACCTGTGATGGACCATAAGGGCAACGTGCGGGGTTTAGTAACGGCCTTTGATGTCTTCAAAGCACTGCTAAAACTAAAAAGAAACCCAAAAATCCCCGCTATTCAAAAAGAACCCAAATCATATATCTCGTTACCCTCTACCTCAGTGACAGAACATGAGTATATTACCTCGGCATGAAGCTGATTGTACCGAAAATGCCAACCCACTCAATCTCTGTGCTTGCTTCTCCTCCTTAGCGGTCCTGATGAACAAAGTCACTACCCCGATTCGGAAGGTTTCTTGCTATCCTTTTTTTGGGATTTAGGCTTGGGCCTTCGATTAGGCCTGGATTTTTCCTTCAAATTATTCCCATCCTCGCCAGGCGCCGTTTCAGAAACCTTTTGCAAAATAGGCCCTTCGGAAACTATCTTTGCAGCAGCAACAAGTTTGTCATCGCCTTTGAGCTTTATTAAGCGAACACCCTGTGTGTTTCTGCCAATCGAGCGGATTTGCTCCAAGCCGGTGCGAATTATTATCCCATTGGCGGTTATCATCATAAACTCGTCCTTGTCATGCACAGCTTTGATGGCTACAACCTTGCCGTTTCGGGTTGTTGTTTTTATATTTATCAGACCTACACCACCTCGGCTTTGTGGCCGGTAATCATCCAGGTTGGTGCGCTTGCCATAGCCGTTTTCACAAACCGTAAGCAGAGAGGCTTTTTCTTCCGAGATTACCATATCGACTACCTTGTCTTTAGCACGCAGCTTAATGCCTCTGACGCCACGTGAGACTCGGCCCATTGAACGAACTTGCTTTTCGTCGAAGTGTATCGCCATACCGTTCTGGGTGCCGAGTATGATATGGTCGCTGCCTGTCGTTAGTGCAACTCCAATTACATCATCAGTAGGGTCAAGCTTGATCGCAATAACACCGGTTGATCTTGGGTTGCTATAAGCTGAAAGTTTAGTCTTTTTTACAAGACCATTTTTCGTGGCCATAACAAGCTGAGATTGGGCCTGCTCAGGTTTTGTTTCATCATCAAATTTACGCACGTTGATTATGGACGCTATGCTCTGGTTGCCCAGCCGCAAAAGGTTCACGATGTTTCTGCCTTTGCTCTGTCTTGACATACTCGGGATATCGTAGACCTTTAACCAATAGCATTTGCCGCGATTGGTGAAAATAAGTAGATAATCGCGCGTAGATGCGGTAAATAGATGCTCAATAAAATCACCCTCTTTGATATCCGAGCCGATAACGCCTTTGCCGCCCCTTGCCTGTTTGCGATATGTGTCCAGCGGCAGTCGTTTAACATATCCGCTGTGACTTACCGTAACGATAACCTCCTCTTCAGGGATAAGGTCCTCGATGTCAAACTGCTCGGCCTTGGCAGTAATGTTTGTCCGCCTTTTGTCGCCGTACTTTTCCTTTATTTCGTAGATATCTTCACGAATAATATCAAGCAGCACCTGCTCACTGGCCAATATCGCTTCATAGCCTTCTATCTGTTCGGTAAGGTCTGCATATTCCTTAGCAAGCTTTTTCATCTCCAGACCTGTTAATCTTTGCAGCTGCATCGTTAAAATCGCATCAGCCTGCGGGCCTGTGAGAAACTGCTCGGATTTACTTCTTTCACTGACAAAAGCTTCCGGTAAAATTTCTCTTAGTGTAGCAGAGACAGCCAGCCTCAGCGGCTTTTTCATCAAGTTCAGCTTTGCGGTCGGCGCATCGGGGGATTTTTTTATCAGTTCAATGATTTCGTCAATGTCACTAACCGCTAAGATAAGGCCTTCCAGAATATGAGCTCTGTTTCTGCATCTTTTTAGCAGGTACCTGCTGCGTCTGCGAATGACGCTCTTGCGATGGTCAATAAAGCACTCAAGCATCTGCTTGATATTAAGGGTTTCAGGCCTGTTATTAACCAGAGCGATATTGGCAATAGCGAACGTGGTTTGCAGAGACGTGTAACGGTACAGCTTATTGAGTGTAATCGCATCATCAGCGTCTTTTTTTAACTCCACCACAATCCGCATGCCGTGACGGTCCGATTCATCCCTGATATCGGCAACCTCTGCTATCAGACCATTTTGCACACATTCTGCAATCTTGGAGACAATCGAAGTCTTGACAATCATGTATGGCACTTCGGTTATTACAATGCTTACCTTACCCCGTTTGGTTGTTTCGAGACTTGTTTGCCCTCTAACGGTCAAATGTCCCCTGCCTGTCGTGTAAGCATCCATAATACCCTTCTTGCCGCAGATGATACCGCCTGTAGGAAAGTCCGGGCCCGGCAAGTGCTTGATGATATCCTTGAACCCGCAGTTCGGGTCTTCAATGACCACAAGCAAGGCATCACAAACCTCAGAAATATTATGTGGCGCCAGGTTGGTTGCCATTCCAACCGCAATCCCCGTGGAGCCGTTGACAAGCAGACTTGGAAACTTTGACGGCAAAACTGTTGGTTCACGCCGCGTCTCATCGTAGTTCGGCACGAAATCGACGCTGTCCAAGTTAATATCTTCCAGCATCTCCATTGCCGGTGCAGCCATCCGCGCTTCGGTATATCTCATAGCGGCCGGCGGGTCCGCATCAATACTGCCGAAGTTGCCCTGAGGGTCAATCAGTGGATAACGCATATTCCATTCCTGCCCCATTCGTACCAGCGTCCCGTATGTGGCTTGGTCGCCGTGCGGATGGTAGTTGCCGCTGGTATCTCCCACTATCTTGGCACACTTGCGGTGCTTGCTCCGTGGCCCAAGATTCAAATCATTCATCGCAACCAATATCCGACGTTGCGAGGGTTTCAGCCCATCACGGACATCCGGCAGGGCACGCGAAACAATTACGCTCATCGCATAGTTAAGGTATGAACTCTTGAGTTCGTCAAGAATCTGCTTATCCTCAAAACGTTCCTGTGGCCTCTCAACTTCTTTCATAAGCTTTTACTGCCCTGAAAAATAAGTGCTCTTGAGTCCAAAAAATCTTGGTTACAAATAGACTACCTCCAATTGGTCAAAAAGTCAAGAATAAGGATACACAACTGGCGGCTGAAACAAACAAAAAAAAGCCGTAAACAGCCGGCTCGCCGGCCTGCTTACGGCCTTTTATTGCAAATCAGACTCACAACGCCAATTACGGCTCAGGCCACAGTATTTCCTTAAGCCAGTTATTTGCCATAACCGAATAGTCCTTCAAATCAATTTTATTGTCACCGTCAGCATCGGCACGCCAAAATGGTAAAGATACAAACTGACTGCTGCTTGCCCCTTGTGACAGATACAGTATCTCGCCCGGTGCCAGAGAATAGTCGTAGATGCGAACATCATCCATCGCACCTTTGAAAAGTCTGTCATCATACTGCATCT
>Ga0209636_10006489_pt1 | contig 11957 bp, 16 predicted proteins | sample DeeMarSWOR152_54_FD_187464 | JGI IMG/M metagenome (GOLD analysis project Ga0209636, IMG submission 187464) | Marine sediment microbial communities from White Oak River estuary, North Carolina - WOR-1-52-54 (SPAdes) (version 2) | ecosystem: Environmental > Aquatic > Marine > Intertidal zone >...
ACTAGGATTAATGGCTTGTTAAGGCAGGGCTAGCTAGCTAGGGTAGTGATGTCAGAAAGGTTAACTTCGTTCGAGTTAGCTGGTATGGCGACCAAGTAATGCAGAGTCTGGTGGAGCTGGCGAGGCAGGTCAGATTCGACGGGGAAGAGATGGAAGTGTGGGATCTCTTCTTCAGAGGCAAGCAGACTAGGAAGGCCTACATCGGAGTGCTTCAGCTAGCTAGAATGACGAGTATGACTAAGAAAATGATGGATAATGCACATACTACATCACTAGCGACGTACGTAATCGAAAGAGCATATGTCATTGTCAGCATTTTGAGCAACATACTCCACAACACTAGATAATTTGCTTACCGGTCCTCCTTCATGGGCATCATTTTCTTCTCTTAACTCTTCTCCTTTCTCTCTTCCGTCTTTTCTCACTCTTCTTTCTTTTCTTACGTTTCATCCGCTTCTTGCCTATGCTTCTCTTGACCGCTGGACAACGCCTATTTTTCCATCTTTTCCAACTCTCAACTGGCGTTCACCCCTGAAACTGGCTACTTTGCCATTTTCAACCTCAACCAAGTCGCCTTGAGAAACCTGGTTGATCTGCTTGTTCCACAAACTAAGTCTTATCGTTCCAGTTTCGTCTGCGATGAGCGCGTTTGATATCCGGGCTTCTGTGCCCCATCTTGTGTAGATCATGTTCGGCTGCGGGATGTCAAGCACTTTAGCTTTCAGGTTGACTTTTTTCATTCCAGTTTTCAAGTCCTTGATCTTAGGGTTTGCAACCACAGACTTCTTGACTGAAAGCTCAGCGGAAATCGTCTTCATGTAGCTTTCAAGCTGGTTATTTCTCAAGATTCTAGTCCATATCGGAAATTGAGCTACAACCTTTCCACCAAAGGTGAAGAGAAAAGTGCCTGAATCTTTTGTCCTCTTGCGACACCTAATAATCAACTGGTTGCATTCTGACTCCACTTGATTCAAGGCTTCGACAATGCAGTTAAGGAATTCACTCGAACCAATTCCATACTTTACAGCTACTATGGCAAGATACTCCAGAGTCTTCTCATCTTTGTGTGAATATATGCTGTTAGCAGGCCTGCCCCTGCCTTTCTCTTTTCGCACCCGACTCGTTTCCTACACACTCACTGAAGTCTGACGGCCTTCCTCCCTTCACTAACCAGTTTCGAAAGTCCTTTGCCCGATACATATGGTTAGCTAGCTAGCTAAGCGTAGTTTATAAACGTGCTAGGACGATAACCAAACAGATTCACATAGCTTTGAAGAGAACAAGAAAACAATCATGCCTTTGACCACCTTCTAAGAGACAGGCATGCCAGACTACCTAAACGAATTTTAGATGGAAGGATAATCTTCTATTTTGACGGCAGAAAGAATGGAGTTGAAGGTTGAAGACAGCTTCGAATGCCCTGAAGGCCACAAGGCCACAATAGTATGGATCAGCGAAGACAAGAAGGTCATAGCGGTTAGGTGTTCTCAGAAACACTTGAAGAAAGTCGTGAAAGTAACTGACGACTCAAAAACCGCTCTGCGATCCAGACATCAACCTAGGAAGGAAAGAAAGATTTATGTTAGGAACATGGTTTTTCTCATGAAATCTGATAAAGTGAGAGCGTGAAACTCTACAACACCACGAATATAGAGAATATCAGTCTTAGGATAACGAAGTAACAGGAGGATCTATCCATGATAAATCAGTCCTTTCTCCTCTAGTTGCTGGTGTAGCTTGAAAACTGCGCTATGCACATCCTTCTCTCTTCTGGCTCCAACGCACACAACCTTTCCGTTTGAGTATATGAGGAAAACTGCCTTGGGACTGTCCATTCGATAGATTAGCCCTGGGAACTGTTCGGGCTCATACATGATTCTCCCACGCATTTCTCCTGTGGACTCGTACAATTGCAGGAGATCAACCGACCCGCCTAGGCTTGCCGAGGCAACGACATTTTTCACCTGGATTTCTGGTTTGCCAGCGACTGGCATGCCCACTTTTCTTAATTTTCGGACGAGATTACGCAGTGCTCTTTTCGCTTCCTTTTCTGACCTAGCACCAACGCAGACCAGTTTGCCGTTCCCAAAGATCAGAAATGTGGTACTTGGCCGTTCCATCCTGAAGACGACGCCAGGGAATTTTCCTCGATATTCTGCTTCAGGAAACGCTTGCACAACGGCGTCTAAATCGATTTTATGCTCAAGGGTGCCGGAAGCAACAACGTTCTCGATTCTTACGGCAAGCTCAACATTCGACACTATATCATCCCTTCATCCACCTAAGGAATCTTCTATACCTTCACAGAATGCTACCATGTTTAAAAGCGAAGGCCATCTATATCACAGTATAGACAATGAGGAAGTCAAATGAATTATAGCTATGGACATTCTCGTCTTGCGAGACCGAAACCAAGAACCAAAAGCAAGGAACACAAGGTTATCATTCAAACGAGCCGAAGGGGAGTAATTTCATTTGCCTAGAGAACCAAATGTCATCTACATAGGGAGAAAACCCACGATGAGCTACGTTTTGGCTGTGATAACAGGCTTCGCAGGATCTAACGCTAAAGAGGTCACCTTGAAGGCAAGGGGACAAGCAATAACCACCGCGGTCGACGCCGCTGAAATAGTCAGACATAGATTTATGAAAGAAGTGAATGTGAATAAGATCACTATTGGAACGGAAGAGATGCCGCCAAGAGAAGGCGAAAGCAGAGCTAGAAACGTATCAACAATCGAAATCACCTTAAGCAGGGAATGATTTGACATTCAATTGGTGGCTGTCCTTGGGTTTGGGACTGAAGTCTATCCGATAATTTCCGCTAGACTTCCAAGGGCATTTCCAGGTAATCCTTTTCTGAATCGAGCTTTCACTAACCCTTTCTTCCCATGCAAAGAAACAATCTTTCCTATGCATTTCCTCTTTCCAAGTGGCCAAGCTATCTTTCTCCCAATTAGCTGTCCAGCTTCACTAGGCGATTTAACACCTGAGAACTGTATCAAACATTCTTTTGGCTTCTGAGTTTTGGGACCTCTACAATAACTTACAACTACACCAGAAACTTTTGGCATATCCAAAACCTCCACAAACCTACCATTTACATCTCCAGGTTCAATTTCTTTCATGAATTGACTCTATAGTATTTACTATTGATTAGTCTTCTCCCCGATTTGACTTCTAGCCGATACAGAGATGAAAACCATAGCTAGCTAGCATTGTAGTATGCCTCTGCTTCGATGATTTGTTGCTGGGCCTCGTATCTTATTTATTCCAGTTTGTTCTTGGTTTCTAGAGCTCTCTGTTCAGCAGTGACTTTTGGCTAGCTAGCTAGAAAACTCGCCGAGACAAAGAGAACCTCAAGTACATAATAGTTAGAGATACTTATTTAGAAAATTAGCTGGCAAATCGACGGTCTTTTGGATCCTCTAGGGAGAGATGTTGTCTATTTCTGTTAACGATGCTTAACAGAAAACTTTTTTTCTCTGCGCATCCACTCTTCTAATAAGACATTCTCGGTTTAGCAACGTCAATAAAATGCCATCAGAACATGATAGAGAAGTCCGCAGAAAAGTGAGAAAGCTGGAGAGAGAAGGGTGGAGTGTCAAAGCGGATTTGCCAGACTATGAAATGCCATCTCCGATAGGTAAGTATGACCGTATCCCTGATATCGAGGCCACGAAGCCGGGTAGTCGAAGAATAATAGAAGTAGAGGGAGAAAAAATAGACAAAGAACAAATCAGATCATTCATGCAAAGTGCGAGGATGAGGCCTAGAACAAAGTTCATATTGATAAAGACCACAAAGAAATGATCGAGTCCTCTCTTTTGGTCTCCAGTCCGGTAAATAGGAAATACGAATCCTGAATGGTCGAAGGTGAAAATGTGAGGAGTCCTTTTTCTTACGAAGGGGCGATGGTCACCTACAACAAAAAGAAACCGAGACCATACCAAGAAACCTGTGTAAGGGAGGCTATCGAGGCTCTTAATCAGCAGAGGGACTTGATAATTCAGTTGCCGACTGGCACAGGGAAGACGCACACATATCTGCCGATTGTGTGTAATGCGCTGAACGTGGGTCTTCGAGCATGTGTACTTTGCCCAACTAAAGACAATCAAAGACAAACCGAGAACCATAGCAGGGATTTCGGTTGTAATGCAACGCCGTCCATAGTTTATGGTATTGAGGAGTACGATTGCGCAATAAAAGGAGGACGTGCAGACTATCTGATATGTTTAGAGGAACGCCGGAAGTGTGAAGAGGAAGGAAGGCAGTGCGAGGTTCTACAGGCTAACAAGCAGTACGGCGAAAGCAGGTTTGTTATAACGAATTTCGCTAAGTTTCTGTCGGTCAGGCCGGAGAACGAGTTTGACCTAATAGTTGTGGATGATTCCCACGGCTTTGAGAATTCCGTGGAACAGCGCTTCCAAAGTTCTGTGAGGTACGGCAAAGCTACCAGTCTCTACGAGAAGTATAAAGATGATACGGTTATGGAGAACTTCCTCGGAAACTTCGTCGAGATTTTCGATGATATCTACGACGCCATGCCTCCTGACAGACTTGACATGAGAATTAGCGAGGACTATGTAAAGAGGTTCGCAGAAAGTGTAGTTACTACGGACAAAGTCGAGCTCCTGAAGCACTTTAGGGCGCTAGACAAGTTTGACCGGCCAGCATGCCAGGATATTGCCTACTTCATAGATGCTTGTGTCCGGCTGACGATGCACACATTCTACATCAGGAAAGACTACTATGCGCCGGAAGATCCGGATGGGGCTGAAGTAATATCCCGCTTGTCTGAGAAGTTTCAAACGGAAATAGTAAGGCAGAGGTTCGGCAATGCCAGGGTAATCTTCTCGAGCGGCACCCCAGGCCAGCCCATTATCCATGCAAGAAGTTGCACCTTTAGGCAGTATTCACCTAACGATCTTGTGGTAGTTCCAAAGGAAGAGCCTCCGATAGTCAAAGAATGGTTCAAAAACCTTCGCATCTTTGAAGTTGAAGATGTGGGCTCGTTCAAGGACCCCCGTACTTTTCCGAAGTCGCTCGATCTGACTTTGGAGCTTTTGAAAAGACCGCATGTCAAAACGCTCATGTTATTCAAGAATTATAGAGGGCAAGAGTACGCGAGGAATATGATCGAGAAAGAGATCAAGCGGGAGGTCGGCTTTATTGATGACACATTCCCGTCAGAAGAAGTGAAGGAGTTGGTGGACAGGTCTAGAATCATTCTGGCCACGGCGTCATCAAGGCTCTGGGAGGGAATAGATATTCAGGGTCTCCTGCTGGAAATTATCTTTGATCTTCCTTACATCAAACCTCCTGTCTACATGGAGGGGTTGCAGTCTTGGAGGTATAACAAGCGCAAGATGTTGATGAGGCTGCAGCAAGGGATAGGCCGGCTTATCAGGCAGGAAAAAGATGCGGGTGTATGCGTTGTGTTTGACGACAGGTTCATAGAGCGGAAGCAGGACCCGCTCTTCTCAGACAAGCTAAGGGCGCAGGTTGAACCTATCACTTCGGCAAGACTCGTGGAAAGTGTTAGGGGGCTTCTTGAAAGTTACGTGAATGAAGGTAAAGGTAGTAAAGAAGGGAGCGAATGAGAAATGAGTAGCAAGGTTACCTACAACGCCAACCTCTTCGCCCTCGCAAAGAGTGAGCCCCTCAGGGTTCATGTGTACAACCCAACGGTTTCGCCGAACTACGAGAGGACAGGTCGCTTTTATGAGATTTTGGGCAGATTGGCGAAGAAGCTGACAAATGAGCTCCGAACAGCGGTCATATCAGATGAGGGAAGGATCAAGACCCTAGAAAAGAGAATACCTTCTGATGCTACGAAGCAGGAGATAGAGCTTGAGAACATAGGCACGTACACGATCGATCTAGCCTTTGAGGAAACAAAAGAAACCAGCGTTGAGGATACGGAAGAATACGGAAGGATTGTTAATAGGCTGATCGACCTCTCGCTTACTTACCTTTCTCCTGATTTTTACAAGTTTCACGCCTTGTCGCCTTACATTCTGAAGAGAGGAGACTACTTCTTTGATGAAGCCTTGCGCAATGAGATAGGAGTCGTCGACGTGAAGCGATACTACCGCGGCATCAGGGTTGTTGATGGCGTGCTACACGTCATCGTAAATCGTGAGATAGACCTCAGGTCCTGGAAAAACCTTCTGAACGAGCTGAAAATCTTTGCGCAATGGTTCGGTATCGTCAAAGGAAAAGAGATAGACTTCTACAATCCGCCCGAGGACTTCGTAGGCCTCGTAAACAAGGTCTACATCGGAAAGAGGGCCTACGTTCACAGGTACTCAGGAAAATCGATAGCAATTGAACGAATCAGCTGGGAGAGGAGGGCAGGAGATCCGATTCCCGGAGAAAAGTTTTCTCCCTGCGAATATCACATGATGAGGCATGGGATAGCCAACCTAGACCCAAAGCAGCCTGTCATCATTTGGAGCCTGCTGACCGAGGACGGCAAGATAATAAAGCAGCTCCACGTTCCAGAGGTGCTGGTCGTTGGGCACACCTTCAGGGACCTTAGCATGAGGGTCAAGAAGTCAAGGATTTCTCAAGTCTTTGACATCCTGCACCCAAACTGCAACCTCCAGCAGAGATCGATATACGATTTCATGAAACAAGTGGATAGTGTTCTGAGGAAGGAGCTACCTGATGTCTATCCCAGAAAGATCCATTTTTCACTCGAGCCCAAGGAAGTAGGAGCCATTGCGCAACCGCCGCTCAAAATAAAGATCGAGTTCAAGGACAAGACGATGACCCTGAATCCTCCATACGACTTATCGTTCTACCGAAAGTACGAAGGCAAGAAGTTTGCAAAACCTGTTGGCGACATTTCCGTGATGACCGACAGCGACATAGCGCAGAAGGCAACAAAGGATTTCATCGAAGAGCTGCAGAAAGAGTGGTCAAGCCGAAACGATTCATCAATGGACGTTACATTTGAAAAAGTTGATTTCGAAACCAAGAATTACAGGGATTACGACCTAGTTATCACGATAAGCGACTCGGAGCAGCTGAATCTGCACTGTAAGCAAGTGATCCAAAATGAACATGGAATACTACACCAACACATAACAAGCAAGAACGCTACTTCGGACTCAGTAATGCAACTTGTCATGCAGATTAATCTGAAGCTTGGTGGAGACCCTTGGCTACTGAAAGACGTTCCTGAGGGTCTGAGTGTAGTGGCCCTCTATGCTTACTTGAACCCGTTGACCAAGATTAAGAGCTATTGTTTCAACGCCGTTGACCCAAAGGGTAGGGTTGTTCAAGCGCCCAAGTCTTACTCGCGAGACCAGGCCTCTGTCCTAGTAAAGGACATCTGCAGTCTTATTGAAAGCTACGGCAGGGTTCTTTTTCTCACCTCTTTCGACATCGAGAGGTTCTATGATATAATCATCGAGGAGATGAAAAGCAAGGAAAAAGTTGAATTCGCCTGCGCTGGAATAAGAAACGATGCGCTCAGGATTTTAAGGACATACAGACCCAGGATAAGGATGAGGGAGAGAAGGAGGAGAGGTGGGCCTGCTTATCCGATAGAAGCTTACGAAGAGGCCCCGCAAGGCGTTATTCTGAAGGGAATCGAGGAGGATTATTACCTTCTACCAGCAGCCTCCAGAAAGATCGGTACGTACTTTCGGGGATGCCCAACTACGATGAATCTACAGTTCTTGCATGTCCAAGGAGACTTCGACACGAACGAGCTAGCTCGATACATCCTCTCCCTTTCCATGATGGGCAGGGCCAGCGGCCATCCAACAAGTTTCCCCTCTCCGCTGTACTATCTCGGAAAATACGCTAAGTACGTCAGAAGCCACGGCCCTCCAATGCATGACCTTTCTGGAATATTCTATATCTAGACGACCGAGATAGACAGATGAAGAAGTTACCTTCCTACAAGGAATGGTTGAAGTGGCTCTCCAGTCGATCATCAATTTTCGAAACATATAGCTCCTTCCTACGTGAGCAGGAGGAGCTCTTCTGGGAATTGCATAAGAAGTTGGCAGCTGAGACAAAGAAAGTGTGGACCTTTTCAGCGCCCACAGCTTCTGGTAAGACCCATGTCATGCTTCTGTTGGCCGATTTTTTGGCGCATGAACATTCTGTTGCTGTAGTTGTTCCTAACAACTACCTTAAGATTGAGACCATCTCTCAAAAGGAGTTCATTAAGGACGAGAAAATCGAGGAAGTCAAGGTGCTTTCCTTACACGAGTATGTTGTTTCAAGTTCCAACTATGACTTTGGCCTTGTTGACGAAGCTCATAATTTGAGAACAAGCTTAGAGCTAGACACGAGAGTTGTAAAGAGTTTCAGGGTGTTCGAAGTAGAAGACATTTTTAGGGACCTAGCAGATCGCTTCCTGCCTCCGGGTACGGATTATAATGCCCAAAAGCTTTCAACAGGCGACAGCAGATTCGTCCTCCGCGAGATCTCGAATCGTTTTCCATCTTCCCGAAGGATTCAGAGGGATCTCACGGCTTGGGCCGGCTTTGTTTACACCTCAGCCAAGTGCTGTGAAGCAAAGTTCATCAAGACCGGAGGCATGTGGTCATTCAGGCTGCCAAAAAAGAAGCTGATATTGTTTTCGGCAACTCCTCTGTCAGCACAAGAACTGGCTTTCTATTGCGGTATTGACCCAAGCTTAGTGGAAAAGAGCGTGACTGTTCCCCCTCTTTCAAGAAGAGCTGGCCAGAGAGCGTACCTTTCTGTCACAGATGCTTTGAATGACGATCTGAAACTGACACATCTATGCAACCTACTTACCCTTTATCCGGGACGAATCCTTGTACTTTTCAACAATTTGGTTTCGTGCCGCAAAGCCCATCGATACTTGTCGAGGCATCTAGGTAAAACTCAGGTTTTCCACATATCCAGCTATGAGGACAGCAAAAGCAGGATGAAAAGATACATCGAATATCTAAAGCATGATGACAGCATTCTCTTGTCTTCGTCAAACGTCTTCTGGGAAGGAATTTCTCTCAAAGATTTGGGCCTTCTAGTGATCGCGGATATCCCTTACCCCAGACCGAGTCTTTTCGAGTTGAGTTCTGGTCAAAAGGAAGATTCTAGAAAGCTTGTCTTGCGAAGATTGAAACAAGGTCTTGGGAGAATTGGCAGGACAGAGAATAGGGGAATCTGTGTCCTCATGTTTGATATTAAGCGTGCGTTAAGGGGCATGATGAAAGATCTTGATGCAGACATCAAAAGGGAACTGCGTTTTGGGAGTGCTTCTGAGGTTTTTCAAATTGTCAAAGCTGCTTGTTCATGACCGAACAAATGCCCGCAATTTCAGCAGAGGCTTCTGTTAATCCATCTTAACAGAAGTCAGGTTTACCCTCTTTCCCAACCGGTTTTTCTGCTCGCCGCCGCCCTGAATAATTAACGGGGTAGACCTTTTTGTAGCCAGAAATTAAATGTCCTTGTGTAATAGTGCCGCTATCTACTCCTAAGGCTCCTTCCATTTTGGGTACTTCTTCAAATCCTCATGCCTCAATCCCCGCTCCAAAACCTCTCTAGTCGGAACTTTGTAAGCCGTCCCCGTCACAGCATCAACGATCCTCTTAGACTCACCGAACTCCTCGACGATTCCGTCGACGAACCTTTCGTGGCACCCCTCTGAGCACGTATAAAATCTGCCAACCTTGTAAAGTTTTCCACAGACCACGCAAACCCTAAACTTCATGTTTGACAATAAATGGCCTCCGCTTTCTTTTTCGTTTTTTCTTTTGGCTTCCATGTTTACCTCTCTTCCTCATTTCAGAGGTTGCCCGCCCTTCTCTTCACCCTAACAACGTCTCCTTCGATAGAGACAATCTCAATCACCTACTTATTGTCCGAACGGGGTTTCCTAATCCACTGTTTAACATCGGCCCGTTGCTCCTCCTCATTGAGGACCTTCTGCAGATCACGGAGGGACACGAAGAATATCTGATCCAGAACCTTTATGGTTAGACTTTTGCCTGACCTACTCAGGGAAACCCATCCGGCGTCAACGACTTCTCCCTCTTCCTCCGACATCTCATCTCGCCTCAAAACGTTAACGTTTCTTGCTCGCTAACTACGCGGCCCGACTTCTCAGTTCTCGCCTTCGAAGCCTCCTATCTCTCTTGCCAATCCGAGTCGTCCTGCGCATGTAAGGCTGAACCTCTTCTGCCGTCAACATCCTAAACCTCCTGGTTTCAGACGGGATTACGGCTATTCTAACCATTGACTTCTCTACCCTGGCTTTGACGAGGCATTTCCCGGCAAGCTTGACGGTCTCATCGAGCTTGAAATCTTCACGGTACTCCTTTTCCAATAGATTTTGAGCGGTCTCGTGCCCGATTCCGATTGCCACGGCTCTGTAGGCTCTATATGAACCGCTTCGCGCGCGCGCGCTAGCAAAGAGCGCAGATCCCCTTCTCGGGATCAGGATCGCTACAGTCTCTACAGAATCCGGCGCCACAGTGCGCACATCTGTAGACCGTGTCGACTATTTCTCCACATATCTCACAGACAGGCATGATAAAACTACCTCTGCCTTTGATCCCACAATCTTCGTGGGCGATCGCTTCGTTTTTTCCTTCTCTCTCGATGGTTTCCTTCTCTTCCCTTTCAGCTTTCCTTGACGGTCCCCTTTTTCTTCCTCTCTTGGCCCAGCATCCTGCACAGTACACTGGTCTGTCCTGGTGGGGTTTGAATGGGACCTCGCATTCCTTTCCGCAGTCGGCGCAAACCGCCTTATACATCTACTCGTCCTTTCTAAGCTTCCCTCTATCCTTCAGAGATATCGCCTCTTTCCTTTTTCTTTCTGATCTCGAAGAAAAGCTGTAAGGGGTTCACTTTCCTACTCGATCTCCACCACAGCAGGGCTCCGATGATAGAGACGATTGTGGAGGTGCCTACGCTGTAAACCTTTACAGGGCAGAACTGGACGCTCGCAACCGCTAGAAAGATGCCCGCCACGCAAAGGAGCTGTCCGATTCTCTTCTCCGTCTTCCCCATGATGATCGCCAAAAAGCGTATGCACTTAAGCCTTGCTCTTGCTCCTCGCCCTCTTGGTTTTTCTTCCTTGCGCTTCTTTCTTTTTCTCAGCCTCCGCCTTAGCCGCTTCCTCTATCTCCTTTTTCTTCCTTCTAAACCAGTCGAGCAGACCCATATCATTTCACCTCTTTACGTACTCGAGAATCTTATTCCCGCAGCACTCGTACAGCTTAACACGTGTCTTACCTAGGCGGAGAACCAAGGAATATCCCACTCCTTCACGGGTGTTTCAACCTCTTTTCCACAACTCGGACACTTAGTCATGTCCAGCCATATCCTTCTTCTTTAACCAACCATTCGATCGATGAATTAGAAAAAATAGGGCTTAGGAACGCGGGTCCATCTGCGTTCCAATCTGATGAGGGCGCTACTCCTTCTCTTTCTTATTGCCCTTTGTCTTCCCTTTCTTCTTCCCCTTTCCTTTTCCCATTGAACTCATCTCCTAGCTCTGTATTTCCCGTGTCTTCCACAACGGGGAGGAAGTAACTACTACTCTTCTTCCTCTTCTTCAGGTTCCTCTTCCTTCTTCTCTTCCTCTTCTTCAGGTTCCCAGGCCCACTCTTCCTCTTCGGGCTCTTCCTTCTTCTTTGGCTTCTCTTCACGCTTCCTTCTGCTCACGCTTTTTCCTCCTATATGCTGTGAGACACAACAGCTAAGAACGCCTTAATAATGGTTTCCATTACTAAGGTGTCCTAAAAATATTTATATAAATTTGTATGCCTCTTAATATATTGGTGATCTAGTTGAGTGGGAAGTTGGATGAAGTTGACCGGGGGGTAATAGAGCATCTCAGAGAGAACGCTCGGACGACCTTCGCGGACATAGGTAGGGCGCTGGACGTCTCTGACGCAACAGTGTACAATCGGGTGAAGCGGCTCATGGAGATGGGAGTCATAAAGAGGTTCACCATAGAG
>Ga0209636_10006490_pt1 | contig 11956 bp, 13 predicted proteins | sample DeeMarSWOR152_54_FD_187464 | JGI IMG/M metagenome (GOLD analysis project Ga0209636, IMG submission 187464) | Marine sediment microbial communities from White Oak River estuary, North Carolina - WOR-1-52-54 (SPAdes) (version 2) | ecosystem: Environmental > Aquatic > Marine > Intertidal zone >...
TGCAAAACGAGCAGCGAAATTATCGAGTGATAACGCTGCAAGAGCTAAGCCCAAAACTTAAGAAAAGAACACGCTACATCTTGTATAGGGTGTTTCAGTGCGAGTACTCGCCGTTTTGGAGGAATTCCTGAAACGCAGTGACCAGTTCTTTGCGAATCTCGCTCAAGAAAAGGATTTCGAAACGTACTTTGTGAACTCCAACTTGGCAATCCTGCTTTTGTCCGCCTGTTACGGAGCAACAATGGGCATGTATTCAGGCGGTTTGCAGATTGTTTACAGCGCAGTGAAGGTGCCGATTCTTATCTTGATTTCCCTTTACCTGACTGTGCCAAGCTACTACGTGCTTTATTCGCTCATAGGCGGCAAGCGTAGTCTAAAGCAGACGGTGACTCTTTTGCTCTCTGGCTTCACCATAATGGCAATAATTCTGTTAGCCTTTGTTCCAGTGAATCTATTCTTCATAATCACCACTCCAAGATCATCTGAGGCACATTCGTTCACAGCTCTACTAAACATAGCGATCTTCACTCTAGGCGGCTTCTTTGCACTCATCTACCTCATCAAAGGCGGAAAAGTGCTATACAAGGAACCTGGTGAAGAGTGGAAGCCCGCTTTCTTGGTGGGTAGCGTAATCCTAGCGTTTGTGGGCACTCAGATGGCTTGGGTGTTAAGACCATTCTTCAACTACTACGAATTCTTCATCCGTCCGCTTGAAAGCAACTTCTACACCGCTGTTATATCGCTGGTCTCGCGATTTGCCGGACTAGCAGGCGCCATAATAGTCCTATGCGGATTGATCATACTTGCAATACTGTTTCTATCAGCTCTTATACCATCAAAGAGAAACCTGAAACCTTTCGAGCCGCCAACAAGTGCAGGCTGATCTCGCAACGCTCCTCTGCCAAAAAAGCTACCAACCAGCAACGACAACTTGCGACAAACCACGACTTCAACTATGCTGATTGCACGAGCGTAATTCATCACTGCTGCTCTGACAAGCTACACACAGACGCTCACAGCAAACTTTTCATGCAGGCAAGCAGCCTTTTCTCTAGGGAAGCTTTCAGCATTGGCTGAAGAGAAGCCAAAGAAGAAGAAACGCAAACGACAGTTAACCCTCCTTAAACAGGAAGAGATTCAGAGCGAATCTTTGCCAGCTCTGATGGAAATCTTGGAAGAACTTGCGAAAGAGGGAAAATTCGTCGACGTGCAGATTTGTCCCAGATGCAAGAGTGCCAAGGTTCGGCGTGTTGGCTCGATGAGCGGGGACATGGCAGGACATATGGCTATAACTCCTGTCAAATATGAATGCCTCGACTGCGGATGGAGAGAACGCCTGGTCATCAAAGCAACCAACAGACCGCTAGGATGGAAAGAGATGGCAGTAATTGCTGAGGCGTTGGATCTCAAAGACAAAATACAGTGAAATATTGGTACCCCGAAGATAATAGAAATCTTCAACCAGCTTTGACCATCACTGGAGCTAACGCTTTGTTAGAAGGGAGATGACGAAATGCCCAGAATCTTCACCATGAAACTCGATAAGGTACAACCCAGTCAACTGTACATAAGCCAAGAGAAACTATCCCAAGTGATGAAAACAGTCAACCCAAACAAACCAGCGCCAATTGAACCTATACCAATTAAGAAACTTGGGAACCAAGTCATTTTCGTCGACGGTCACACCCGAGCCTTCGCAGCATTCCTGCAGGGACTTTCCGAAGTCCCTGTCTACTGGGAAACAGATGAACTAGACTGGGATGCCTACAGAATCTGTATCCAATGGTGCATGCAGGCACACATTCATATCATTGCTGACCTAAAAAACAGAGTTGTATCCTCAAAAGATTACGAGGTTCTCTGGCTTCAACGCTGCGAGAAAATGCAACAGGAATTGGAAGCAAAAAGACGAAACAAGAAGTAGTAGTCATCGTACATGCGGCGCAGACTACTACTTCTGAGGTTGAACTGCCCCTTCGATATTATTATCTGTTCCAAGCGAAGTCACTAACATCTGAAACAGAAACAGCTAAAAACAGTCTGCGCTTCCATGTTCAACTACAACTGTCCAAGCCCATAGCCCGCAACCACAAAATTCTGGGCGTTGATGTCATGGGGAACAGTCATATGACGACATCCATACAGCTTCAGTCGTAGAACCCAACCGCAACAATGGTAAAAGAGGGAATAGCTGTTCTTCCTCTTTGAGATTTCTTTCCCGGTGGAGCCCCTTCAACATACGCAAACGTCACGCTTGGCAACATTAAACGTCACGCATGCCAACATGAAACTTCACCCAAAACAACATTCACGCGCACGCCAAAACCGCCCCAACAGACCCAGAAACACCAATCAGAAACCTAAACAGCCCCCAAAACACAAACTGAGAACCCACGATTTCACCACAAAAAATTTTTCCAGACTCATACTAACCCTCTTCTCCCCACCCCCAATTCAGCTAAGGCTTATATCAACGATTCAACCTTATGTCTCAAACTTCACCCAAAAACGAGGCTCAACCCCTATGAGTAAGACCAAAGTCATCATCATGGGCGCAGCGGGCAGAGACTTCCACAACTTCAACGTATACTACCGCAACAACCCAAACTACGAAGTCGTAGCCTTCACAGCCACACAAATACCCGGCATAGCAAAAAGAGGCTACCCACCCCAACTCGCAGGACCAAACTACCCAAAGGGCATACCCATACACCCAGAGGACGAACTGCCAGAACTCATAAAGAAACACAACATTCAGGAAGTCGTATTCGCCTACAGCGACGTCTCACACGAATACGTCATGCACAAAGCCTCACTAGTCCTAGCAAACGGCGCAGACTTCAAACTCATGGGACCAAACTCCACCATGCTGAAATCCAAAGTACCAGTAGTCTCAGTATGCGCAGTCCGCACAGGCTCCGGAAAAAGCCAAACCTCACGAAAAGTCGCAAAAATCCTAAGAAAACGCAACATCCGAGTCGTGGTGATTAGGCATCCTATGCCCTACGGCGATCTAGCTAAACAGGCTTGCCAACGATTCGCATCCTACGAAGACCTAGACAAACACGACTGCACAATCGAAGAACGCGAAGAATACGAGCCCCACATAGACAACGGCGTCATAGTCTACGCCGGCGTCGACTACGAACAGATCCTACACGAAGCCGAAAAGGAAGCAGATATAATCGTATGGGACGGTGGCAACAACGACATCCCCTTCTACAAATCAGACTTCCAAATAGTAGTGGCAGACTCACACAGACCAGGACATGAGGTGAAGTATCACCCAGGCGAAACCAACCTCAGAATGGCAGATGTAGTCATCATAAACAAAGTCGACACAGCAAACCCAACAGACGTAGCCACTGTTAGAAACAACGCCAAAACCGTCAACCCCAACGCAGTAATCATCGAAGCCTCCTCACCCATAACCGTTGACGACCCAAAACTCATCAACGGCAAAAAAGTCCTAGTCGTCGAAGACGGACCAACCGTAACACACGGCAACATGGCATACGGCGCAGGCACAATAGCCGCCGAGAGAAGCGGAGCAGGAGAAATCGTAGATCCCCATCCATACGCAGTTGGCTCCATAATCGAAGCCTTCAAAACCTACGGGCACTTAGGCGCAGTTCTACCAGCCTTAGGCTACGGCAGAGAGCAAATACGCGAACTGGAACAAACCATCAACAAAACACCATGCGACACTGTCCTCATAGGAACACCCATAGACCTGCGACGCGTACTGAAGATCAACAAACCAGCAGTAAGAGCAAAATACGAGCTACAGGAAATCGGCACACCAACGCTGGAAGACATACTCAAAAGAGAGTTTCCGCAAAAGTAAAAATCACCAAGCACACTATTTTCCTAGCAGTTAGTGAACCTTATGTCCGAAACCAGCGTCTCGAGGATACCAGTTAAACTCATTATTGAAAACATAGGAGAAGCAGAAGGCGAACTAATACGCCACTTGGCTCCAAGAACCGTTGACACAATACTGAAAAAACTGCCAGTTGAAGGCCGAGCCGCACTTTGGAAGGAAGAAGTCTACTTCGAAATCCCAGTAGCTGCAGGAGCGGAAAAAGCCAAACCAACCGTGAAAAAAGGCGACCTGGCATATTGGCCTATGGGCAAAGCACTCTGCGTATTCTACGGCGAATCGCAACCCTACAGCGCTGTCAACATCATCGGACAGATCACAAAGAACTTGGAACTGTTCAGAAAAGTGAAGAGCGGCACAGTAGTCAAGGCAGTTCGCGCCTAGGGAAACTGCATCCTAGTATCCGCCCATTCCTTCAATAACGCCTCACATCTCTTCCTTACTTCGGGGCTTTTGCTCTTGGTTTGCAGAATCCTCAAGAATTCAATGCGTTTCTCGATGGCATCGATTTCGCCTGTACCATAATACAACTTGCCTTCCAAGTAGTCTTTCATCTGCTGCGCCTTCTGCACCACATAACTGGCAGCATTTACAATGTCATCCAACATAGACATGTTAGCCCACAAAGCAGCATCAGCCTCGCGCAGTTGGCTGAAGCCTTCCATCTCAACTATGTCACGCAGATAAGTGCGCAAGAAATCGTAGTAACCGGCGGTTCTAATGAGTTCCATGACCTTGTGCATCTTTTTCTTGAACTGTGGGCTACCCACAATCGCCGAAGTGTGTTTGTAGCCTTTCTGGATGAGTTCTCTAGCTTTATCGACTTCCTCTTGCGTGTAAATGCGCTTAGGAAAAGCCAACTATTAATCACACAAAAACAATGCAGAAGGCGCTAATCATGAGGCTTGTAGATCTTAAGGCTCTTACCAGATGAAACGTATTCGATAACGCCACGTTGCGCCAACTCATCCAGCATGTCCTTCGCCACACTCAGGCGGAGATTGAAACGAGAGGCAACAGCATACGGCGTCACAGCCTTCATCTTCTTGATCTCGCCGATTATCTTTTCATTTTTCAAGTCCGGTGGCATAATGCCCGGAGCCTTCTTCTCTGAAGCAAGCCCGCCAGATTTGCCGCCCTTCTTCCCGCCAGGCTCCTGATCCTTCTTATCCTGCGTTCGTTCCATCTGTTTTATTGTGAGCCTTTTCTTTCCACCCAAAGTCCCTACGACTCCGTCTCTTTTGATGAAGCTGGGCTGCTTATAGACTTATTCCTATACTTCTTTCTTGAGCGTTTCTTCTCTTCCTTAGGTTTAGACTGAGGTAATGGTACTGCATACTGCTTTTCCAATGCTTGTCTATGCAACGTGTTCATGGCGCAGAAAGGCACTATCTTGCCTCCCGGAAAACCATAGTGAATGACACAGCGTTCCACTCTGGCCAAGTCAAAGTTATAGGCATCCATGAAATGCATCAACCCAATCATCAAGGTCTTGTAGTGAAACGGTCTCAACGACTCATAACTCCCGGAAAGAATGGCAGGCAAGACTTCTCTTAGGATCTTGGGCTTGATTTTTCTGAGCGCGGAGAATCCCACACGAAGTTTGGCCTTTGTACGTTTGCCCTTTCGCAAATCCTCTGCCGCTTTGGTTAGAGTGTTGAAGAAAGCGTCAACGTTGCCAAGTTTGGTTATGGGCACTGCTTTGCCTTTCTCAACGTACAAGTATGTGGCTGCTCCACAGTGAGGATGGCAGGTAAATTCCACGTGAGATTTGGATTTGTAAGCGTTCAGGAAATCTGATATTGGATAAGTGCACGGAATGGGGTAGAAGTCCTTAACTTTGACTACGCCGTTCATCTGTTCTTCGATCTTTTGCAGAGCGTCAGGAATGGTGATTCTACCGCGTTTTCGCTCCCATTCTTCAGTTCGACCCGCAAATGAGACAGGCTGGAAATTGACGCATCGCACGACATCGATATTTTGAATCGCATACTGAATAATATCACCAAGCTGATTCTCATTCATTCCACGTACAACAACTGGAACTAAGACCACGCTGTGAAGTCCCGTTTTACGGCAGTTTTCTATAACCTTCTTTTTGACGCCTAGTAGCCAACTAGCATATTCCTGTTTGTCTTTTTCATCAAGGTGACTTGGGGCCCGTCCAAGATAGGCTTCAGGCGTAACTCCGTCGAATGAAAGATAGAGCGTGTCCACGCCTGCATCAGTGAGTTGCCGGATAAATCCGACGCCATCCTTTTCATCTGCGAGTTTAACGCCATTGGTGTTGAGTTCAACATGCCGGAAACCCTTGCGTTTAGCCATCTTTACGATTTCCAGAAGGTCTGGGTGTACCGTAGGTTCGCCTCCCGAAAGCTGAACTGCAGGAGGCGGCACAGGCAGGTTGTTGCGCAGGTTGTCCATGATTTCGCCTATGGTTTCCAAGTCTGGTTTGTATAGGTAGCCGATTTTGCCTGCATGGGCGAAGCATATGGAACATTGAAGGTTGCAGGCGTTTGTAACGTCAATAATAGACAAGACAGTATGTGATTTGTGACTGGGGCAGAGACCACAGTCGTATGGACACTGTTTCACAGTCTGCGTTCGCGGGTTCAGCACGCCTTTGCCGACTTTGCCATATTTTTCAAACCGGTTGTATGTTTCTATGTCCGCCCAATACACGTCTTCAAAGTGTCCATGTTTGGGACAATCTTTAGCCATTATGACTCGCCCGTTTCTTTCCACGATTGTTGCGTCAAGCCGTTCCAAACATTCTGGACATAGACTGAGCGTATGTTTCAGAGTGTGATCTTCAACCTGTGGCGGCTTCTCCAAAGTTTGCATTTTGACACCACTGACAGTTGTAACATTTAACTATCAGCCTCACACCATACGCTATAAGAATGTTTCCAAACCTTTCAGAAGGTGAAAACGGTTGACAGCCCAGTCAGAAGCCGCAATCAGCCAAGACGCACGAAGAGTTCTTAGAGAACTTGGCTTAACCGACTACGAAACTCGCGCTTACCTCGCCCTACTTGAAAGAGGGGTCCTAACTGCAAGCCAAGTCAGCGAAAACGCAGATGTGCCATATTCCAAAGTGTATGAGACTCTGACCTCGCTTGAACGAAAAGGCTGGATAGAAACCGAGAAAGGCAGACCCAGCCACTACTATCCAAAAACGCCCTTAGAAGCGTTGGCTACAGCCAAGATGCAGCTCGAAGAGAAGGTTAAGACTTGGGAGAAAACCATCACAAGCGAGTTGCAGCCCTTCTATGAGAAACGCGAGATTAGAGAAAAACCTGACATATGGATTCTGAGAGGCGAAATCAGCACGATGGCTAAACTCAAAGAAATTCTGGAGAAAACCAAAAGCGAACTTATGGTTGCTGCACCTAGTCTCCCAAAAGCCCTCATTGACTTGGTTCAACCTCTATTGCAGCCATTGCAGAGTGCTGATGTCAAGATCCTCTTCATGGTTTCGAAACAAGCCACTGCTTGGAACCTGAAGGAATTGGAAAAAGTGGCTGCAGTGCGCGTTAGAGACCAAATGTTCGGAGGAGGCGTCATAGTTGACGGCAAAGAAGCAATCCTTTTCCTCGGCGAAGAAAAGCCAACACTAGTCATATGGTCTAATCACCTAGGACTGGTACAATTCGCTAAAGACTACTTCCAGCACCTCTGGGATTCCTCCAAACAAGTTGAGTAGGATACTCTGACTAGCAAGCCACAAAACGTTAATAACGCCTCTAGGCTCTACCTCATTAAAGGTGCTGGCAGATGAAATCTGAAGAAGAGGAATTGATTGCCTTCTTCCGTGAACAAGTCAAGAATGAAGAAGAAATCGTCGAATCGATCAACAAGGCACTTCGTAAACTGAAGAATCCTGTTGTTGTCTCTGTTTTGAAAGGTATGTCACTTGACTCGTTGAAACATGCAGATATGTACAAAGCAGCGGAGAGAATCATAACTGTCGCTCCAGCCATGTCTGAGGATGAACTTGATCACCTAAACGAAGTTGTGAGTTGGCACATCACCAACGAAGAAAAAGTGATGGACAAAGTCGACGCTTTCATAGAAAGAATCAAAGACAAGAAAATTAAGTTCCTGCTTGAAAACATACAAGCTGACGAGAAGAGGCATCATGAACTTCTGAAAACCATAATGGACGTAGTTGCACGCGCCGAAACCATCACCAAGGACGAATGGTGGGAAATACTGTGGAAGAACGTGCCCTTCCATGGAGCTCCAGGAGGATAGACGAGAAACCTAGGCATTTTTTCATTTCTTCTTACAGAATAACCCCTTCCTGAAATTTAATTTCGAATTCAGAGTCTGAATTAACAAGATTTAACTCTGAACCCCAGAGCCGACGATTGAGAGGTCAAGTGAATGTTTGGAAAACTCTCTGAAGCGAAGACTCTGAGCCTGCTTACGGTTACAGTGCTGTCGATATTCGCATCCGTCGCTTGTATGCAACTCATTCCGAAGGCTAACGCTACTGCATCATACACTGGTGCGGCTAAACCCATGGAATTCTACTTACATTATGTTGACGCTCCAGTTGATGTTGCTGGGATACAAACAAAGTACTTGATGAACACCACGCAATGGTTTGGCTTTCAAACGCAGCAAGAAGCTTTCGCCAATTCATTCTACAAACCCATCGGGCTGCCGAAAATCGCAGTGGACTTCTATCTATATCCTAACCTTGCAGGTCCGGTCATATTCAACGGCACCTGGCAAGTCTTCATTTGGGCAAACGCGTCAGCCTACAAACCCACAGGCTTCACTTTGCAGTTCTACGAGATCACAGTCGGTGGCGAAACGCTGTGGGATTCAGGCACCCGCAATCCAACTGTCAGAAGCAGCATCGGCGAATACATAGATGTGCCGGTTTACAACTATAACTTATCAACGCCCCTTACACACGCATTTAGTGCAGGCACAACACTGCAGGCCCATTTAGAAGTCAACGCAGGTTCATCGGCTGACACAAGAATCTGGTACGACTCGCCATCATACCCAAGCAAGATCATACTGCCAGCCCAAGACTACGCAAGACCCTTAACGATCAAAACGTACGCCTACGACAACAGCGAAACCAACATGTTCTACAACAACTGGAGCGACACGCAACGCATAGTCATAGTCCAAGCTACTGTCACCGATCCATTCGGAGGCTATGACATAAGCCGCGTGAACATGACATTGCTCGATCCTGCAAATAGCCCAGTCGTATACAATGTAGATATGGTGCGTAAATCAAACGGTCAATGGCTCACACGATTCGCAAACACCTATGAGGCAAACTGGACTTATCCTTCAACGGCACAACTGGGCAACTACACCGTAAAGGTTTCAGTGGTTGACAACAATGGCTATTACCGATATTTGACTACAGGCTCTTTTCTGCCGTTCATTGAACACAACGACCACATTTTCCAAATGGGTGTCATAGTCTACTACAACCCTAGCTTCCACATTGTTGACGATGTCGACGCATCTCTGCCAAACGCACAAGTCTACATAACATGGCCAAACGGCACAAGGGAATCGCTGCCACGCTACACAGACGCTAACGGTTGGATCAGCTTGGCTCATGTGTTACCAGCGAACTATGGGTTCACGATCCTATGGAAAGACATCGTGGTGAAGCAAGAAAGTATCTATGTCGATTCAGATGGGCCATACACTGTAAAAACGGAAGTGTACGAATTGACAGTCAACGTGCTGGGAAACAATGGAGCCGCAGTTCACGGAGCCTACGTGGTCGTCTACACACAAACAGGAGTCGGCTACGGCTTGGACACAACTGACGTTGTAGGTCAAGCAGTGTTCAAGTTACCCAAGGGAACGTACACCATTGAAGCCCATTTCAGTGCTGAATATTGGCTCAAAGCCGTCACAGCAAGCGCAACCGAAACACCTGTTTCCGTGGAGTTCTCTAAAACAACAATAATTGTTCTTGAAGAGTTTCCACCGCCAATCTGGACTACAACAGGATTCCTATTGCTCATGGCACTGATCGGAGTTTCCATTTTCGCAGCACTCTACATAGTCTTCCTAAGCCGCAGACGAGTCCCAACAGCCAGAAAAAGGGCGTAGGACGCGACATCTTCTCTTTTTTGTGGCGCATTCGTAGAGCCTGCTGTTCAAATTAGCTGTGTTCTTACTTGAGTAGCTCTGATTCAGGCGGTGGCTCTCTTATCAAGCCTTTTTTCATCAGTAGTTCAGCTGATTCTTTGGCGTTTCTGATTATTGCTGTGGCTCTTTCGTACAGCTCCTGTCTGCTTGGTTTGACTCTTGCTACTCCCTGCTCTATGGATTTCAACGCGCATGCCACTGCCTCACGTGGAAACACTTCCCATTCTTCCATATGAGGTAGAATGTCCTCTTCATGCATGCCCCGTTCTTCAGCGAACTTAGCTAATTCTTGGGCTGCAGCGATGCACATGTCGTCTGTCACGGTTTTCGCTTTGACATCGAGCACGCCCCGGAAGATAGCTGGAAATCCTAGACTGTTGTTCACTTGATTTGGAAAGTCGTTTCTTCCGGTTGCCACAATTCGGGCACCTGCTTCTTTGGCCTCCCACGGCCAGATTTCAGGAATCGGATTGGCGCAGGCAAAAACTATCGATTTATCAGCCATAGTGGAAATCCACTCTTTCTTTATAGTGCCGGGTCCAGGCTTAGAAGCCGCCACAACCGCATCCACGCCCTTGAACGCTTCGGATATTTCGCCCGTTCTGCCCTCAGCATTCGTCTTCTGGGCTAACTCGTATTTCCAAGGGTCTTCCTCTTTCGTTATGTCCTTCCGACCACGGTAAATCAAGCCTTTTGTGTCAACCAGCATAATGTTGCCAGGGTTGAGCCCCCATCTAATCAGCACGTAGGCTGTTCGAAGGTTAGCTGAACCAGCACCGACCAGAGTTATTAAGCTCTTCTGCGGGTCTTTACCAACAATCTTAAACGAATTCATTAAGCCTGCAAGGATCACTGTAGCTGTTCCCTGCTGATCATCGTGCCAAACTGGAATTTGCAGGCGTTCTCGGGCCTTTTCTAAAACATAGAAGCACTTTGGCTTCTCAATGTCCTCAAGATTTATGCCCCCAAAACCCGGCTCAATCAATTCACAGGTGTGCACGATTTCATCTGGATCCTTGGTACGCAGGCAAATTGGAAAACCATCGACGCCACCCAAATACTTGAACAATAAGGCTTTGCCCTCCATCACGGGCATTGCTGCTTCAGGACCAATGTTGCCCAAGCCCAGAACTCGTGTGCCGTCCGTCACGATGGCTACGTAATTCCAGCGGTTCGTGAGCTCAAACGATTTCTCTGGATTCGCCTGAATTTCCCTACATGGTTGAGCAACGCCAGGCGTGTACCAGATTGAAAAGTCTTTGGGACTTGTTATGGCGCATTTGGGCATAACTTGAACCTTGCCTTCGTAAAACCTATGTAGAGGCGGAGCCAACTGTGCTGGTCTCTTGGCCTTGGCCAGCAACTCTTCAACCGTAGGCTTTGATTCTGATTCTTGACTCATACCATGATTTCTCCTGACGGGAAGGCTTGAGTGTCATCGTCCAAACCTATAAGTTTTAAGGTTACAGCATTTTTGACTCATGACAACGCTTATCTTTTGATTGAATTATACCCTAGTGTTTTGGTGGTTTGTTGGTAAGCGTCAGCAAAGTGATTGGAAAGAAGGTCATTGGTGCAAACGCTTTCATGCTAGGTGAAGTTACTGGCGCAGATGTTGATGCGGAAAAATGGCAGATAACGCATTTGCACGTAAGCTTAACTGAAGAAGCCACAAGGGAACTCGGTTTCAAGAAGCCGTTCCTAGGCTCTGTGGTCGTATGCCTACCTATCAACCTAATTCAAGCCACAGGTGATGTAATCTCCCTCAACAAATCCGTCAATGAGCTGAAGAATGTGGTCGAGCCGAAAGAACATGACTGAATCCCATAGCTTTCAAAATTTATAGAACCAGTACTGATTGGAAACGCGCCTGTACCAGCTGGGAAAAAGAAAAAACAATAAGAAGGTAGATTATCTACGGCCCTTTCT
>Ga0209636_10006491_pt1 | contig 11956 bp, 8 predicted proteins | sample DeeMarSWOR152_54_FD_187464 | JGI IMG/M metagenome (GOLD analysis project Ga0209636, IMG submission 187464) | Marine sediment microbial communities from White Oak River estuary, North Carolina - WOR-1-52-54 (SPAdes) (version 2) | ecosystem: Environmental > Aquatic > Marine > Intertidal zone >...
CCCGAGATGGAAAAGAGGTTGTCCGAGATTCTTGAAATAGAAAGGCAAAGAGTCAACGTAAAGGCAACCTCGCCCGAGGGAATCGGAGCCATTGGCCGTCAGGAAGCCATTGCCGCTCAGTGTGTGGTTCTGATTGAAGAGGGAAGAAAGCATAAGAATGACCCACGCCTACATGACTGAATCCGTACGAGTTCGTTTTGCGCCCAGCCCTACAGGATACCTCCACATCGGCAATGCCAGGACCGCCCTTTTCAACTATCTCTTCGCCCGTCAGCATAGAGGGCATTTAGTCCTGCGGATCGAAGATACCGATGTGACCAGATCCACCCAGAAGTTTGAAACAGCCATCCTTGATGATCTGAAATGGCTTGCAATTCGTTGGGACGAGGGACCCCACATCGGCGGCGGGTATAGTCCCTATCGCCAGTCCGGTCGTCTGGAGAGGTATCTGAACCATGCCAACCAACTTTCACAACGAGGGAAAGCCTACAAATGCTTCTGCAGCCCCGAGGATCTGGAACAGATGCGAAAAGCTCTTCTGGCCAAAGGGCAGATGCCCAGATACGCCGGGCGATGCCGTAATCTGTCGCCTCAAACGATCGAACGGCTCGAAAAAGAGGGTCGTAAGTCAACCCTTCGGTTTAAGGTCGACAGTGGAATCATCCGCTTTCGTGATTTGATCCACGGTCCCCTTTCTTTTGATCGAAGCCATATAGGCGACTTTGTTCTGCTTCGTTCTGATAGAACTCCTGCCTATAATTTCGCCTGCGTCGTCGACGATGCCAGCATGAGAATCACTCATGTCATCCGGGGAGACGATCATCTTCCCAACACCCCCAGGCAGCTATTGCTTTACGAGCATCTCGGGTTCGGGCCGCCCCAGTTTGCTCACCATCCTTTGATCCTTGGAGCCGACCGGACCCCCCTCAGCAAACGCCACGGCGTGACATCGGTTCGCAATTACAGGGACGAAGGGTATCTGTCCGAAGCCCTCAATAACTACCTGGCTCTCTTGGGATGGGCCCCTGAGGAGAAAGGCGAAATCCTCTCTCTTGAGGATCTCGTCCGGACTTTCCGACTGGAGAAGGTCGCAAAATCGGCGCCGGTCTTCGATCGCAAGAAGTTGGACTGGATCAACGGCCAACATATCAAAAGAATGGATCCAGAATCACTCCACAAGAAGATAGCCCCTTTCATACCTGCAGAAATGTCGATGGACGAAAGAAAACTCAAAGGGATCGTCACCCTCCTCAGAGATAACCTTCAGACCCTTAAACAAATCCGGGAGTATATCGGCATCTTTACCGATTGCCCTTTGGACATGGATTCTTCGGCTGTCGAAGCCCTGAAATCTCCAGAGGCTGTGAAGGTGTTATCTGAAATGCGATCTCTTCTGATGAGTGGCCCCCCACTCGCGGAGGAAACCGCCACTCAATTCATGGAAAATCTCCGGCTCCGCGTTGGTGTTTACGGAAAGCCGATGATGATGCCGATCCGTGCTGCCATTACCGGGAAAACCCACGGCCCAGAACTTTTAAGAATCCTGACATCTATTGAAGGGAAAACAATCCTTCAGCGGTTGGACCGGGCCCTGGAACAGATAGAAAAACCATAATGACAAATGCCAAAGTTCAAAGTTCAAATGAATGCCAAATGTCGAATGACAAATGAGGTGTCGCTGAGTGGCAGCGTACCGCCGATTGGATGACATAGTTGGTGGCCTAGCTATGGACTAGATCTCACCATTTTGACATTTGAAGCTTTGAAATTCATTTGGCATTTGGATTTTGACATTTGCGATTATCTTATGGCCTCAGGGGCTGGCGACGGAACAAAAGAAACGGGATCTGAAGCATCTTAGATAGTACGAGGATAACATGTCTCTGCGAATCTACAACACCTTTACTCAGACAAAGGAAGATTTTGAACCGGTTCATCCAGGCGAAGTCCGAATGTACGTTTGTGGAGTCACAGTCTATGACCGATGCCATATCGGCCATGGAAGAGCGGCGGTTGTTTTTGACGTTATCTACAGGTATCTGAAGCATACGGGCTACAGGGTCGTGTACGTAAGAAACATCACCGACATCGATGACAAGATCATCAACAAGGCGAATCAGGAGAGAGTTGAGGCCCATCTTATTGCCGAGAGATATATTCGAGAATTCCAGGGAGACATGAATCTCCTCGGCATCTCGCCTCCGACGCATGAGCCAAAAGCTACAGAGCACATCCCCGATATTATCGCTACGATCGAGAAACTCCTGGATCGAGGGTACGCATACCAGGTAAACGGCAAGGTGTTCTTCTCTGTCTTAAGATTCAAGGGCTATGGACGGCTCTCCCATAAGCGTGTGGACGAACTCATTGCTGGCACGCGCTTTGAACCGGATGAGGACAAGCGAGAAGTCGTGGATTTCGCTCTCTGGAAGCCTGCCAAGCCCGGCGAGCCTTCGTGGTCCAGTCCCTGGGGTCCAGGCCGGCCGGGATGGCATATCGAGTGTTCAGTCATGAGTACCAAATACCTGGGGGAAACCTTCGACATTCATGGAGGAGGTCGAGATCTCATCTTCCCCCATCATGAAAACGAGATCGCCCAGTCTGAGGCGGCTACAGGGAAAACCTTTGTCCAATATTTTGTTCACAACGGCTTTGTAACCAACGAAGGGGTCAAGATGGCCAAATCCCTGGGTAATATCATACCCATCCGGGAAGTCGTTGAGGAGACCGATCGGGAAACGGTGCGACTCTTGCTCCTTTCGCATCACTACCGAAGTCCTGTCGACTTCTCTCATAAGGGACTCGCGGAGGCCTCTGAAAACCTGGAGCGATTCTATTTGCTCCTGGAGGAAATCGAAAAGCGGTTGAAATCTTCTCCTCCTCTGGCAATACCCATACAGGGCCTGATTGACAAGACTCCGGCCAAGGACAGAACCCGTCTGGAGCCTCTCCTCCATTTTCCAAAGCGGTTTGAACAGGCCATGGATGACGACTTCAACACCGCCCTGGCAATCGCTCATGTCTACGATATGGCCAGAGTTCTCAACGGGATCATTCATCATCCGGGCGAAGATCAAGCCTTTGACCAGTCTCTTCTCGCATTTGGCAGCGATTGTCTCAAGACCCTGGGAGGTGTTCTTGGGTTGTTTCAGTTCAACCCCGGCACTTATCTGGCCCAAAGGAGGGGGAAGAGTCTGAGGAAGGCGTCGCTGGAAGAGAGTGAGATCATGCGCCTTGTCCAGGAGAGAGAGATGGCTCGGAAGACAAAGGATTGGAAACGTGCCGACGAGATCAGAGATGAGCTCGCCGCCCAAAACATTCTATTGGAAGACAGCCCAGAAGGAACCCGGTGGCGCATAAAACAGTAAAGGGGTGCCCCACTTCTCCCGCAGAGTCACTCAGGGACAACGGTGTTCTCTAGGAATCTAGAGAACTTCTGATCCAAACATGGGTACCGAATGAACCTGCTTAAGGGGGTAAAATGGCCGACTATCGGGTAATCATTGTTGGTGCAGGACCGGCAGGCATTTTTACGACGTTGACTTTGAAGGAGTCAGGCCTTCGAGACATTCTGGTCCTCGAGCAGGGCAAGGACATCGAAGAGCGTCGACGCGAAACCGGCAGAGACATTCTGTGCGGCTGGGGAGGCGCTGGAGCATTCAGCGATGGAAAGCTGACCCTTTCACCAGAGATCGGCGGGTTTCTGGGGGAATTCGTCTCCAGAGAGGAACTCCAAAGCCTCTTGATCGAGGCAGACAGAATCTATCTCCACTACGGTGCCCCAGAGAAGATTCATGGAAGAGACGAGAACGAAGCCCTCACTCATCTGGCCAAACAGGCAGGAATGGATTTCATTCCCACGGAAATCCGGCACGTGGGAACGGAGAATTGGGCAAGGATTCTCAAGAAAATGCGTGAGGATCTGAAGGAGGAGGTCACCGTAAGAACAGAAACACGAGTCCAACACCTGCTGGGTGAAAAGGGACAAGTTCGAGGCGTCATGCTCGAAGAAGGGCGAGAGCTGAGGGCCGATTGTGTCATTGTGGCTCCCGGGCGGATCGGAGCCGATTGGGTGAGACAGGAGATGAGACGCCTGGGGCTTTCTTCCTCACCCAACCCGGTGGATATCGGCGTTCGGGTCGAAGCCCCAGCGGCCATTCTACAAAACCTGACCGATGCGGCCTACGAATCCAAATTCATATACTACGCCAAGACTTTTGATGACAAAGTCAGGACATTTTGCATGAACCCCTATGGGGAGGTAGTCACCGAGGAGAGCAACGGCATCATCACGGTCAACGGCCATAGCTACGCGAATAAGAGAACAGAGAACACCAATTTCGCCGTTCTGGTTTCGAGCACGTTCACGGAACCTTTTGATGACCCGATTGGCTATGGCCGCATCATCGCACAACTGGCCAATCTCCTGGGAAAGGGTGTCATCATTCAACGATTAGGCGATCTCATGGAGGGCAGGCGATCTACCCCAGAACGGATCTCCCGATGTATCACTAGACCGACCCTCTCTTCCGCCACGCCAGGGGACCTGAGTTTCGTCCTTCCGTACCGCTATCTCAAAAACATTATGGAAATGCTTGAAGCTCTGGACAGCATTGCCCCTGGGATCTTCTCCCGTCATACGCTCCTCTATGGCGTTGAGGTCAAGTTTTATTCCAATCGAATCTCACTATCTTCCGGTCTCGAATCGCAGATAAAAAACCTCTTCTTCATCGGCGACGGTGCAGGCATCACCAGGGGACTCCTTCAGGCCTCAGCAAGCGGCATAATGGCGGCTCGGCAAGTGCTGAAGCGGGTGTAGCCGTGCCAGAGTTTAAACTCGCCAGCTCCTTTGAACCGACAGGCGATCAGCCTCATGCCATTGAGGGACTGAGCCAAGCCCTCATGGAGGGAATCAAACATCAGGTCCTTTTGGGGGTTACCGGATCTGGAAAGACCTTCACAATGGCCAATACGGTGGAAAGGGTCCAGAAACCCACCCTCGTCATATCTCACAACAAGACTCTTGCAGCGCAACTTTATGGAGAATTCAAGGAACTCTTCCCGGAGAATGCCGTGGAGTTTTTTGTCAGCTACTACGACTACTACCAACCCGAGGCCTATATTCCCAGCGCCGACCTCTACATTGAAAAGGACACTTCCATCAATGACGAAATCGACAAGATGCGCCATTCCGCCACCCGATCTCTTCTCGAGCGCGATGACGTGATTATTGTGGCGAGCGTCTCTTGTATCTACGGGTTGGGTTCGCCTGAGGCCTATCACGGGTTGCTCCTCTATCTGGAGACAGGCGACCAGATCTCGAGGGAGCAGATCCTATCGAGACTGGTGGAGATTCAGTATGAAAGAAATGAAGTGGATTTCCACCGGGGAACCTTTAGGGTTCGAGGCGATGTGATCGAAGTTTTCCCAGCCCATGAAGAAAGCCTGGCCATTCGTGTCGAACTGTTCGGTGATGTGGTGGACACCATTTCGCAAATAGATCCCCTCAGGGGCCGGGTCGTCCAGAGACTCGATCGAATCGCCATCTATCCAGGCAGTCACTATGTCACAACCCACGAGAGGCGCAAGAAGGCGATCGAGAACATCCGCCTGGAACTGGAGGAACGCCTGGCCTGGCTCCGTCAAAACGATAGGCTTGTCGAGGCCCAGAGACTGGGGCAGAGAACACGGTTCGACCTCGAGATGCTCGAGGAGATCGGTTACTGTCAGGGTATTGAGAACTACTCGCGTCATCTTACCGGTCGACAGCCAGGGGAGCCCCCTCCCACACTTCTCGATTATTTTCCCAGAGGCTTCCTTCTTCTCATCGATGAGAGCCACGTGACTATCCCACAACTCAATGGCATGTACTGGGGGGACAGATCACGAAAAGAGACCCTGGTCGACTACGGTTTTCGTCTCCCCTCCGCTCTCGACAATCGACCTCTGAGTTTCCAAGAGTTTGAGTCTCGCGTCAATCAGGTGGTCTATGTCTCGGCGACCCCTGGAGAATATGAAATCGCGAAATCCTCGGATCGGGTGGTCGAGCAGATTATCCGACCCACAGGACTAATGGACCCCGCGATTCATGTCAAGCCCGCTACCCATCAAGTGGATAACCTGCTGGACGAAATACGGAAACGAGTGAACCGGAACGAACGTGTCCTCATCACTACCCTGACCAAGCGCATGGCCGAAGACCTGACCCAGTACTACGCCGACATCGGTCTCCGAGTTCGATATCTCCACTCCGAAATTGACACGCTCGAGCGCTGGGAAATCATCCGAGACCTCAGACTGGGGAAATTTGACGTCCTCATTGGTATCAATCTCCTGAGAGAAGGATTGGACATCCCAGAGGTTTCACTCGTGGCCATTCTGGATGCGGACAAGGAGGGATTTCTCCGATCCGAAAAATCCTTGATACAGACCTGTGGCCGGGCTGCACGAAACGTCCAGGGGACGGTCATCCTCTATGCGGACCGGATTACGTCCTCCATGCAAAAAACCATCGATGAGACAGAACGACGAAGGGGAATTCAGGCTGAATATAACCGAATCCGCGGCATCACCCCCAAAACAATCGAGAAATCGATCCGAGATGCCCTCACGTCTATTTTCGAAGCGGACTACCTCACGGTTCCCATGGTGGCTGAGCCAGAGGCTGAGTATGGCCCCCCTGTCGCCACCTTAGAAAACATTGAAGATCTGAAAAAAGAAATGAAAGAGGCCGCAGAAAAGCTCGACTTTGAAAGGGCAGCCGAACTCCGGGATAGGATCCTTCGTCTTCAGAAACAGGAGCTGATGGTGGAATAAGCCAGGGCCAGCCCGCCAACCACCCAACAGTAGTAGGAAAATCGGTAGAACCTTCCCCTCTTGATCATTCCCAGTAAGAGGCGAAGAGACACGTAACCGGTCAGAAACGCAGCCAGAGTCCCTACCAGAACGCTTGGGGAGGCTATCGCGTCCCGTCCGTCAAGAGAGAATAGGGGCACACCTAAAGCCCCAACCGTGGCCGGTATCATTAGCAGAAAAGAGAATCGTGCCGAGAGCTCACGGTCCAGCCCACGAAAAAGGCCCACAGAGACGGTCATCCCCGATCGTGACATCCCTGGAATCAAAGCGACACCCTGAGCGATACCCACCCAGATGGCATCCGAAAGTGTCATGTCCACAACGTTTTTGCCAGAGCCTTTCCAATGGGAAGTCAACCAGAGAATCGTCCCTGTTCCCAGAAGACTGAACCCTACCGCCAGGGAAGAGGCAAAAAGCGGCTCAATAAGCTTTCGGAGGGTAAGGCCCATGAGCCCGGCAGGGATCGTTCCAACCACAATCCACAGAGCCAGCCGGCATTGAGGCCGGCCCAGGAATGTGGGCAGAGGTTCCCCCTTGAGTCGATCCGCCAGGTAGAGGAACAAATCCCTAAAGATCGCCTTGATGTCCGACCAGTAAACCAGAATGACGGCCACGAGGGTACCGCCGTGGAGAGCGATATCAAAGACGACCTGAGGATGTTCTAGGCCGAAAAGCCTCTGGAAAAGCACCAGATGCCCGGAACTGCTGATAGGCAGAAACTCCGTCACCCCTTGAACGATTCCAAGGAGCATCGACTCGAAGACAGAGATAGGATCCTCCTACATCACCTTTATCAGAATGCGAAAAGCTTCAACACCACTGAGTACGATGGCGGTCACTATGGCCCCAGCCATGAGAACGCCGATGACATTGGCAACGATGAACCTTTTATACCCTAACCCGATGAGATATGCCCCCAGTGCTCCAGAGTAAGACCCCGTCCCCGGCAGGGGAATTCCGATAAACAACGCCACACCAATCTCCCCATACCTGTCGACAGATTTCTGGATTCTCCGTTGGGTTTTAGAAACGGTCCGCTGATATAGCTTATCCAACCAGTTGAACCTCAGAAACACAACCATCACCCTATCGACAAATAGATAGACCACAGGCCCCAGGATGAAATTCGTGACCACACAAACAGAGACAACAGCCCACCAGGGTAGATCGCCCTTGAGAATCCCAAAGGGGATGCTAGCCCGAAGCTCAAGTGTCGGTATCAACGTGATGAGAATCAGAACTACGACCGATTCCATGACTCAAATCCTTAGAGGTTCGCTACGAACATGAGATATCTAACCCCGTCTTTCAAATCACACAATCAGCGGCCCAAATGCCTTTGAGGCCTGCCAAACAAAAGACTGACAAGCAAGGGGGGATATACTACCACATCTCACACGCCCTTGGAAGGAGTCCCTCTCCCCCCTTTGGCCATGCCCAGCTATCAGGAAGGAAATGGCACAAGAAATGCACAAAATACCGCGATAGAGGAGAAAAAGACTCATGTCAAGGCATAATCCTGCCGATAGACTAATTGAACCCTCGGAATCTGTCAGACAGGGCGTAATGCAGCAACATGCGCGCTTGGCACTGAATTTGCTTACGCGTACTGGAACCATGCGCTGAAAGGGCAGTCGCCCAATGGAAGAGTCGGAAGTCCACCTTCTTGACTATTTAAGAGTCGTCTATAGCCGGAAGTGGCTCATTCTGGCCGTCATGATGCTGGCTATGGCGGTAGGAGCTTTTCATATCTATCGTGCCATCCCGGTCTACCAGGCTGTTTGTACCATCAACATCGGAGACCGAACCAACACGGCCATACACTCGGGCCAGGTCATTCAATACACAGACCATTGGTCTTCGGAAAAGAATATCAATACCCACATCCACATCATGTTGAGTGACCCTGTTCTTGAAGAGGTCAGCAAATCTTTGAAGCTGACCGCATCGTCGAATTCCCTCCCAAAGCCTCAAGCGCTGAAAGGCTATTTCACCATTGAGGCTGTGAAAGATACCAATCTGATTCGAATCAAGGCAACCCACCCAGATCCGAAAATGGCTCAGGACCTTGCCAACGCGATGGCCGCCGCCTATCGCAACTTTGCCGTTCAGAAGCGCATGGACTCATCGGAAAACAACGTGTTATGGCTTAAGAGAGAGATTACCGACCTGAAACAGAAAATGGAGGAAGCGGATCACGATTTGTACCAGTTCAAGCAGAAAAGTCATATCCTCTCTCTCGAAAAGCAAACCAGGATGCAGGCCGAAGAACTTTCACAGCTTCGGAGCGCCTATAACGAGACTCGAGTGAAACGCATGGAAATCGAAGCTCAGATCAAGGAATTGCAACGAATCATTCGGTCCAAAAACAAGTACGTCCCCACGTTTCTTGAAGGGGCGATCCTTCCCACTCTGAATGATCAGCTTGTGAAAGCCAAACTCGAACTGTCTAAGCTTCGAAAGAAATACGGGCCCAAGCACCCCAAAATCATTGCAGCCCAGTCCAATATCACATCGATCCAGACTCAAATCAATCAGAACATCGGCAAGGCGATCAAAAGCCTCAAGTCTGGACACGCCGTCCTGGTGGCCAAAGAGAAGACCCTGGACGCGTCTATCAATGAGTATACACAGAAGGCCATGGACACAGAGCAGAAACAGGTCCAGTACGCCCTTCTTGAGAGGGAAACCCAACTCAACAAAGAGCTCTATGACATCCTTGTGTCGAAGTTAAAGGAGATTAACATCACAGAGGGCCTGGAAACGCCGGAGATCACCATCATAGAAATAGCCGAGCTTCCCAAGAACCCTCTCAACTCCAAAAGGAATAAAAACCTGTACATGTCCGCCATTATTGGCTTGGTTTTCTCCCTGGGTCTGGCTTTCTTCCTGGAATATCTCGACGTGGGACTGTCGACCAGAGAGGATGCAGAGAAGTATCTCAATCTTCCGGTCTTGGGAGTGATTCCGCATACCCGGACAAGAAACTAATAGAACGACCAATGGGACAGAATCACGAAAAGAGCATTTTTGAAATCAGAAAGGATGGCCCATTCACCGAGGCTTTTGACAATCTGATGATCAACGTGCTCATGTCTTCTCTCGATAACCCGATCAAAAGCATCCTGGTAACGAGCAGTGTCATGGGAGAGGGAAAGACCCTCAGCGCCGTGAATCTGGCTATTAACATGGCAGCCACCGGTAAAAAAGTCCTGCTGGTCGATCTCGATCTCCGCCAGCCCACCGTCCACAAATGGTTCAATCTCAATGGAGCCTTCGGCCTGATCAATGCCCTGGTCGGCATTACAAATGTCACGATCGATTCGGTAAAGCTCGGCGACTACACCATTGGAGATATTTTTTACTTTCTTGAGGCCCAGGGCCGCAGCGGTGTAATCACATTCGACAGTGATGAGACGGCGGTCGAAGTGACGGTCAAGGCCGGAAACATCATCAACGCCAATCTAAAAAGCCGACCCATCGACAGGAGTCTTGGAAGGATCCTTCTTCACTACGAAAGAATCACCCTTGAGCAGCTGAAAGAGGCCCACAGTATTCAGGAACGCACGAAAAAGCCTTTGAGCCAACTCCTTGTCAACCTAGGATTCGTTTCCCGTCAGGAGATCAAAAAAGTCATGAAAGCGTTGATTGAGGAGAGCCTCAGAAGGTTGTTTGTCCTTCAGAATCCCAAATTCCGGATCAGAGATCTTTCTGATTCTGAGATGGAAGAATATGCTGAGGAGGTTGCAAGGGAACAGGGCTTTTTCAAGAGTTTTGTGAAACTGAACACCGCTCCCGTCTTCAACCGGGTGGTCAGTGCGGCTGTGAAGCACACTCCCATCCAGAACCTCTATGTTTGTCCCTGCGGAAAGATTCCACCCAACCCCGTCGAGATTATGGGCTCCAAACGGATGGAAGAATTCCTGAAGATCGTTACCAGTACTTTTGACATGGTGGTCCTGGACTCTTCTCCAGTTCTGGGGGCTGCCCATGCCTCTCTATCCCCCTCCTTGGTGGACGGGGTGCTGCTGGTGGTCCGGGCTGGAAAAACGGACAAAAAGATCGTCCTGGAAGCCAAAAGGCAGCTTGAGATGGCCAATGCCAGACTCTTGGGTGTGATTCTGAACGGGATCGACCAAAGGACTCACTCCCGCCGGTACTATCGCTACTATGCTCGGAGCGACCAGCCAGAGCCCGATGAGTCCTCTGGTAGGAAACTTATTCCCCTGTTTCGGGACGATTCGGATTCGGCCTCCAGCGCAACGCGTATGCTCGACTCCGAGCTAATCGACTCATAGCACATCGTCTCGCACTGGTTGCCTCACTCCCTCAATTCTTAAGCCCCCTGGAACTCTGAATAAATTTCACAGTCTCCATGCAGACCTTTCACATCATGGACGTTCTGCTAAGACGGTTGGGGATATAATTGAAGTGACCGATCACCACCGCACGTGCTGAGAAGAAACCTTGAGGCACACCTGCGAGGGGTTTGAATCTCATCGGTTGGGCGTCTATCTCCAGGGTATGCTGTCTCACAGTCTTCGTTTACAGCGTCTAAGGCGAGTAGTGCTCAAGAAAACGTTTCAGCAACTTCGAATCCTCCCCGGAAATCTCAGAAAACCGTATTCCGACCAGGGATCCGCCATCCGTTAAGGATTGCACATAGACAACGGCTCCACTGAACTTTGCCTCATCCTTCTCCACCGACAGGGGGACTTTAAGGATGTTACCAACAGACAACGATGCCTCCGTTCTGATCTGAACTCCTCCCCAACTTATGTTTTGGATGGTTGCCTCTAAGCTATCCCCAACAATGGATTTCCGAATCTTGATTCGAGGAGCCCTCCGCCGATCCTCCACAGACTGGTCCATCTTCCGAAGAAAGGCCCTGGCTATTTCCTGGCTCCTCTCTAAATCTGTCCTCTTCAGCGGGTCAGCCAGACAGTTCTCGCATACCGACGAGGTCCAATGAACTCGACTGCCACAACTGAGGCACTGAATGTAGTAGTCATCCTTTTCAATCCCTATCTCGAGTTGAGTGTCCCAAAGGCCTTTCGATCTTATTTTTTCCTCATACATCCTCTTGTCCGCGAGATTCACA
>Ga0209636_10006492_pt1 | contig 11955 bp, 7 predicted proteins | sample DeeMarSWOR152_54_FD_187464 | JGI IMG/M metagenome (GOLD analysis project Ga0209636, IMG submission 187464) | Marine sediment microbial communities from White Oak River estuary, North Carolina - WOR-1-52-54 (SPAdes) (version 2) | ecosystem: Environmental > Aquatic > Marine > Intertidal zone >...
AGGTTACCGACCTGGCAGGCAGTTTCCTTGGTGGGACGTTCAACCTGGATGCTCTGTTGGCGCAGGCCCAGACCCTTGCCGGTAGTTCGGATGTCTCGGATGTACGAATCAAGTTCCAGCAGTACGACAATTATCCCGCGTCCGCCGATGGGCGTGAATTTGATAATATTCAGATCACCACAGGTTTTGCTCAGCCTGTCCCATACACCCAGAACTTTGACGGTGGCAAGCCGACTGAGTCCCAGGGCTGGGAGTACTACTCGGACAATGAAGGAAACATCGCGGTGGTGAGCGGCCGTCTGCGTATGGACGACACAGTGGGCAACACCACGTACTCCTTGAACGAGGCGATTTTGCATGTGAATCTGTCGGGCAGGACGAATGTTACGCTGACGCTGGATCACTGGAGTCTGTCGGATGAGGATCATGCGCTGCCGTCGAGCTTTACGGGTCATTATAAGGGCGACGGGATAGCATTGAGCGTCGACGGTCTTCATTGGGTGAAGGTTACCGACTTGACCGGTGATTTTACGAATAAGTCGTTTGGTCTGGATCTTCTGCTACAGCAGGCCCAGGCCGCTGCTGGCAGCTCGGACCTTTCGGATGTTCGGATAAAGTTCCAGCAGTACGACAATTATTCCGCGGGCTTCGGAGATGGGCGTGAATTCGATAATATTCGGATAACGTAGGAAACCGCGGTGATACATAAACAAGAAGTACTTTAATGTTTTTGTGGTGCAACAGGTGAGCAAAGGTGACGTCTGTGGAGCTGCCACGTAAGAACAAATAGGTTGTCATTTTTTGGAGGATTAAATCATGAACGGTTGCAGGTTAAAATGGGCACTGGCGTGTATTTTGGTAGTTCTGCTCTGTGCCGGACACGTTGTGAAAGCCCAAAATACGAGCAAACCGCCAAATGATAACTGTGGAAATGCAATACCAATCGAAGAGGTGGTGAACTTGGCATTCAATACGACAAACGCGACCTTCGACGGCCCCGGCCGCTGCATGACGAGCCCGAACATCTGGTACCGCTACACGGCCACATGCACGGGTAACGTTACTGTCAGCCTATGCGGCAGTAACTATGACACCATGCTCGCCATCTATAATGGAGGCAATTGCAACCCGACATTAAGCAGGCTAATCGAATGCAACGACGATTTTTGTGGTTGGCAGTCGGAGATCACCTTCGCCGCAATCGCCGGCAACCAGTACCTGATTGAGGTCGGTGGGTTCGCCTCTGAGACCGGTACAGGTAAGATGACCCTCAGCTGTGATGGCGAACCTGGTCCAGGCGAGCCGCTCGCCAACGATAACTGCCAGAATGCGCAGCCCATCGGTAATGTAGAAGCGTTGGCCTTCGACACAACACAAGCCACTGTCGACGGCACCGGCGGCGCCGATCGTTGTGTGAGAAGCCCGAACATCTGGTATTGCTACACCGCGCCGTGCACTGGGCAGGCCACTGTCAGCCTATGCGGCAGCAGCTTCGACACGGTGCTGGCAGTCTATAGAGGATGCGAGTGCTACCCACAGCAGCACGATATGCTCGGGTGCAATGACGATGCCTGCAACCGGCAATCTAGGCTCACCTTCGATGTGGTCGCTGGCAACCAGTACCTGATTGAGGTTGGCGGATTTGGCTTTGAGACAGGCGAGGGTGTGTTGAGTATCAGTTGCGAGGGAGAGATTGCGGAGCAATTCGAGCTTGGCGACGCACCGGATAAGAGTAACAGCTTTCCCTCGAGACAGATGACGGCTTATCCGAAGGGCGGCCCGCCGGGCCGACGCGCGCATTACCCCACGGTCTACGCAGTGGGTTCACCCCCGTATGGCCCAATTCACTCGAACCCCCTGGCAGTGGCTCATTTGGGCAAAACAGTCACTCATGAAAGCGAGGCTGACACTGGTCCGGATCAGGATGGGGTCAACAATATTGATCCGCGGGGCGATTCGCCGGACAAGGATGAGGGCGATGATGGCGTTGTCTTCCCGCTCCATCTGCCTCATTGTCGCTGGACCACATTTGACTACGATGTTACTGTTATCAACCCGGGAACCGACCTTTGGATCAATGCTTGGTTCGACTGGAACCGAGATGGTGACTGGGATGATACTCTTGATTGCACCGACGTTCCGACGCTGGAGTGGGCGGTACAGAATCAGTATCTTTTCAATCTTCCAGCCGGATTAAATAGGATTACAACACGTGCGTTCCTGTCCTGGCATCCGGAGGGTTGGCCAAAACAGATCTGGATGAGGATTACTCTTTCAGAGCAGCCCTGGAAAGGCGGCGAGAATCCCGGTATGCGGGGTAACGGCGGTTCCGGACCACAGGCAGGTTACGAGATTGGCGAAACGGAAGATTATTACTTCCGCCCGGATACAAGCTACTCGGTTTGTGAGGATTTGAACGGCGATGGGCAAATTGGAATGGATGACTTGACAATTTTCGTGACCGAGTGGCTTGAGAGCTGTCAGTAGTAGTGTACTTTGTGGAATATCCGATTTGCAGGAAGCAAGGCTGTGAGTGATTATCACTCGCGCCAGTGGTTCCGGCAACGGCAAACGATAAGACAAGCAGCATTAAGTACCGTTGTCACGGTTCCCGACGGGGGCACGATCATCCTGTGGGGTATACCGCGCCAAGAAATGTAGGGGGATAAGCGGGTTATGAAGAGACATAACACCAATGCAGGTGCTGCGTTGCTGTCTCTCTTAAGACAGCAGCGTTACTTATATCATCAGCTCAAAATCCTGGCCGACAGACAACAAGAATTGGCTGGAACAGATTCTCCTGAGTTATTGTTAGAAATTATTTCCGGGCGGCGCAAGCTTGTCGAAAAGCTCCGGGAGGTGGACAGCAAACTCCGGCTGGTAAAAACAAACTGGCAGAAGCTCTCCCATCAAATCGGGCCCGACTATAAAGACCAGGCACATAAAATAGCAAGTGAAGTGCAAGAAATCATTGGCGAAATTGTGGCACTTACTCCACCTGAAACGGCTCAAAACTTACCGCTCTACCAGAATGAGGAATTTTAGGACTACTGGAACTGGCCCGGCCTCAGACTCAGAACAACAAACCTGGAAAAGGCGCTCAAGGCTCGCTAATGTGCCTGTCCACCCGGCGAACGTTCAGTGAATATAAATGGCTTGGGACGCATGGTTGCAGCCAAAGACTGCAGGAACAGACACAGGGCAACGACTCACCTCAAGGCCCCGGCTCAGTAAAGTGCATTCCTCGGCAGGAAAAATATGCCTGGACCCACACCATCAGGGTATGGCTCAGTACCATCGGCAGTTATGGAAACTTTCATAGGTACGACTTCCGAGGCCGAATATGTCTCAACGTGCCCGTCGGTGTATCCTGCCCGCAGCCTGATTTCAGGAGAATCGTCAGGATCACTCTCGCGAGACCAATAGGCTGAAAGGAGCCATGTTTCTGGAGTAATGCCAGCTCCATTGAACGGTTCGCAGCTACCATACGAGCCGGGGGTTCTCCAGTGGTCGTAGCCAAAATAGTCGCTTACAAGTAACTTGCTGTATCTTCGACTACTTGCCGGACCTTGCGGTCCTCTGAAAACGACCCTGCGTCCGCCAAGAAATCCTCTGTAGTTCCAATAGAAACAATATGAACCCCCAACCGGATCGGCTGGAAAAGCGGTCTTGGGATTGTCCCAATTGTCACCAGCATCCCATGCATCCTGCAAATACTCGTATTTCTGCGGCGCATTTGGGCAAAACATAGTGCTCGCATCGGGTATGTATCTCCGCAGGTATTCGCTCATGGCCCGGTGTATGCGTGGACTACGGTGTCTGTTACCGGTTAACCTGGTTGGGTCATACCAGTTCCAGGTATTACCTAACCCTATAGTGGCAACCGATTCGGGGTATCTGTCATTGTTCTCCGATGCAAAGAGGTTCATGGCGGATGCGACCTGTCTCTGGTTGCTCATGCTCAGCATCGTCCGGGCCTGACGCCGCACCCGACTGAATGTGGGCAGCACAATAGCCATCATTCCGGAGATGATGGAGATAACCACAAGCAGTTCGACCAGCGTAAACCCCCCCTTCGGTACATTATCTACCTGGATGTGTCTGTATTGGGCGCGGATTTCTGAATCCTCCTACCGAGCTCAGACTATTCTGCCTGCGCATTTTCTCGGCGCCTTGAACAAATTTCCATCATTATACTCGCTATTCAATCCCATGTCAACCCTAAAAATTGCTGTTTTTATCGGGTTCAACAAAAATTTTTTTAGCGGTCGGGGCTCGATATGGCGCAGGTTCGTGAACAGATTCCTGCTGACTCCGAGAGTTTGCCTGCTTGTTATTGCTTAGTCGCTGCTCTCATCGCAATGCTAAACCCTTTGTTAGAAGATACTTAAGATAACTAATGACGCCGCATAGACATTATTTCCGCTCAGCCACGGTGGCGGCCCAGCAGGCGCGTGGCTCCGAGTTGCTCCCGCATGCTCACGCCCCTTTGGCCAGCCTCACTCTGGTCATCGCCGGCCTGACGATTTTCCACTACCAAACTCACTTCCGAAATAACGTGGGAACGGTCACCTTTCGGATTCTGAGATAGCCGTTTGACCGCGGTTTTCCGGTTTAAAGACCTTATCGGCCCGTATCTTGTAACCGACCATTACGATTGATAATCACCATGACGGGCCGCTCTTGCTTGCATACGGCGTTCCACCATAAGCACCCATGTTGACTCTACCTCCGTGAGGCTTCTGCTCACGTCCGGTGTGCATGCTGGGATCACCGCTATCGATACAAGGACTTGTTTGCGAGTCCGTCACCCAAATACCATTTTGAGGCAAATATCTGCCGTATTCGGACTGCAAATAGTAGTCGCCGTTATCAGGATCAGCGAACATGGGATCTTTGCTTATATTGCCGAGGTCTTCATCCCCAGGCTCCAATCTTCCGATACAACTGTAGCGAGCACGGCACCGTTCGAAGTCGCCAAGCTCGTTGTTCCAAAGGATGCAGTTAGTTATGCTTGGATTGGACCCTTCATAAGCAGTAATCCCAAACTGGTTATCAACTATGGTTAAATTAGTAAGCTCAGGCGAGGCGCTATGGCATAAGATAGCTGCTTCGCCGCAATTAGTGATGACGAAGTTGCGCAAGACGCACCTTAAACTTTCAGCAAACTGGAAGGTAAATGCGATAGGATCATTAACGGGCGCCATGACCACCGCTGCATCGTCTGCGCTCTGGAGTGTTATTGCCTTGCCAATGATAAATACTGCTTCTTGATAGACTCCCGGCCAGACCATGACAGTATCACCATCAATGGCCTCGTCCACCGCCCTTTGGATGGTTGCGAATGCATCGCTCATGCTCAGGCCCGTGTTAGAATCGTTGCCATTCGCACCATCAACGTTAAAGATAAGAGGACCGATGCTTTTGCTTGCCTCGGGGGTCCCGCCATATGCTCCCATGTTGATACGCTTGCTATTCGGGAAGGGCTCTGCGCCAACCGGATCCTGGGGGTCACCAGCATCAATACAAGGGCTATGATCGTCGTCTGTGACCCATCTGTCAGTGTTCGGTCTGTAACGGCCTAAGACTGACCGAAGGTGATAGTCAGTTCCTGCTGCCGATGCGAATAGAGGGTCTGTATCGATGTTACCTTGCCCCGGATAACCTCCCTCGATATTTGAATAGAGAACGGGATTGTTCGAGGCCGGATTACGGAGCAAGACGGCTGCGCCATCATTATTCCACACAATGCTATTCCTGATCACAATGTCGCTGTCAACCGAGTGAATCCCTCCTCCAAGCGACATCTGGGGGTTTGACAGCCTGTTGTTGGCAATCGTGCAGTTTGTCACGCGGGCATAGGCACGCGAGCCCGTGAAGATGCCGCCGCCAGCCTCGGCAGTGTTGTCCGAGATGATACATCGCTCCATTATGACGCTTGCAGAAGACCCTCCACAGTAGACACCCCCCCCTTCGAGATTCCCCTGTGCATTGTTAAAGGAAATGTCGCAATTCGCTAATAGAGCTGCGCTTTGCCAACAATATACAGCCGCTCCGTTACTGTTGTCACTGATCTTACAATTGATAATCTTGGCGTCGGAGCCTCTGATAAGACCGATACCAGCTCCATATCCACCGGATTCGGCTGAATCCAGATCTCCGGCACTGCACTGTTCGATAACACAATCAATAATCGCCGGTGCACCACCCACAGACCCGATCCCCCCTCCCAGTTCCGTCGAACACTGTTTTATCACACAGTCAATGATGCTTGGACTGCTGAACTCGCAGTATATGCCGCCACCAATCGGATGTGCACGACTTGAGCTCCAGCCCCCATCGTCCGGCGGAATCTCGGAGCCCGGCATAAGAGCCCCAATGATCGTGAACCCGCGTAGAACAGAGCTTGATCCTTCTCCCCGGTGGAAGTAAAAGCCTCTGTGGTTCTGGCCTGCACAGTCAACAATCGTCTGCTCCGGTCCAGCCGTGCTGCGCACGGTGATTGCCTTGCCCCGGAAGTTGATATCCCAGTTGCCCTGATCCGTGTAGGTACCCGGAGCGACCTCTACAATGTCACCATGAGCCGCAGAATTAATCGCTGCCTGGATCGTGGCAAAGTCACGCGGTACTTCAATCGTAGCAGGGGACGAGCTCAAATGTACCTCGATATTATCGATCAGGACCTCCATTCCCCGGAATTTGACATAACAGGTGCCCCGGACCGATTCAATCGGGATGTTATGGTTTCCCTGCCCCAGTTCCTGTGCCGGAGACCAAATGACACCATCGGCCGAAAGTGAGTATTGTAAAGAGCCCGACACGATGTCGGTGCTGTCCGGGAAGCGCACGTCAATCTTCAGGTTTCCTATAACAGTCCTCTGCGGCTGATCCGAGTCGAGTGGGAAACAATAACCCAAAAGGGCGGGGTCGCCGTTGTAGTCTCCGAAGCCTAATTCGCGCTGCGGTCCCGTATCAAGATAGTATAGATATGTTTGTGGCGGAGGAAAGGCTCCCTGGGGCCAGAGAATGGAGTGAAGGTAGCTATGTCTTTCCACCTTGTTAGTGCTGAAGTCTTCCCGATATTTGTAGGTCCAATCGGCCTCGACTTTACTGGGGGCCAGACAGACTGCTGCGCCCACCAAAATAGCGGCAGTAGCCCAAAACCAACCTGTTCTTGCCAGCCTCATTTTCGTTGCCTCTATTGGACCAGATATAATACATCCTGACCATTAACAGCGTCCTCCTTGGTTTGGGATAAACTTCTGTGCGTACGAACCCGCTGGTCTATCCTAGCGAACCTTCCACAAGCTGCACAAGCCACAAGAGGCCCGGGCTATCCTTGGGGGCCATCCGTTGTCTTGGTCTGCCGGGAGGTACAAATTCCTCACTAACTTCGTCAAGGGACTGAAGATATGAGAACTTCAGATTCCCCGTGCTGCCTTGGCCGGTGGAGAAGGTGATTTCGTCAATGACGTCCGTTTCCAGATCGATCTTGTAGACGATTTTGACACCTTTCGAGACTATCTCCACCTGCGCGAACCGGCTACCTGGCGTATGCCTTGTCTCAAACCGAAGACGCTGTTCTGCGGCGTCGCGGCGCACTGTATCGATTGTATGCAGTCCCATCCAAGGTCTAGCCAGTCCCTTGAAGAAGCTGCCTGCCTCGTATGTCCCGAGATGGACAGTTTCCGACCGGCTTAGATAAGCTTCTCTGTCCGTGTCAGCTATCGTCAAGGATCCCACCTTCAGTTTCAGCCAGGGGCTGTAACGTCTACTGGTGAGGTAGACAAACGGTATTCTTCCCGTTCCAGAAACGTTTTCTCCGTTGACTTGACCCGTGACTCGAAAGTATGTCCAGCCGCGTTTATGCATAACATCACGGTTATCAAAGACCTTTGCTGTGGCTGGCCAGTCAGATTGAAAGTAATCCTCATCCAGGACGTTGCTATGACGGACAACCCACGGCCGATTGCCGTCCTTGTCTTCGCTTCGAGTGGCAATAACCAGTAGACCTCCCCCTTTGGCCGCTATATGCTTCACGGCCCTGGTGCGTGGCTCGACTTGACAGAGAAAGCTGGTCAATTTAGGGTCGTCCGTGGGGACGCTTAGCACACTAAGGTCGCTGGCCCACATTCGGTGGTTGTTAATGTAGAGACTATTGTTGTGGTAGTAGTAATTTGCGAGGTCGTTTTGCAGTATCTGCCAGTACGACTTGTCACCGGCTGTACCGGACTTTGCCCGCAGCATCATGGGTTTGGCCGGGCCTTGCGGAAAGTAGTACCAATACTCTTCATTGGCGTTGCTGCTCTGGTCGAACTGGCCGATAGCCTGGGAACTGACCGGCGAGGGTCGGGGAGCTTCGGTACCTTGCTTCCAGGATTCTGATGTCGCAACTATTGTGCCGGCAGTCAATGCGCCAGCCGCAGTGAACGATACAATCGCCGTTTTCGTGGTTGCCAGGCCGGCAATTCCAGCTAATAAGCCAACCTTCGTTGTAGCGGCCGTGATTGACACTTGTGCAGCGGCGGCCTCACTTGGGGCTGTCATCTTCCCGAACAGCACAAGAGCAGCCAACAGAGAGCCCTTGCCAAAGCCGTTGCGTGAAAGCTCTCGCTGCAAGGCCTTTTTCGCACGTAAAAACAGCATGCGCGTGCTAAACTCGCTACAACCCATCGACTCGGCAATCTCCGAATGCGTCATCCCATCATAGCAGCGCATGATCAGGACGGCTTTGTGCCGCGTCCTGAGCTTCTGCATCGCCGTCGAGACGATTTGTTTCAATTCTTCGCTGACGAGGTTCTCCAGACCATCCTGCCGTTCTTTCAGTGTGCCCTTGCGTGTTGCACTGGAGGTCGCCAAATTTCGTTGTGTCCGTTCGGTTCTGTAATGACGCCGTAGCTTATTAACGGCTATGCCGTAGAGCCAGGGCCAGAATCGGTCGGCTTTTTTCAACTTGCCCAATACCATACACATCTCCAACAAGCTCTCCTGGACGATTTCTTGCGCCAGGTCATCCCGTTGAGTGAGACGATAGACATATGTACGCAGACGTTCTCTTGACTGCTGAGCCAACTGATCGAGGCATTGTCTATCGCCGCACTGAGCCCGCCTGATCAGTTCTATCTGACACAATTGCTGCTGATCCATACAGGGCCCCTGTTACCGCTTTCGCACTCATCAAAACTATAGTTAAGTGCCACCATTAACGCCAAATGTAACGCTTTTTCCCCAATTTTGCCAGCGAGCCTCTGCCTATATAACCCTCGTCCATTTCCGCAGGTCCGGTAATACTGTGCTCTTGCCTGCACCTATCGGTAATGTAGGCACGGGTGCTCGCACCCGTGGTTGCGCAAGTGCAGGCGGCAAAGCCGGTCTTCGGGACAAACAGGCCTGACTCCGCTGGCTTTTGCCGAGCCCTACACGGGGCCTTCAACAGGCCTCAGGCCTATCTCAATATATCATAAGCACTTATCAACAAAAGAATTAGTTGAACGCTTCCACGTAGCAGGCCTTTCGATTCGGCAACTGCCGTGCAAGTAACTCCTGCACATTAACATTGGTCCAGAACGACTGTAACAACAACCGGGAACGTGTAAAACAGCGGCTATACACCACCATTGCCTGCCGCATGTATGTCTTTTCATAAAGGGCACCCGAGCCACATCGCCAGCAGAATATTATCTTACGCAATCGGCGATAGCCTCTTTAGTCGAGAACGACCTCAAATAGTTCAGCTTCCCGTTCCCCGTTTCACCTTTCGGAATCTTCGACACCTGATAATCGAGGTGCACAAACGAAAAATGGACACCGCTACATCGTGCCCAACTAGGGCCCACCAGAGCTTACACGGAACATGCAAGCGATGCCCCTAAGCCCACAGAAAAAGAGGCTCTTTACGATTATTCGCATGTAGAAACTGGGGGTCTCAGTTGGGACGCTATTGCCTGGGGTCCCCCTGAATACATAGCAAAGGACAAAAACATAGAGACACCACCTTATATTGGATGCCACTTTTCCTATTGCGGTAATCTGGTTCTTCTGGGGACTATTTAAGGATTATAGCATTCTCCAAGGCGCAAATCAAGAAAAACTTTTGCAGCTTTTTGATAAATTTATCGAAAGTGTCCCGATATGAAACGGCCATTGTCAAGCCAAACAACCCTTATTCCTGGTTTGCCGGCATGTCACAATTTTCCGCATTTTGCCGCTTCCGCCGGCTGTAAAAAGTGAGAAAAATCGGTTAGAATAGTAAAGTGTCATTTACTCTACGACTGGATATTGAATGTATGGGAAAAGAAACAGAACAACCAGCAAGTGAATTAAACCCGGAACATAGAAATCAGTTAAAGGTAACTCTTCTGACCAGCTCAGAAGGTCGTCTTTTACTGATCGGAGTCGCTTTGGCATTTATATACACTTTCTGGCTTGTTGTCAAGTGGCAATTCTCTCCGGAGCAATGCCAGGTTCTCCTTGGAATGACCGCCACTGCAATCACGTTCGGCCGAGCTGCGGGCATGGCCTTCGGATACTCCCTCGGCTTACGACACGGCACAGTCATCCCGACCTGTATAATAGTTGAAACAGTCTTCGTGCTTATTTGCTATCCCTTGTTTGTGTTCAGTTGGCAGCGTCTACTGGTGATCAAGTGGCTCAAGCGCATATTCCAGCGCACTCAAAAGGCGGCCGAGACCCACAAGGGCAACGTACAAAGGTATGGTATCATCGGGCTATTTGTCTTCGTCTGGTTTCCCTTCTGGATGACCGGCCCGGTAGTCGGCAGTGTGATTGGGTTTATGTTAGGCCTGCGAGTCTGGCTTAATATGACCGTCGTGCTGTCCGGCACTTACGTGGCAATCTTAGGCTGGGCCTTTTTTCTGCGTCAGTTCCATGAACGGGTGGCATCCTACAGCTCATACGCCGTCATGGTCCTTGTGGCCCTATTGCTCATAATTATTCTTGTGGGGCATCTAATGCACCGAATACTCCACAAAAACAAGACTTAACTCAGCTTGAAATTTGCTGCTATGGTTTATCGAGCATCATTATAATATCTGTTTCTTGTAGAACGACCATTGGGAAGTCACCATATTCGGTGATTTTGTTGTTTTCTAAGTCTTGCTGACAACAAGGGTCTGTGTATTCTATGTTTTCTGGGTAGGGTGTGGAGAATATAATCCTCGGGTCAAGGCTTTCTGGTGCTTGAACGCCTGTTGACTCAAAAGCCGGGTCAGTCAACCTTCTTACCGGTAACCTTTACATCGCCTCTGGAGCTGGCGAACTGGCCATTGAGGGTCGCCCCATCCAATGTGCCTTTGAACTCCATCCGGAACGGCTGGTCGGAAGAAGCAATATCCATGTTAAAAGCTGCGTGGCTGCCTTCGAGTTTGAGGTCCTTGATTCTGATTGCAGCCTCTGTGTCACCGAAGACTTGATATCTACCGGTCATGTCTCCATAGACTGTCAACGTTTGTGTACGTGTGCCTCTGTCAGAAGTAGTTGTAAATCCTGTTATCGGTATTAGTGTGACTTGAGAGGCAGGAAAACCGAAGAGACGAAGGGTCAAGATTGAGCTTTGTCGTCAGGCTGGTTTGCCTTTTCTACTATTCGGGACTCGACAGATTTTCTACGTGTGTGGCCATTATCACCTTGCCTCATCGTGCGTGCCTTCACGTTCTTTCCGCGGAGCCAGTGCAAAGTATGGAAGATCAGCCAGGTAGCTAAGATGACGGCCAGGATTCTGATTAGTTTTACGAATATCACTGTTTCTAACCTCTCGAAAATGCTCTGGCGTTCTTAATATGGCTCTGGTGTTCGCATCTGGATGCGGCGACATAGCAGAATCGCGAGGAAGAATTCTCACTGTTCTGCAGACGCGCCTTTAGTTTCAGGTATTTCACCCTTAATTATTTTAAGGAGCGGATTGTCTGTCCCGAGAATGAGTCTGGTTTTTTCTCC
>Ga0209636_10006493_pt1 | contig 11953 bp, 8 predicted proteins | sample DeeMarSWOR152_54_FD_187464 | JGI IMG/M metagenome (GOLD analysis project Ga0209636, IMG submission 187464) | Marine sediment microbial communities from White Oak River estuary, North Carolina - WOR-1-52-54 (SPAdes) (version 2) | ecosystem: Environmental > Aquatic > Marine > Intertidal zone >...
AATCCAGAGAGGAGGGGCTGAGCCAGGACATCATCTCTTCGTTTCAGGTTCATTGGGAAATGCCAGGCAGGGATTCATTCTTCTTAAAAAGGGATACAGACTGGGAGATGATAAAAAGGCAGATCCTTTCCTTCAGGCTTTCTTAGATCCACTTCCCTGTATCACTCTGGGCAAAGAATTGTCGCGTCTGAAACTCGCTTCCTCGATGATTGATATCAGCGATGGTTTATCCGTGGATTTATCGCATCTCTGTGAGGAAAGTGGAGTTGGTGCAGAAATCTATTTGGATAGATTGCCTCTTTCTCCAGAAATTCAGCATTTTCAGAGACAGCCATATCGGTTAGCTCTTCATGGAGGAGAAGATTATGAGCTGCTCTTCTCGGTTCCTCCCCAGGAATTGCAATCTCTTTCGAGATTGCAAAAGAATCACAAGATAACCTTTATAGGTCAAATGGTTAAGAAGAAGGAAATTTTTTTAATCGACCGTCGCGGAAATAGAAGGCCTTTAAAGATCAAAGGTTTCCAGCACTTTAAATAAAAGGGTCAGGTCTCAACTTTCAACATATAACACTAGGCTCAAGTCTCAATTTTCAAGATTCTGTTAACAGGAGAGAGAGTAGAGTATTCACTCTTCGCAGCTCGAAAATCATGAAGCTTATTCCCCACGCCCACTATCTATGACCAAAAATAAATAGATGAAGCCCAAGTTATTTATCTTTCCTAACATCAGAAATTAATTCCTGAATGTTGAAAGTTGAGACCTGACCCCAAAATTTTTGGTTGACAAAAGAGTTCTGATTTTATAATCACAATAAAAAGGATAGGATTTAAAAAGGGAAAAGGAGGATATTATGGTAAAGAAAGTAATCATTCTCATCATTTCATTTCTTTTGATTGTGCCTGCTGTATGGGCAGGGGGATGGAACAATACCCTGATGGGCGCTCGAGCTATGGGCATAGGCGGAGCTTTTACCGGTATTGCAGACGACCCGAGTGCTATCTTCCATAATCCCGGCGGTTTAGGCTTTCAAGAAAACCGCCTGAATTTTTCTCTTCAAGGTTTCTACGTTTGGCCGACTCATGAATACACGATGCCGACAGGTGCAACGATCAAGAGTAAATACGATAATCCTTTGCCTCAATTTTTTGTGACTTACAGTACCAGCGAAAAGATAACTTTGGGATTCGGGATTTATATTCCCTATGCAGGGGGTGGAGTTGATTGGCAAAAGGACCAGTTGGGAGTTCCCCTTGAATCTGTCATGGGCGTTTATGCCCTAACTCCCACCATAGCCTATCAGTTCAGCGATAAATTATCTCTTGGTTTCAACCTCATCTATTACAGAGGAATATGTCGTGTGAATACCGAAATGGGAGGTTATGGTGCCTTAAACTCAGAAGAAACTGGAGGATCTCTTTCGGCTGGATTGGGTTTGATGTATAAACCGACAGATAAGCTCAGTCTTGGCTTGAGCATCAGAGGACCAGCCGAGATGAAGCTCTCTGGGACAACATCCCTATATTATGAATCAATTAAAATGAACCTGGATTCAGAAATACGCTTTTCTCTCCCTTGGGATATGGAAGTGGGTTTATCTTATAAAATCACGGATAACTTCCTTTTTGCGACTGGCGTTCAGTACACCATGTGGTCGACTCTCGATAAAGTCGAAAAAACGATAAAAAATGTGCTTGGCTTTAATCCCATTCTCCAAATGCCTGTTGTTGAAGATGTAGAAGAAGAGGAGATTTTAAATTTTAAAGACATCCTCATCTGGAGAACTGGGGTGGAATACGTCTTTCCCCAGGGTGTTGCCCTGCGAGCCGGGATAGGCCTTGATCACTACGCCAGCCCTGAGGAAACTCTGAGTATAACCAACATCGATGTGAATAAATTCACTCTTCTGGGAGGGATTGGTTACAGAACAGGGAAAATGCAGATTGACTTTTTCTATGCCTATGCTATGGGATCAGAGCGAGAGAAGACATCAACTCAATTTGGAATGCCGCTTACCGAGAAATATAACCTTAATGTCTTCATTCTAGGGCTGGGGATAACTCTTTCCTATTGATACTCTGTTCAAAAGGAATATTTAACCTGAATAAGCTAAGTTAGTCAGAGAGAAGGGAACCTTCAAAGACAATCTCTGCCGGTCCAGTTTGATAAACTTTCTCTTTTTCCCACTCTACAGTAAGAGCGCCCATACTCGTTTTCACTTTTACCGTTTTGTCGGTCAACTTTTTTAAAATCGAGGCGACAGCAGCTGCACAGGACCCACTTCCAGAGGAAAGAGTTTCTCCGACTCCTCTTTCCCAGAAGAGAACTTCAATTTCTCCTCTGTTGAGGACTCTGATAAATTCTGTGTTTATCCTTTTCGGGAAAAAAGGATGAGATTCGATTTCCATCCCGATCTGATGCCATTCAATTCTGGCAGGGAAACGGTCAACAAAAACTGCACAGTGAGGATTGCCCAAAGAAACGACAGTAACAGGATAGATTTTTTTATTTATGGAAAGGGGATAATCGATGATTTTCTCGTGAAAAGAGCCATCATCAAAAGGAATATCAGAAGAAGAGAGCTTGGGAATTCCCATTTCGATCTTGATCAGGAAGTGATTGTTCTCCTGTTTAATGAGTTTACACTCTCTGCGGCCAGCAGTGGTTAAGAAAAGTATTTTGGAAGATTCGATTCTTTTTTGGTGATAAAGCCGGGATGCTGCGCATCTGAGTCCATTACCCGAGACTTCGGCCTCAGTCCCATCAGCATTGAATATCCTGAAACTCACGTGGCCTTTTGCTTTGTCCTTAACTGATATGAGGAGAAGGCCATCGGCTCCAACTCCTGTGTGGCGTTCGCAGATGTTCTGGGCAAAACTATTGAGGTCAGAGATGTCGGTGACTTCTTTTTTGTCGATGACTAGGAAATCGTTTCCCAGCGAATGAATTTTTGTAAATTTCACTCAGGGAATCCTCAGAGTGACTATAAAATCTTGGGATTCTCCATTGCTCTCTCTTCGAATAAGGAAAATGATAGCGTCTCCAGATTCTGTCTTTTTCACGACATTTTCTAAATCTCTGACTGAATCAATTTCCTTTCTATTCACTTCTAAGATAATATCCCCGGCTTTTAATCCTTTTCTTTCTGCTTCACTGTACTTTCGCACCTGAGTAATCAAGAGCCCTTGCTGGGTTCTGTAACCATATCTTCGGGCCAGCCGGGGTGTCATAGAAGTCACCGAAATTCCTATATCTTTTCCTGACGGAATAGCAGCTTCTTCCTCTTCCTCCGTTTCCTTTTCTGTGATCTTAACGTTAAGAATTTTTTCTTTTCCGTCTCGAATGATTTTAATATCCACTTTTGTCCCGGGCTCGATATCAGCGATCTTAAACCTGAGGTCATTATTATCTTCAACTGGCTGTCCGTTAACTTCAATAATGACATCATAACGTTCAAGGCCGGCTTTATCAGCAGGCAAACCAGGCTCTACTGAAGCCACCAAAGCTCCCTTTTTAGACTTTAGCTTCAAGCTCTTCTTTATGTCATCTGTAATAGGAAGGATTCCAACTCCCATATAACCTCTGACGACTCTGCCTTTTTCCTTGAGTTGTTTTACAACTTTTTTTGCTAGATTGGAGGGAATAGCAAAGCCGATGCCGATGTTTCCCCCTGAAGGACTCAAAATGTTACTGGTGATTCCGACGACCTCACCTTTCATATTCACTAAAGGTCCACCGCTGTTCCCTCTATTGATAGCAGCATCAGTCTGGATAAAATCTTGATACTCAGGAACGTTCATGCCTACACCAAGTTGCCTTCCTTTGGCACTGACAATTCCGGCGGTAACTGTATGCTCCATTCCAAAGGGATTGCCGATGGCTAATACCCACTCTCCGACCTTGAGTTGAGCAGAATTTCCGAGCTCCACGTAGGGAAGACTCTTTCCTTCAACTTTAACCAAGGCTAAATCAGTTTTCGGGTCTGTTCCGATGACTTTTGCACTGTAATCTTCACCGTCGATGGTAAAAACAATCACATTGATAGCATTTTCGACGATGTGGTTGTTGGTTAAAATGTATCCCTCTCTACCTATACAAAAACCAGTCCCTTGCGCGGTTGAGCGAAATTCTCTTTCTCTCTCCTGAGGGCGGCCAAAAAATCTCTCCCAGAAATCCTCAAAGGGATCAGAAGGCATATCCTCCCAAAAACCCCTGACTCTTCGCTTTTCTACTCTTTCAGCTAAAATCTTGAACACAGCTGGTCCAACTTTTTCTGCTATATTGACAAAATCCAAATCAGGTCTTACTTGAGCGGCAGATGAAGCGTAGACAGCAGGAGTGATAGAGAAGGATGTGTCATCTTCTATATAGCTTTCCTGAGTGTTTTTTTCGGGAAGGTAGACAAAAAACAGGCCAGCTAAAAGGGCTCCGACAAGGAAACTGATGATTGAGATCACAACGTATTTTTTCATTTCTTCCTCCGAGAAAGTTCTTTTTTAAGTTAGCATACTTAACCTAAAAATTCAATGAATTGACATATATGTAAGCATTTCCAAATCCGTGATAAGACTAGGTCTTTGGGAATGGCTTCGCTCCCTTCAGATGGGGGACGGTTCTATTTTTTTGTCTCACGTATAGTTTCATGCTGCTAGGCTTTTTATTCCTTAAAAATATAAAAATAGAACCGTCCCCATTTCCAAAATCTTCAAGGTCGCTTCATCCATTCTCAAAGACCTTTATTCGTATCGATATCACGGATTTCGAAATGCTTCAGACATATATTAAACTTGCTTTCTTGAAAAAAGTTGCATTGGCTCGTCTATAACGTTACAATTCGAGCCACAGGAATGGCTTCTTTCCTTTATGACATATAACAAGGACGACTGCGTTTATACTAGATAAATGAGATTAAGAATGGCCTTAAAGAGGGGAATTCTGATTGTATTCGAAGGAATAGATGGCTCGGGTAAATCAGTTCAAGCTAAGCTTCTTCATGAGAAACTCAGAGAATTAGGATTTGATGTCGTTTCCTTCCAGGAGCCTTCTGAAAGCAAATGGGGTCGCAAAATCAAGAAAAAAGCCCTTCATCCTGATTCTCTTTCCCCGGAAGAAGAATTGGATCTTTTTGTTAAGGATAGAAGAGCAAACGTTAAGAAAAACTTGAACCCAGCTCTCAAAAAGAAGAAGATTGTAATCCTCGACAGGTACTATTTTTCCACCATATCTTATCAAGGCGCAAGAGGAATCGATCCAGAAAGAATACGAAAGATCAATGAACAATTTGCTCCTAAGGCGGATTTAGTCTTCATCCTTGATATTGATGCCCGCACTGGCTTAGCTCGCATTAAAGACAGGAAGAACAAAGAGAGACTTTTCGAGCGCGAAGATTATCTGGCAAAAGTTGAACAGATATTCAGAAGTCTCAAAGGAAAAAATTTCGTTCACCTTGATGCTCTTGAGGCGATAGATGTGATCAGTCGGAAGATAGAAAAAATTGTATTCGACTACCTAAAAAAAGTGGGGTCAGGCCTTCAAAAATTTTAAAACTTAAAATTTCTTCTTTTTCTCACTTATATTCTTGACTTTTATCCCCATAATTGTGCCAAGATCAAAATTATTGAAATTTTTGAAGGCCTGACCCCACTTTACTGGTTATATCCATTTTGTTATATTTTAAATTAATGGCCTTTAAATTTAGGATAAAGATAACAAAGACTGGGGGACGAACAATCCTCAAGGTCATTATTCTGTTCCTCTTCTTTTTGGGGGCTTGTGGATTGGGAAGCATTCTGGGCCTCTACCTGGGTATCAAAGAAAACCTTCCTTCTATTTCTGCCTTAGAGGAGTTCGAGCCCAACATCATTACCTATGTTTACTCTGATGAGGAAGATGTGATTGGAGAGTTTGCCATAGAGAAGAGGGTTGAAATACCTTTTGAGGAAATACCAGAGATCCTGAAGAATGCCATAATCGCCACTGAAGATCCCCGTTTCTATAATCATCAAGGAATTGATTTTCGAGGAGTTATGAGAGCTATAAAAGAAGATATTAGACTCAGACTCGGGAGAAAACCCAGGAAGCTTCACGGAGGAAGCACAATAACCCAGCAATTGGCTCGGCTGCTCTTTCTTCATCCAAGGCAGACAATCCGGAGGAAATTAAAAGAAGCCTTGCTTTCTCTACAGATTGAAAAGAATTATTCCAAAGAGAAGATATTAACCCTGTATTGTAATCAATTTTATCTTGGTCATGGAGTCTATGGAGTCGAAACTGCCTCAAATCTTTTCTTTGGCAAGAGTGTCTCAGAGTTAAACCTGGAAGAGTGTGCGCTGATTTCAGGTATTTTCAGAGGGCCTTCGGTCTATTCTCCTTATAACAGGCAAGAATTAACCCTCCGCCGTAGAAACCATGTGATTAATCGGATGATTGAGGAGGGATATTTATCCAAGGAGGAAGGAGAGGAAGTCAAAGCAAAGCCCATGAAAGTACTTCCTCTACGAAGAGGTAAATCTGAGTTTGCGGCCTTCTTTTTAGAAGAAGTGAGGAAGTACATCGAGAAAAACTACGGGGCCAATGCCCTCTACAGGGAGGGACTCAAGGTTTATACGACCCTTGACCCTCTTCTTCAGCAGTATGCTGAAGAAGCTCTTCGGCGTGGACTTCGAGTCATGGATAAAAAACAAGGATGGAGGAAAGATAAAAGAAATCTCATAGAAGAAGGAATTGAAGATTTTGAAGATATTTGGCTTGATAGCTGGATTGTTCCAGCGGTGAAGGCAGAGGAAGTAGTGGACGCTGTAGTATTATCTGTAAAGCGCTCTCAGGCACTCGTCAAGGTCAAAGATTATGTAGGCAGGATGGGGAACACAGATATTGCCTGGACAAAAACCAAGAACCTTGATTCTTTAATAAAGAAAGGAGATGTTATCCAGGTTAAGATAAACAAAATAAATGAAGAGAAAAGAGAGCTTCTTGTCTCCCTCGACCAGGAACCTTTAGTGGAAGGTTCTTTCTTGGCGATTGATCCCTTGACAGGACAGATAAAAGCCATGGTTGGAGGCTATTCTTTCCAGAGAAGCAAATGGAATCGAGCGACACAAGCATTAAGGCAGCCGGGTTCAGCCATAAAGCCCATCCTTTACACGGCAGCCATTGAAAATGGTTTTACTCCCGCTGATATCATAGTCGATGAGCCAACAGAATTTATTGACAAGTGGAGTGAAGAACCGTGGGAACCTCCCAATTATGACGATAAATACAAAGGAGCTGTAACTGTCCGCAAAGGATTAGAGGAGTCGAGGAATATTGTCACGGCCAAGCTTTTAGAGTATATTTCTCCCCAAACCGGAGTGGACTATTGCCAGAAATTCGGGATCACTACTCCTGTTTATCCCTATCTTTCTTTATCTCTTGGAACTTTTGAGCTCAGCTTGTTAGAGCTTGTTTCTGCTTTTACTACTTTTCCCAACAAAGGAATACGGGTGAAGCCCTACTTTATTGAACGAATCGAAGATAAAGAAGGAAACATTCTGGAGGAAAGTAAGATTGAAGCTGAGGAAGTGATTACTCCGCAGATTGCCTATATGATGACTTACCTGCTTCAGGGAGTCATCCAGCATGGAACGGGTATTGCAGCCAGTTTTTTAACCAAAGACAAGAACTTAGCTGGAAAGACAGGAACATCGGATGATTGGGCTGATGCGTGGTTTTTAGGTTTTTCTCCCTCTCTTTGTGCCGGAGTCTGGGTAGGGCACGAGACGAAAATTTCCTTGGGAAAGAGACAGTCTGGAGCCATAGTTGCTCTTCCCATCTGGATTGAGTTTTTTAAGAATGTTATTGAGGATGAAAAAAAGAAGGCAGAAGAAGAGGGAAAAGAACTCGAGATTGAAGAATTTGAGATTCCTCCCAACATTTCTTTCGTTGAGATTGACCGCAAGACAGGTTTACTGGCTACTCCCTTTTGCCTTTTTCCCTTCAAGGAAGCTTTTATACCCGGCACTGAACCTACCAGGTTTTGCTCGCATGAAGACCACATGATGATCTTGGATTATTATTCTTTGAAAAAAGAGGAGGAACATTAACTGTAAACAGAATATAGAGGACGGTTCTATTTTTTTGTCCTTCCACTGCTCCCTGAACTTCTACTCCCCGATGAAGAGGAGCGGCCAGATGAACTCCCCGAGGAGCTGCGGCCTGAAGAAGAGCTTCCCGAACGTGACCGTGAACTCACCCTTTTTGAAGTAGTCCCTTTAGAGGTGCCACGGTATTTGCTTCCGCTGGTGTATTTACTAGATGAGGAACCAGTAAGGAAATTGTAGATTCCCCGGAAAAAAGAAGTCTTTTTCGTTGTCCTTGAGCTTTTGGGGATGTTCTTTATGCTGATTTTTGAAGAAGAAGGAAAGACAGGAATACCTCCCTTAATGTAGTCCCTGCTTTCTTGTTGGACTTTCTCTTTTTCGGTTTTTTTCTTGACTTCGGCGCTTCGCTTTGTTTTTTGGCCTACCACTGCCTTGGGTTGAGATGATTTTTCGATTTGTGCTTTCTTTTCTTTAATCTTTTTTGAATCGATCTGTACAGGTGCTTTGGATAGACCTTTTTCGACCTTCCTGTCGAGAGCCTTGGATGATTCGTAGCCTTTCTTAAGGAGGAATTTATTCTCGCTGAGTTTTTCAACCGAGACCTTGCCCTGCACTGGCTTTAATGGAGGGACATTATTGGAGAGGCTGATCTTCCCCAATTTTTTTATTGATTCTTGATTCAGAGCAACATCGGAGACATTCGGAGCCCGGAGATCTCTCTTGTGAATAACTGTTAGAGCACGGGAATTGTAAGGATAGTAGCGGTCATGATAGCGGTAATAGTAATAGCCACCTCTTACCACTAACGGATAACCATAATAACTTAAGGGCGCCCAGCCAAAATAGTCGTATCCCCAATACCAACTTACCCAGCCAGGGCCCCAATAAGGAGTAGGAATCCAGTACCAGCCAAGACCGATACTCCAGTGCCATCTTCCGAAATGAAAGGTGGTCCATCCCCAAGGCTCATAGGGAAGCCAGCACCACCCACAGAGAGGATACCAGAGCCATCTTCCATAATAATAGGGGCGCCAACCAGGAGCTAAGCCATAAGGAGTCCAGACATATCCGTAAGGTCGGTGATAAACCCAGTTACCGTAAGTGGCCAATTCATACTCGAAATCTTCCAACTCTTCAGGGAGATATCGTTTTGCGACCCGCTTGCTGAGTTGCGAATCGCGATATTCACTCCACTGTTCAAAACTATCGCCAGCGTCGGCATAAAATTGAGTGGGATCGGAGGTAAAATGACCGCCTTTGACTTCAATTCTTTGTTCATTCTTGATAAGAACTGAACCTTCTTCTCCTGCTGCTTCAAGCAATCCGTCGAAAACGTATATTTCTGTTTCCCTATTTTCTCTTACATCTATCCTGTAGAGACCTCTATCTAAGACATAGATAGAGACATCCGAAGTATGAATTTCAATGTTCTTTTCTTTCTCTAGGAACGCTATGTTGAAAAGAATATTTCCTGACCAGACCCGAATTCTAGTCAAGTCATAGCCTCTTTTGGGGAGATTCAAGAAATCTACTTTCGTGTTATTGTCCAGCCTAAGGTAGTTTCTCTTGCCCATGTAGACCTCAACTCGCCCTTCAGTTGTCCCCAGCCTGTCTCCTTCGGCCACAGGCATATTGACAACTCCTTCTTCATATCCAAGGTCCGCGGCTCTTTGGACGTATATTTTACCGGTGATATAACTCAATCTGGCAAAGGAATAATTCGTGTAAGGAGTTTCCTCTTCTCCCATCAACGGGAGAAAGAGGGCAAAAACCATTGCAAATGAGGCTAATTTCTTCATTTTCTTTCTCCTTTCTACTGTTTATTATTGCAAATAATATGCCAATCTGCTTCTCCTTATTCCATAGGGAAATTCATTTTTTTTTGTCCTTAAAAGGGGACGCCTGCCATTCTATGGGGTCAGGTCTCAACTTTCAACATTATCATAAATTTTATAGGGGACGGTTCTATTTTTTCGCAGTTTGCTCGCTTTATCCTGGGGGTTGTTGAGAAAAAATAGAACCGTCCCCATTTTCTTTATTTTATTTCAGTGGCCAGTATTTTTTCTGGATTTTAAAAACGGGAGCAAGTTCCTCTTGGAGAGAGGAGGAACCTTTTGGTTTTATCTCCGGTTGTTTTCCTTCTCCTCCAAGCTGGAGCAAGACATGTTTGATGCCCAGCTGGAGACCCTGAAGGTCATAGCCTCCCTCTAAAGTAAAGAGAAGCCTATCCTGACAGAGCTCATGGGCCAAAGAGAGGAGTTCCCAGGTCATGGCACCAAATCCATCCTCGCTGACCAGCATCCCTCCCAGGGGATCATTACAGTAAATATCAAAACCTGCCGAAACCAGGATGAATTCGGGTTTGAAGGCTTTAGTGATAGGGGAGAGGATTTTCTGAAAAATGAAGAGGTAGTCTTCGTCTGTCTTGCCAGGAGCGAGGGGGACATTCACCGTGAAGCCTTCGCCTTCTTCCGCTCCTGTCTCATCCCAATATCCTGTTCCAGGGTAATGAGGAAATTGATGCGTGGAAAAATAGAGCACATCGTTTCTCTTCTGGAACGAATGCTGAGTCCCGTTACCGTGATGGAGGTCCCAATCCACGATGAGGATCCTTTTCAGGTTGTGTTTTTTAATCAGGTATTCCGCTCCTATGGCTATATTGTTAAACAGGCAAAAACCCATGGCTCTGGCGCCCTCTGCATGATGGCCGGGGGGCCTAACCAGAGCAAAACCGTTCTTGATTTTTCCTTCCATGATTTGGTCAATGGCCTTTAACAGTCCTCCAGCTGCCAATAAGGAAATCTCATATGAGCGGGAAGAGGTGGCTGTGTCAGGGTCCAGAATGACTCTTTCCTTGCCTGAAGTATCCTTGATAGCTTGGACGTAGGAAGGGAAGTGGACCATCTGCAGCTCTTTTTCTGTGGCCGGGCGGGGTTTTATCTCCAAGAAGGGAAAGGTGATTTCTTTTTCAATCATCTTGTAAATAGCTTCGATTCTCTGGGGGCTCTCGGGATGAAAAGCACCCATGTTATGCTCCGTATATTGCCAATCTTTAACAATGCCGGTTCTCATTTAAGCCTCCTTTTTAAAAAATAATCTCCATTTTTCCTCAGGAGGTTTAGGAGTCATAAGGCTTACCACTACAAGAAGTGAAAGAGAGCAGATAAGAGCAGGATAGATAGCCGGAACGCCCAAAGGGAGATGACCCTGGATTTTATTCAGGATTTCCCACGCAACAGTAGTGACCAGGCCACCAAGAATGGACAGGACTCCTGCCGAGACAGTTGCTCTTTTCCAGAAGAAGACAGCGATAAGAGCTGGAGTGATCCCTGCTCCGTAGACCGTGTAAGCTGCATAAGCTGCATCCAAGATCCGGGGAAAGAAGGAAATGAGGGAATAAGAGATAAGACCTAAAGCGACGACAGTCAGCCTTGAAAAGAAAATCATTTTTCTGTCAGGCAGGTCAGGATTGATAAACCTCTGGTAAATATCTCTAATGACATTGGTGGCTGGCACAAGAAGGAAGCTGTTCGCCGTGGAGATGATGATGGCCACTATGGCGACCATAAGAAAACATCCAACCGCCAGAGGAACGCCTTTATGGGCAACGAGAAGAATGATTTTTCCGGCCTCTTGCGCCTCAAGACCCTTAAAATAGCTGCTTCCCACGACTGCCAGACTTTGCAGAGTCACTCCCAACAAGATAACTCCCAAAACCCAGCCTATAACTGATTTTTTTGCTTCTTTTTCATCTTTGGCTGAGAAAAAACGCTGGTACATGTTTCCGTTTCCTAGGGCAAGCAGGAAAGTGGGGACAAAATACCCCATGGCCTGAACCCAAGTCATGTTTCCCAGTAAGGGGTGACTCCTGGGAGTC